>OLQI01002129.1_pt1 | contig 10668 bp, 6 predicted proteins | sample 1672171 | NCBI WGS metagenome assembly OLQI01 (sample SAMEA3136655, study PRJEB25190) | human gut metagenome
TTTGAGTACGGGCTTGTGGCATGTACCCGCCGGACTGCTGCAAGCCCTTACTTTTTGGCTCGTTTAACAAACTGGTTCGTTATGTATTAAACTTTATGTTATCATCTTGTAATTATCATTTAATACATATTTATTATGGTTTTTTTGAAGATTTTCAGCTATAATATGATAAGCTATACAGTAAATATGAATTTAATATTCAACTACCGAAATATAAGGATATAGAAATGAATAAAAAAGTTTACAAAACATTGGAATATAACAAAATCCTCACCATGCTAAGCAGCTACGCAGCATGTGATGAGACAAAGAAAAGGTGTCTTTCGCTTGAGCCTATCACCGATTTATACGAAATCAGACATCTGCAGACCACCACTGCCGATGCACTAAGCCGCCTGTACAAAGACAGCGGAGTGTCCTTCGTTGGCATACACAATGTACATGCTTCCCTAAAGAGGCTTGATATCGGTGGTGCACTGAATACGACCGAGCTTCTTCGCATCTGCAGTCTTTTGGAGGTTGCAAAGCGCGTGAAGGCTTATGGCAGAAGCGCCATGGATAATGAGAAGCAGGATTCACTCTCCGGTCTGTTTGCAGGGATTGAACCGGTTTCTGCGCTCTGCGATGAGATTAAGAGGTGCATTTTATCTGAGGAAGAGATTGCCGATGATGCGAGTCCTGAGCTTTTTAAGATAAGAAAGAGCATACGCGGCATGAACGACAGAATCCATGCGCAGCTCACCAAGCTCATGAACAACAGCACAACGAGGACATATCTGCAGGATGCGGTTGTGACCATGCGCGACGGCAGATATTGTCTGCCTGTAAAGGCTGAGGCAAAGGGCAATGTACCCGGCATGATGCACGACCAGTCATCTACCGGCTCCACTCTTTTTATCGAGCCGATGGCTGTCGTAAATTTGAATAATGAGCTCAAGGAGCTTTTCATAAAGGAGCAGGAGGAGATTGAAAAAATCCTTGCAGCGCTCAGCGACAAGGTTGCCATGAATGCGGCTGCTTTGGAGCAGGACTATGAGATTCTTTCAGAGCTTGACTTCATTTTTGCAAAGGCAAATCTGGCTAAATCATATAACGGTGTGGCACCTGAGTTCAACACCGAGGGGCATATCAATATCAGAAAGGGCCGTCATCCTCTTTTGGACGCTAAAAAGGTGGTCCCTATAGATGTACGGCTCGGCGAGGACTATAAGCAGCTCATCATCACCGGACCAAACACCGGCGGTAAAACGGTTTCACTAAAGACTGTCGGACTTTTGACTCTCATGGGTCAGGCAGGTCTTCACATTCCTGCGGCTGACAGGTCAAAGCTCGCCATCTTTGAGGACGTCTTTGCGGATATAGGCGATGAGCAGAGTATTGAGCAAAGTCTCAGTACCTTCTCGTCTCACATGACCAATATCGTAAAAATTCTTGAAAAAGCTGACGACAGAAGCCTTTGCCTGTTCGATGAGCTCTGCTCGGGAACCGACCCGACAGAGGGTGCGGCACTTGCCATCTCAATTTTAAACAGACTGCACCAGTATGGCGCCATCACCATGGCCACCACACACTACAGTGAGCTGAAGGTATATGCACTTTCCACAGACGGTGTGGAAAATGCCTGCTGTGAGTTCAATGTGGAGACTTTAAGCCCTACCTACCGCCTTTTAATCGGTATTCCTGGAAAGAGTAACGCATTTGCAATCTCATCAAAGCTTGGTCTGGACGAAAACATCATCGAGGATGCAAAAAGCAGAATTAATGATAACGACCTTGATTTTGAGGATCTGATTGCAAGCCTCGAGTCACAGCGACAAACCATCGAAAAGGAACAGCTTGAAATCAACAGCTACAAGGCCGAGATTGAAAAGCTCAAGAAACAGCTCGAAGAGAAAAACGAGCGCATAGACAAGAGCAAAGACAAGATTTTACGCGAGGCAAATGAGGAAGCCTACAAGATACTGCAGGATGCAAAGGAGCTTGCCGACAAAACCATCCGCAATTTCAACAAATACGGACAGGGGCAGGCTCCTATGAGCCAGATGGAAAAGGAGCGCTCTGCCCTTCGTGACAAGATGAATGACAAGGAAAAGAAGCTGTCAGACATCAAGAAAAACACTGCCAAGGCAAATCACAAGGCGCCTAAGAAGCTGCGCATCGGTGATTCTGTGCTTGTGCTCTCCCTCAATCTGAAGGGAACCGTCCACACTCTGCCAAACGCCAAGGGCGATTTGTATGTGCAGATGGGTATACTGCGCTCGCTGGTTAACATTAATGACCTCGTGCTCTTAAACGACGATGTATCTCCTGCCAAGAAGTACGGCGGCAGCGGAAGCAAGATAAAGATGAGCAAATCGCTGTCAGTTTCATCAGAAATCAACCTGATTGGAAAGACTACGGATGAGGCACTTGCTCTCTTGGATAAATACTTAGACGACGCATATATCGCTCATCTTTCATCTGTGCGCATTGTCCACGGAAAAGGCACCGGTGCACTGCGAAAGGCTGTGCATGGACTCCTTAAGAGGACAAAAACTATTGCGGAATACCATCTCGGTGAGTTTGGTGAGGGCGATGCCGGAGTAACCATCGCAACCTTTAAATAACGACAATGTACTTTTACGGAATATAAATAAATTTTAAGAAGGAGATTAGAAATGGCTGTTAAACAGAAAATACTGATAGTAGACGACGACAACAATATAGCAGAGCTTATATCTCTATATCTGACCAAAGAATGCTATGACACCAAAATCGTAAATGACGGTGAGCAGGCTCTTATCGCGTTCGAGCACTACAAGCCAAACATGCTTCTTTTGGACCTCATGCTTCCGGGCATAGATGGCTATCAGGTATGCCGTGAGATACGTGCAAAGTCCGATGTGCCGATTATCATGCTCTCCGCAAAGGGCGAGGTATTTGACAAGGTTTTAGGCCTGGAGCTTGGCGCCGACGACTATATACTCAAGCCCTTTGACTCAAAGGAGCTTGTGGCAAGAGTCAAGGCCGTGCTCAGACGTTTCCAGCCTGCAAAGCCGGAGGCCTATGCTTCCGTAGATATCAAGTGTGTGGAGTACCCGGGGCTTATTGTAAATCTGTCCAACTACTCTGTCACTTATGACGGACAGCAGATTGATATGCCGCCAAAGGAGCTTGAGCTTTTATATTTTCTTGCTTCATCTCCAAATCAGGTGTTTACAAGGGAGCAGCTTCTGGACAACATATGGGGCTATGAATATGTCGGTGACACCCGCACTGTCGATGTGCATGTAAAGCGTCTCCGCGAGAAAATCAAGGACAAGCCTACCTGGCGCATCGCAACTGTCTGGGGTATCGGATACAAGTTTGAGGTAAAATAATAATGAAGCATACCATCTACTCTAAGCTGTTAATCAGCTACCTGATTTACGGTGTCATTGCTTTTTTCATTATATGCACCTTTACACAGCATCTCACCACAGACTATATCGAAAAGCAGGAAGCATCCAATCTCTACAGGGAAGCATCCATCATTGCAGGTGACTATGCCAGTGAATACTTTGGCTCATCCATGTCGCTTAGCGATTTCCAGAATCACATGAAAATCGTAGCCGACTATATGGATGCCGAGGTATGGGTGGTCAGTCCTGACGGTGAGCTGCTCATGGACTCAGATGATCCGTCAATAGGCACTGATACCCAAAATGACAGTTCTAAGCCTGTATTGATAAATGGCTTTGATGTCACCGATTTTGGCAGCGACAACTATATGATTGGAAATTTTTACGGCTCCTTCAAGCATAGGATGCTGTCCGTATTTTCCCCGGTAAATGTCTCGTACCAGAATATCGGCTACATAGTCATTCACAAGACAATGAGCCATATCACGGCAGGTGTAAACGGTTTTATGAATATCTCCTTTTACACTGTAGCGCTCATTTTTGCAGTGGCATTTATTATGCTTGTCACGATGAGCCGCTCCATTTACCGTCCTATCACCAAAATCACAAAGACCGCAAAGAAGTATGCAAAGGGCGATTTCACTGCCCAGATTGATGTACATTCCAATGACGAAATCGGCTATCTGGCAAACACACTAAACTACATGGCAACTGAGCTTGATACGCTTGAGGAGGATCAGCGCAAGTTTGTTTCCAACGTGTCACACGACTTTCGCTCCCCTCTTACCTCGATAAAGGGCTACGTGGAGGCCATGCTGGACGGAACCATTCCTGTTGAGATGCAGGATAAATACTTAAACATCATCCTTTTTGAGACCGAGAGGCTTAATAAGCTCACCAAGAGTCTTATCGATCTGAACCAGTTCGGTCATCACGGCATACACCTGGATATTGCTGATTTTGACATCAATACAATGATCCGCACGACAATCCTTACCTTCGAGGGTAAATGCAGTGAAAAGGGCTTAAGCTTTGACCTGCTGCTCACCGGAAAAGAGCTTTTCGTGCGCGGTGATATGGTCAAAATCCAGCAGATTCTTTACAACCTGATTGACAACGCTGTGAAGTTTTCAAATAATGATTCGAGTATCAAGATTGAGACGAGTATCAGAAATGAAAAGGTGTTTATATCAGTAAAGGATCACGGTATCGGTATACCAAAGGACAGCCTTTCAAAGATCTGGGAACGCTTCTACAAGAGTGATTTATCCCGCGGAAAGGATAAGCGCGGTACGGGACTTGGCCTATCTATAGTTAAAGAAATCGTGCAGGCGCATGGTGAGAATATAAATGTAATAAGCACTGAGGGTGTGGGAACTGAGTTTATATTTACGCTGCCGCTCAGCAAAAAAGAAGGGTGAGGCGCAGCTCATCAAATGATTGGTGGTGGGCACCTCGCTTTTTAGGTTGTGAAGCTGCCGGCATAGCACACAGTATATTCCTCAGAAAAATGTGAAGTCAGCCGCGGTTCTTTATCCGGACAGGTTACGATTTTATTTATGTTTTCTTTCTTCTTTAATTTATGGAACTCCGCGGCAGTTCACATTTTTCTTCGGAACACACTGTATGCTCTCCGGCTAATTCAGGTTTACGAGCGAGGCGCTTTGCTACCTTGCATTCCGGCAGTGCCGGACTTATTTCACTGGCGTGAAATTTTGTCCGGCACTTTTTACTTTTTAAATTTAAAGCTCATTTCACTTATGCGAAATGAGCTTTATTTTATATCACATTTTTATGGCTCGTATTTGCTGCCGGACAGGTCGGTTACTGTGTAGTCGCCGCCGGATATGTCGGCTGTGGTTTCAAAGTCTGTGATGTCCTGATTTACGGTACCCTCGAACAGGTCATATGTGAAGGTGTAGCCCTGTGCCGATACTGCTTTGACATATATTTTGATATTGCTTGCAGCTGTGACAGGGATTAAGTCTTCGATTTTGACTGTGCCTTCGAGGCTATGGAGCTTACCGTCATCCTCTTTTGAGGCATCAGAGGTATCATTTTCCGTGTCATTCTTTGAGCCATCTTTTTTGGCATCATCCTTCCGGCTTAAGGCGGATGTGATGGAATCTGTGTCTGCAGAGTCTGCACTGTCCGTGCCGTTTTCTGCCAACAGCTGTCGGATATCGTATGTCTTTAGCTCTGTATCTGAGCTTGCAACTACGAGCTGCACACTGTTAAAGTCAAAGTAATCATTTCCCATGACCGCTACATCTACATCCGTGCCAAGCTTTATGCTGCCATTGTCAAAGGTTGGTTTATCGGCAAGTATGCCGGATGCTACATTTTTGAACACTGATGTCACACCTTCAAACTTATCGAGCACCTCTGTGCTTCTCTTATTTCCGTCAACAAACAGAAATGTCACATTGCCTGCATAGTCCTCTGACAGCGGAAGTGTGGCCTCGCCCGTATACTTGATGCCGTCTAGCTCGAGCGGTATCTCGTTTGTACCGAAAAATACACTGGTTTTTGTATCCTCTGTGTACTCCTTTGGCACCACCGAGACAGAGACTGTGTATGTCTTATCGGTAAAGTCTGCACTTTTTAAGGAAATATTCCAGTCTGTTATGAGGCTGGCCTCCTCCTCAAGGGTGGACTTGATATCATCCTGCATGGTCTGCACATCGGAAAGTATCACCGATGTGTTGTCTGATGTGTATGACGTCTGTGTCTCGAGCTTTTTTATCCTGTTATTAAGCAATACTGCCCCCGCAATAAGTGCGGCGAGCAGTATTATGGTAATCGCATTGAAAATATTTTTTTTCAAATTCATATTATAGTGTTATTCCTCATCTTCCTCTGCAGCTATAGCTATTCCAAGCTCCTCAAGCTGCTTTGGATCTACAGTTCCGGGTGCCTCTGACATGAGGTCCGAAGCGTCCTTTACCTTAGGGAATGCAATAACCTCCTTGATATTGTCTGTATGTAGCATATGCATGCAGATACGGTCAACACCGAAGGCAAGTCCTGCGTGTGGCGGTACACCATATGAGAATGCATCAAGCAGGAATCCAAACTGCTCATGTGCACGCTCCTTTGTGAAGCCAAGCACCTCAAACATCTTCTCCTGGATATCATCCTGATGGATACGCACTGAGCCTCCACCGAGCTCTGTACCATTAAGTACAATATCATATGCCTTTGCACGAACTGCGCCCGGATCTGAGTCTATCTTGTCCCAATCCTCCTCCATAGGCATAGTGAATGGATGATGCATTGCCATAAATCTGTTTTCCTCATCAGACCACTCAAGGAGTGGGAACTCTGTTACCCAGAGGAAATTGTACTTGTTCTCATCAATCAGGCCAAGCTCAGCTCCGAGCATGAGACGAAGTGCTCCAAGTACATTCCATACGATTTTATTCTTGTCTGCTGCGAAAAGGAGTAAATCTCCCGGCTTTCCGTTCATCTTTGCAACAAGTGCATCAAGCTCAGCTTCTGTCATAAACTTGGCAAATGATGACTTGTATGTGCCATCCTCATTGATGCACAGATAAGCAAGTCCCTTTGCTCCACAACCCTTTGCATGCTCTACAAGCTTGTCAATCTTCTTACGAGGCATCTTTGCCTGTCCCTCTACATTGATACCGCGGACAGAGCCACCGTTTTCAAGAGCTCCTGTGAATACTCCAAAGCCACAGTCCTTTACCACATCCGAAACATCGCAAAGCTCCATACCAAAACGTGTATCAGGCTTGTCAGAACCAAATCTGTCCATAGCCTCCTGCCAAGGCATACGCTTAAACGGAATCTCAACATCCACATTTATGACCTCTTTAAAAAGGTGCTTTAACAGTCTCTCATTTACCTCGATTACATCATCGATATCTACAAATGAAAGCTCCATATCTGCCTGTGTAAACTCAGGCTGTCTGTCTGCACGCAGATCCTCATCACGGAAGCATCGTGCAATCTGGAAATATCTGTCATAGCCTGAAGCCATCAGAAGCTGCTTAAAGAGCTGTGGTGACTGTGGAAGCGCATAAAAATGTCCGTGGTGTATACGGCTTGGCACAAGATAGTCTCTGGCGCCCTCCGGTGTAGACTTGCAAAGGATTGGTGTCTCTATCTCCAAAAATCCCTCGTTTGCCATAAAGTCACGCATCACGCGAAGTACATTGCTTCTGAGCATGAGATTTCTCTGGATATCAGGACGGCGAAGATCCAGATAACGGTATTTAAGTCTGATGTCCTCGCTGGTCTTTGAATTCTCCTCAATATGGAATGGAGGTGTCTGTGCCTCTGAAAGCACTCTGATTGATGTAGCGATAACCTCGATATCACCCGTCTTTAAGTTTTCATTAACAGCAGCTGTTCTCTTCTGGACAGTTCCCTCAACTGCGATGACGAACTCACTTCTTAAGGTGCCTGCCTTTTCAAAGCCCTCTGCACCTACATTTTCCTCACCGAATACTATCTGAAGTATTCCGCTTCTGTCTCTTAAATCTACGAAAATGAGACTTCCTAAATTTCTTCTCTTCTGTACCCAGCCCATCACGGTGACCTTCTCACCTATATTGGCATTTGATACCTCTGTACATCTATGGCTTCTATGTAAGCCCTGCATTGATTCTGCCATTTTATGCTCCTTATATTTCTACTATATATTTATTCTAATAACTGTCTGGTACCGCTGCTGCACAGCTAATCTGCTGCTTATCAGATTCCTATCTGTTAAAGAACTCAACAAACTCCTCGTAGCCCTCTTTCATAAGCTGCTCCTTCTGGAATTTTTTGTTCTTGTTCATGCGCACAACAAGCACCTGCTGTCCGTTTGCTCTTGCGTCTTTTGCCTGGTTCATGACATCAACAAGCTTGTCTGCCGGATATTTCTTCTCAACCAGATAAGCCACCTTCTTTGGACTCTCAGGAATCTTGAAGCCGCTCTCCATGAGAAGCAGGATAATTCTCTCAAAACCGATTGAAAAACCACAGGCAGGTACATCATTTCCGGTGAACTTTCCAATCATCTTGTCATATCGTCCGCCACCGCCACAGGCTGCGCCAAGCTCAGGCATTGATATCTCAAAAATTGTTCCTGTGTAGTAGCTCATTCCACGAACAAGTGTAGGGTCAAATACGAGCTCAAACTTTGCTCCCTTTGTGGCATTGACAGCAGTAGCTATCTCTGTCATATTTGTAACCACTTCTTCGTCTAAATATTCACCGAGCTTCTCTGAAAGTATATTTACACCCTCAGTGACATCCCTTGTCTGCTCCAAAAGCTTGAACAAATCAAGATATTTGTCAATATTTTCCTGTGGATAGCCATCCTGTGCAAGCTCACTTGCAACGCCTTCCACTCCTATCTTGTCCATCTTATCGAGTGTGATAAATACGCTGTCGTAGTTCTCCTCAGCAAAACCACTGTAAGCAGCCATTGCCTTTAGGATTCTTCTCTCGTTGATTCTTATCTCAAAGTTCTCAAAGCCAAGTCTGCCGATTGTGGTAGTGGTTGCTGTAATCAGCTCTATCTCTGCCAGATTGCTTGGCTCTCCGAGTATATCTATATCACACTGTGTAAACTGTCTGTAGCGGCCTCTCTGAGGTCTGTCTGCTCTCCACACACTGCCCATCTGAAGTGCCTTAAACGGCGATGGCAGGTTGTTGGCATTGTTTGAATAATATCTTGAAAGTGGCACTGTAAGGTCGTAGCGCATTCCAAAGTCTACTACATCCGACTCTTCCTTTGCTGTCTCCAGATTCAGCTTCTCGCCTCTCTTCATTACCTTGAAGATCAGCTTCTCATTTTCTCCGCCCTGCTTGCTTGTGAGATTTGCTATATTCTCCATGCATGGTGTCTCTATCGGTGTAAATCCGAAGCTTCTGTATGTATCCTTGATCACACTTGTCACATAATCACGGATTTCCATCTCTGCAGGTAATATATCCTTCATGCCGTTGACCGGCTTTTTGCTCAGTGCCATTTGGTTTCCTCCATCTATATTAAAATATTGAATTCATTAGCTATTCTATTATACTTTTCGGTTTTGCAATCGTCAAGGGTTTATGGCAATTATACGGACTGCAAAGATAACGAGCATCTGCTGTGAAAGGTTACGAATGCTAATGCACATCTACTGCGGCGGATTGCAGATGCCACACGGAGACAAGCCCATGGATTTTGCTTCATCAAGCGTTACCTCTGTGTCACTCTTTTTCAAAGTCCGACAACCCGCCCGGTGATATTTCTTGCCGGTTGCAGTGATATGAACCATCGTCTCGCTGTTTGAAGAATCTGCAGCGCTATTTTCTGCTGCTGAGCTGTCTGAGCCTGATGATGCACTTCCTGTGGTGCCATCCAGCCAGCTGTCACCATTCTCATAGTTTATTCCGACTCCGGGTTGCACATTATAGCAATAGACATTAAAAAATATGCCGCCACCGTTATCCTCAACCGACTTTGCCTCTATGAGAACGCCGTTTGCAACTAGATTGCTACCCGAGAACATCGGAGTCACTCTGTAAAGCACATGATTTCCTGTATTGTTTACATAATCCGCTACCAGATTCTCAAACGGAAGCATGCCCTCCACATTCAGGTATCTCGTACCGGTAATAAGATTCTTCGGATTGGCATTTTCGCCGGCAAGCTGATAGCCAATAAGATGACAGCGATTATATAAATACCTGTCCTTTATCACATCATACTTCACCGTATGCCAGCCTGATGGCTTTATCATGCCTATCTTGCCACGCTCCTCAGTCGGCATGATATCCTTGCAGATATTGGCATAAGCCACACCGCATCTGCCAAGTGAATCCAAATCACTGTAATTTTCAAAAGCAGTGGTAATCATATCGCTGTCCGTAAAAAAAGGCTCATTATTGTTGACAGCCACATATGCCTTGCCATCATATGCAGGAATCGCATCAAGGGAAACGTAAGAATTGTTGTTTACAAGATCCTCCTGTGGTCCATCCACTTTATCCTTGCTGCCTAAAGCACCGGAAGAATCCTCACCTGCCACTTCAGCTTCTGCGGCATGCCCGGCACCTTCAGTGCCGGATAAATCAGTGGAGGCACAGCCTGTAAAAATTGTAGCAATTGCAAGTAATTCACATAGTGTAATTGCAGCTGTTTTCCTTAACTTTAGCCATATGTTCATATAAAATCACTCTTTCTATCAATCGATTGATATTGGATTTTCCCTAATCACAATAAATTAAATGAATACTTAAATTACTAAACCTAATATACTTTTATTTCCTCGCTTCATTTATTATA
>OLQI01002130.1_pt1 | contig 10665 bp, 7 predicted proteins | sample 1672171 | NCBI WGS metagenome assembly OLQI01 (sample SAMEA3136655, study PRJEB25190) | human gut metagenome
CGAACTCGCGGGCCACCTTGATGCGCTCGCCGATTTCGGCGCGCTTCTCGGTCTCCAGGTAGTGAAGCTCCTCTTCCAGCTTCTCCTTGCCCTCTTGGGTCAGTACGTAGTTCTCGTTAGCCATGATATGTCCCGTTTTCTCTCTTTATACACTGGTGGTGCGCCCGCACAAATGCACGGGCGCACCACGATTTACCAGTTTATTGGAAGAAGCGTTGCGGCTATTCGGCCTTCTTCTTCACGACCTTCTTCACGGTCTTCTTGGGGGCGGCCTTGTCGACCACTTCCTCGACGACCTCGACGACCTCATCGTCGTCGGCGGCCTCTTCGATGTCCTTCTGGCCGGCACCCATGCCATCGCGCAGGTTCTTCACCGTCTTGCCCAGAGCGCTGCCGAGTTTGGGCAGGTTCTTCGGGCCGAAGATGAGCAGGATGACAACCAGGATGATAAGGAGCTCAGGAACTCCCATGCCCAAAATCTTCATGCAATCCTCCGTCAGGTCGGGCAAGGTTTCCCTTGCCTCGTTCTTTCGCCTCTTGGCGACGCGGTGCGTTCCCCCAAGACGCGCTTTTGCGTGCCGACAAGGGTAGCACAAACACCCCCTTTGCAACCGAAGTCGCACAAATACTTCAAGCAGCCCAAGGGCTTGTCGCCTACAATAGGCGCAAACCACGCGAACCGAGAAGGAGGAGCCGTGCACCGCATGACCGACGAGGAGTTCGAGGCCGCCATCGAAGAGGCGCTCGACGCCATGCCCGAACAGTTCCTGGATGCCTTGGAGAACATCGCCATCGTCTGGGAAGACGAGCCGAGCGCCTACCACCTGGGCCTGGATGACGAAGGCGACGTTGCAAGCTGGCAGGACGACGGCGAATGCGAAGACGAGCCTGTGCCCGACGATCTGCTGGGCCTGTTCGACGGCCTCTCCCTCGTGGAACGGGCTGAAGGCGGCTACGACGATGATATCCCCGATGTCATCACCATCTTCAAGGGCCCCCATGAGCGCTGCTTCTCCAGCCGCGAAGAGGTGGTGGACGAGATCGGCAAGACCGTCATCCACGAACTAGGCCACTACTTCGGCCTCGACGAAGAGCGCCTCGCCGCCATGGGCTACGAATAGCAAAGGGGACTTTCGGCCGAGATCGCACGACCAGCCTATGATCCGGAGTTGCCCTGGAAAAGATCGAGCAGAGCCTGCTTGGAGCGGCGGTTGGTCTTGGCGTAGATCCTTTTGATGTGGGACCAGGCGGTGCTCTCGGAGATGAACAGCTCCTCGGCGATCACGCGGGCAGAGCGACCGCGGGCGACGTAGGACAAAATCTCCTCCTCGCGATGGGTCAAGCCATAGGCCGCGGCGATCTCCGCCGCTCGATGGCGCAGCGCCAGCTCCACCTCGTCGGCCGCCTCCTCGGCACCAGCTCCTCCGCCGGAAGCCCCCTCCGCGCCCGCTTCTCCGGCGGCGCTCGCGTCCGCCTCCTCGCACGTAAGCCCAGCCGCCGCGCCTTCGCCGCCGTCCCGCGAATCCTCCCGAGAAGCCGCCTCGCCCTCCCAATCGCGGCGAGGCGCCGTGCGGTGGCGGCGGGTGACGAAGAGAAGCACGAGACCCAGCGGGTACAGCGAGACCAGGGCGACCAGCACCGGCAGCGGCAGGCCGCGGTTGCCGAGCATCCCCAAGGCGGCGCCGACCATCAGACCGAGAAGCAGCGCCACATTCGACGCCCCGAAGCACACGGGCGAAAACGCATAGGGGTTCAGCTTCTCCTGAGAGGCCAGTCCCACCGAGAAGGCCGCGAACAGGAAGGCGATGGCCTCGTAGGAGCCCACCATGACCGAGCCGGCCACCGCCCCGATCCCTTCCCCGAAGATAGCGATGAGGGAGAACATCGCAAACAAGAACGGCAGCACGTACGTGTAGGCCTTCACGGGATGGCGAATGGATGAGCCGCAGAACACCAGCACGGCCGCGACCAGGGCGCCCACCATATTAGTCGTCTGCATATCCATGCCCACGAACAGCGGCTCCAGAGACGAGCCCATGACCGTGACATTCGAAGCGCTCACCACGAAAACGCACACCACGAGGCATAAGAGCGCCGGCCAAAAACCGCTTTCAGAACGAGGCCACATACCGCCCAGCGGCCCCTGGGCGCCTTCGCCCCGGCTCAAGCCGCACAGGCCCAGCAGACAGCAAGCCGACAGCGCCAGCAGCCCCACGGACAAAGGGGCGCTGCCCCAACCAGCCTGGGCCACCACGGCCTGGAGTGCCACCGATAAGAGCAGCGCGCTGACCACGGTCACGGCGGGCCGACTCGTTTTCCGAACGCAGAGGGCGAACCACACCACCGAAAGCGCCGTGGACGCCACACCGTGGAGCGCCCCGGCCAACCAAGGATTTCCCACCACGGCGGCCAGGGCAAAATCTGCCATCAACAGGCCATATGCGCCGAGGGCCACCCCGCGCCGCGGAAAGCGCTCCTTCAAGCGCAAGCCGAGCAGACCCAGAAGAAGGCAGGTCAGCACCGCGCACAGCGTGCTCGCGATCATAAAGCCATCGACCGACACGAACCCCGCGCTGCCACCCGCCATGCCGAAGGCGGTCAGGTAGCCGCTGCTGCCCGCAGCCTTATACAGGCCGTAACCTGCCACAAAGACAATGTCCCACTGTTGCCGCAGCCTGCGCACACGCCCCTCCTTCGTTGCCCCGATTATCCCACAACGATTCGGTCACCCCGCAGTAAAGCGGCGCGCATTGCATCGATAACATATCTCACCTGGCCCTTTATGAAAAAACCACCAAAAAATGGGGAGCGGCAAAACGGGGCCGAAATACCCCGCTCTCCCCAGTTTCACCAAAAAACGACGATAGACGGTGCCAACGCATACCGCCTATCGTGGCGGAGTCGCAATCATGCGAGTTCATCCGCGAATCGCCGATTCGCACAGGAAAGGGGAAGGTATGACCGAACAGTTCGCACTCAATCGACGGAGCTTTCTCAAGGGTGCTGGCGTAGCCGGCGCTCTGGGCGCCGCCGCCGTTCTCGGCGTGGGATGCACCCAGCCCAGCAAGGCCGACGAGTCTCTAGCGGAAACCGGCAACGCCGAGGCGCCCCTGTCGCCGGCCGAGAGCACGCCCGCGGCGTTCTCGGAGCCCACCGACGGCAAGTTCGTCACCAAGACCATCGGCCACGAGGGCTATGTGTACGTGGAAACCACCATGGCCGGCGGCAAGATCGCCAACTGCCAGGTGATCAACCACGACGAGACCATCGGCATCGGCAGCCTCGCCTGCACGATGTTCCCGGCGAAGATCGTCGAGAGCCAGAGCGTGAAGGTGGATGCCGTGTCCGGCGCCACCACCACGTGCATGGCCATCGCCCAGGCCGTCATGGAGGGCATCGAGAACTCCGGTCATGCCGTGTCCGACTTCCAGGCCGAAATCGCCGCCCCCTCGGGCGGCACCGCGCAGACCGCGGAGGTGGATGTGGCCATCATGGGTGCGGGTACCGCGGGCCTCATCGCCGCCACGCGCCTGCTGGAAAAGGGCAAGACGGTGCTCGTCATCGAGAAGCAGGACATCCCCGGCGGCTCCATGAGCATGACCTACAGCGGCGTGGCCGCCGCCGAGTCCGAGCTGCAGAAGAACTACTCCCTCGGACGCTTCGACGATACGCCCTTCATCAACCTGGAGGCCATGATGGAGCTGCTGGGCACCATGGTCGACCCGCAGTTCGACCGCTTCAACGGCGCCATGCCCTACGACCGCGCTCTATACGAGACCTCGGGCAAGCTGGTCGACTGGATGAACAGCATCGGTGTGGGCTTCTACACCATGGGCGTCAATGCCGCCTACGGGGCCACGCCCTACATGGCCCCCGGCTGCTACGAGGGCGGCTGCGGCTACGCCATGCAGTTCTTCGTAGACCGCATCGGGGCCCTGGGCGGCCAGATCGTCTACGGCACCACGGTGACCGAGTTGGCCGCCGGCGGCGACGGCGCCATCACCGGCCTTAAGGCCGAGGGCAAGGACGGCAGCACTTGGGACGTGACCGCCAAGGCCGTGCTGCTGGCCTCGGGCGGCTTCGCGGCCAACCCCGACATGGTGGCCGAGTACTATCCCGACTACGCCTCCTTCTCTTTCAACTGCTGCCCTGCCTCCACCGGCGACGGCATCGTGCTCGGCCAGAAGGCCGGCGCCGCCATCGAGTGCATGGGACGCACCCTGGGCTCGTATCTGTCCACCACGGCCCAGGCCGGCTCACGCATGGAGATCGCCTTCATCCACCAGACCTCGCCGGGCATCATGGTGAACGCCCAGGGCGACCAGTTCGACAACATCATCTCGGGCAACCACGGCGCCATGACCCGCGGCCTGCTAAACCCCGACAACGGCGGCAAGTTCTTCTATATCACCGACGAGTCGGGCGCTATCGGAGCCATGAACAGCCTCACCTGGGGATTTGATACCTACAAGTCGCTGTTCGATCGTGGCGACATGGTGCACTACGGCAGCGTAGAAGAAGCCGCCGAGGCCCTGGGCCTGCCGAATTTGGCCCAGACCATCGAGAAGCACAACGCCCACGCCCTGGCCGGCGAGGAGGACGAGTTCGGCCGCAAGAATCTGCCTTTCCTCGATTTCCATGACGGCATCTGGGTCTGCGCTTCAGAGCCGACGCCCTACCTGACCACCGGCGGCTTGGCCATCGACACGGCCTGTCATGTGCTGACCGAGAGCGGCGAGCCCATCGCGAACCTCTACGCCGCCGGCGACGTGTGCGGCTCGGTGGAGGAGAAGGACGGCAAGAACTACGGCATGGGCTTCGATGCCGCCATGAACTACGGCTACATCGCCGCGGAGACCATCACCGCCGCCATCGCATAACCCTCGCAATTCCCTTACGAGAGCGCCCCGCGCTCACCCCAGCGCCCCCGGCCTCCCTCCCTGCCGGGGGCGCTGCATTTGCGGGGGCAACCGAACGTCCGCCCTGCGCATCCGAGGCGCGAACCGCCCCGACCGTAGTCCATCCCTATCGACCTCGCGCTTTCCAACCGACGCTCCCCTCGTCACGGGCAACACCAAACACTTCCTCGAAGACGAGCGCATCTTCACGCACGCAGGCTATATGCAGTCACTGCGACCCAGTGCCCGATGGCGAGCCAGGGCACCGAACGACAAACAGGCCCCGACACTTTTCGATGCCGGGGCCTGATACTAATCTGGTCGGGTTGACAGGATTTGAACCTGCGGCCTCTGCGTCCCGAACGCAGCGCTCTACCAAACTGAGCCACAACCCGAAATGCTCTTCTCGCGAACAGCGAACGATATGATACCACAGTTATCGCCCAGCGCAAGCGGAAACTTGCGCGTTTGCCCAAGAGGGGCGAGGGACCTAAAACGCCGCGGCACCAGCGCGGGCGGCCTCGCGCTCGGCGGCCTTCTGAGCCAGGTAGGTTTTCGGCACCACCTTCACGACGATGGTGCCATCGCTGATCACATCGCCCTCGTCGTCGTAGGCCGCCACGTCCCAGATCAGCTTGTAGCCGACCCGCGAGGACGGCACGCGCTCGGCCAGGGTAGCCACCCCGCGCAGGTTCCCCGCCTTGCCGCTCTTCTTGTGGCGGATGCTCACCTCCACGCCGAAGGGCTGCTCGGTTTCCACGTCGCAGGCCACTTCCCCGCCGGCCGAAGCCACCGATTCCAGAAGCGCGATGGTCGCACCGCCATGGAGGAAGCCGAAGGGCTGGTGCACGGCGGGAGTGATGGGCATGATCGCTTCCAGATGCTCGGGAGTGACCTTCGTGAACTGCACGCCCAGCGTGTGGTTCAGGCCCACGCTCTCCCGCTTCTCTGCAATTTCAGCTGCCATCGATTGGGTATCCGCCATGGCATCTCCCTTCCCGCGAGGCGCCGAGGCGCACCCGCTACTTCCTCAGATGATCGTTATGCGCCGCCACAGGGGCCGCGCCCGGCTCCTTTGCCAGCGCCGCAGGTTCGGCAACCGAACCCCGCGCCCCTTCCGCAGGCTCGGCCGCAGAAGTCGCGGGCGTCTCGCCTGCCGCGTCCTTGCGGGCCCGCACGGTCCCCAGCGGCACCGGCTCGCGCTTGAGCGCCTGCTCGCTGGGCACAAAGGCGCGCATCCGCTGGATGACGAAGGCACCCATCAGAAACGGTAGCCAGAACACGATGCCGCGGTACACCATGACCACGGCCAGACCCGTGGCCGAATCGATGCCGAACAGCGCGAAGGCTACGGTCACCGCCGCCTCCACCACGCCCACGCCCTGGGGAACAAAGGAAATCATAGCAAACAGCGTGGCCACCACATACCCGCAGATCAACGCTTCTGGGTGATGCACCCCGAAGGCGAAGCCCGTCAGCACGAAACAGCCCATCTCGCAGATGCTGGACAAGGTGGTCCACAGAAACGACTGCACGGTCTTCTTCGGGTTCTTCGTGATCAGGTGCGCCGCGCTCGAGAAATTGTGGATGGTGCGGGTCACGGCATCGTCGATGGGATCTTTCTTGAACTTCGCCAGCACCTTATCGGCCAGGCGCACAAAGGGATGCAGCACCTTCAGCACCAGATTGGGCTTCAAGCCGCCCACGGTGATCATCAGCACCAGACCGCCTACCAGCACGATGGCCACCGCGCCCACAGCCAGCCATCCCGGCTGCAGCCCCACGGTAAACGACAGGATGCCGAAGGTGACCAGCATGATAATCACGAACCCCGTGTCGATGGACAGCTGCATCAGCAGCGCCGCCGTGGCGCCACGGCCCGCCTGCATGCCGTTCTTGGTGGCCGTGGTCATCACGAGTGAGGTGCCGGCCAGGTTCATGGAGGGGGCCACCGTGTTCATGAAGAACGTGCCGAACACAAGCGACAGCCCCGTGCAGTAGCTGATATGCCCGTTCACGGTGTTGAAGCAGGCCTGAAAGCCACGCCCCTGGGCAAGGTACTTCCCTATTTGAGCCGCAATGGCCGCGCCGATGAACAAGGGCGCGCCCTGCTTGATGGTCTCCACCAACTTCACGAGCGAATCGCCCGAGAAGAAGATGAAGGCCAGCACGATAACGGCGATCACGCCGATCATGATCTTCTGTAAGTTGCCGCGCACGGGTCACCTCCCATGTCCCGGACCCGTCGAGGCGACGGGCTCCTAGCCCTCGCGCCCCTCGGGGCGACTCGCCGGCAGTACGATTCCAGCCGGGCCCGCTGCACACGGCGCGTCGTCCCCGGCCCCGTTTTTGCTCGGTTGCAGCATACCCTCTTCGTGGGCCTTCCCGCTCACCATTTGCCCTTCTTCGGCCTGCTGTTCCCAACCTGTTGTTGTCCCTAAATCTTGAGCCGTGCCACCCCGGGCGACGCGACGCTTTTGAGCCCGCGCCCGCGCCGCGCCGATGCGCGTGCGGGCATGGCCCAAGGCATCGTCAGTGTAGGGTTGCAGCGAGCCCAGCGAGAAGGGCCGATCGAAGGCAGGGCGCTTGAAGAACAGCCAGACAGCCAGCAGGATGCCCGCGATGCCGATATGGATGGTGCCCTGGAACAGAAACTCCACCCCCGCCACCAGCACGAGCAGGCAGATGGTGAAGGCCCAAGCCGTGCGGAACCGCAAAATGAGCCCAGCGGCCAGCACGAGCATCAGCATCGAGGCGATGATAAGCGGGCCGCCCACGAACACCGTGGACATGTCGATCCACGAGGTGAGCATCGTGTAGGGCGCGAAAGAGCTGGGGATGAAGGCCAGACCGATGTTCACCAGGCCGATAACGGCCACGAGCGTGCCGGAAATCCAGCCGATGTCCTTATGCTTCTGCTCCTCGGTGGCCGTCTTCTTGCTGGCGAAGAAGCCCGACTGGGACAGCAGCACCGCACCGATGCAGAAGGGGATCCAGAACATGATGCCGCGATACACCAGCGCGATGGCCGTAGCCGTGGCCAGCGAGCACCCGTAGGCCGTGAGAATCGCGGCGATGGCCGCCTCCACCACGCCGATGCCCTGGGGCGTGGGGCTCAAGATCACCGAGATGGCCGCCACGGCGAAGGCCGCCACCAAAGGCGCCGTCTCCTCGAAGCCGAAGGCGAAGCCGATGGCCACGAGGGTAGCCATATTCAGGATGGCCGAGAACGACGCATAGGCCACGGTGATGAAGGTACCGCGGGGATTACGGGCCAGGATGTTCGCCGTGTTCTCGAAGGAATGGGCCGTCTTGCGGCCCCAGCCGGCGCCCATGGACTTCTTGAACACGCCCACGATGCGGTTCAGCAGATTCTGCAGCCCCAGGAAAAAGCGGTAGAGCAGCCGCGGCCTCAAATGCCCGATGAAGAACAGGCTGGAAAGCGCGATGAGCGTCGCCGCCAGGCAGAGCGCGCCGGTGACGAACAGGAAGTTCACCTCGCCGGCCACCAGCATGGTAATGAACCCGATGGCCGAGATCACGAAGATGGCGGCGAAATAACCGATCTGGGAGAGGATGGCGCCCCCTGTGGACTGGCCGGCGTCGCAGCCTTCCCGATGGGCGTCGTCGATGATGAAGGCCACGCCGGTAGCCCCCGAGAACAAGCAGAAGGTGTTGATGAACACCAGCGAGAAAATGAGCACCACGTTGTGCCAGAAGCCCGTGGCGTGCCCCACAGCGTCGAAGGCCGCGTCATAGGAGGCGGCCTGCACGAAGTGGCGCGCCAGCATGAGGACCACAGCCAGCACCAGGGGAATGAGGGCGCCGGTTTGCAGCGTATCAACAAACGTTGCCAGATAGTCGGCGTTGCCAATGAGAAAGCACACGGCCACGATGCCCAATATGAGCAGCAGGGCTTTCTTCAAAGGGGATCCTTTCCTCGGGGTGCATTTCAGCGGCGTATGTCTGCCTATTATATAACGGAACGCGGCGGCGCTTTGCTGAGGCGATCCGTCACCATTGGTTTCGCATGGGCGGGAAGCGGGGTCGGGCGCGGAGGGAAAGGGCACGACTGGGGGCACAGGGAGCATCCAGGGGGCGGGCACCCCGGGGTGCCACCAACCCGCGGCAACCGTCCGAGCCCACCTACTTCGAGCGGCGGCGACTGATGAGGGCCAGGGCCACACCGCTGGCGATGACCACGAGGAAGGCGATCACCATGGGCACGCCGAGATCATCGCCGGTTTGGGCGAAATCGGGAGCGCTGGACTTGTCAGACCGGTCGGCCCCGTCAGGCTGGGGCTTCTCCGCGTTCTGACCGGCGTTTGCGGAACCCTGGCCGTTGTCGCGGCCGCCCACGGCCTCGGGCCCATCGCCGTTCGCGCCGCCCCCGTCCTTGTCGGCGCCGCCATCGGCGGAAGCGTCGCCATCGGGCCGCACCCCGCCACTCGCACCGCTTTCGCCGCCCGCGGGCTTATCCCCCTCGCCGGCGGCCGCGTCACCGCTCGAGGGCTTGTCGCCGCCCCCATCGGGGCCGGGCGCCGCTTTTAGATGGTTCTCCCACACTACAGGGCTCGGCTGGGCCGCCAAATCCACGTCGACCCAGGTGTCGCTGCCCATGGGCTTCTTCCGCACGTGGGTGATGGCGGCGTCCAGCTTCTGCTGATCGTTCTGGGTCACCTCCACGGTGATCACGTAGGACGCCTCGTCCAGCACCGCCGCATCGGCCACAGCGCGCGCGGAGGCCACCTGCTTCACGGCATAGAAGAAGCGTCCGGGCCCGTCGAACCGCGCGTTGCTGATTAGGGGCACAGCGGCCGTCTGCTCGCCACCGTCGCTGGCCTCGCAGCCCACCTCCGCGTTGTCGAGAACGGTGCCGTCCTCGGCCACCTCGCGCACGTCGAAGCTGAACTCGCCGGCGGCGATAGGATTGCCGTCCCAGGACACCGCGCCGTCGTAGGATTCCAGCACCGTGCCGTTGAACACGTTCACGAAGCCCCGTCCCGCACCGGGCGCAGCCCTTCCGGGACCCTGATCGAAGATGGCGTCGCCCAGGGGCACGAGCACCACCGACGAGGCACCGGCCGCATCCACCGACTCATAGGCGTATATATAGATGCGCTTCACGCTATCGTCGTAGGCGACGCCCTGGTACACATAACGGCCGCTCGCGTCACGGGTAACCCCGTCCTTCAGCGAGCCATCGGCGTTACGCGGCACCTGTTCGGCCACGGAATAAGAGAAGATCGTGCCCTGATGGCGTTGGGTCGCCGTCGCTCCCAGCGAGGCCCCGCCGAAGGTGATGGGCGCGAAGGCCACCGTGCCGTCGCTCGCATTCACTGCCACCGACGAGGCGGGCATCGGCTGAACCGAGGAGGGGTAAAATGTCAGGCCGCTCTCCATGATCAGCTGGTATTTCTCGTCATCGGACAGACTGCTTCCCTGGCGCAGCTTATACGCCAGATCGCTCGCTCCGGGCACTAAAGCCGCGCCGCCCTCGCCCAGACGGAACGAGAATTCCCCCGCCGCCAGCGGCCGGCCCTCCAGGTACTTCTTGCCGGAGATGGTGAAGGATGCTGGAGCGATCGTACCGCTCGCTGCTTTCACCAAAGGCAGTCGATGGTGATCGGGCAGGTCGCTCGTCCCCGCCTGGGCCGGGTCGGCTGTAGTCGGCCGAGCCGCCGGCTCAGCCGCAAAGGCCACGGGGGCCACGAGCACGCAAAGCACACTTGCCATCAGCGCGGCGCACGCCACGGCGGCCCAGCGC
>OLQI01002137.1_pt1 | contig 10645 bp, 7 predicted proteins | sample 1672171 | NCBI WGS metagenome assembly OLQI01 (sample SAMEA3136655, study PRJEB25190) | human gut metagenome
TGTTTCTGCGTTTCATGGGCATAATTTCTACAGTATCTAAGCCACTTCGCTATTCGCTCCTGCAAGAGTACGTGTGCGTCACCGGTGCCCTGGGCTTACGTCCCTTACGCTGTGGCGGAAATGTTGTTCAAATCAGTTCAAAGTACTAGACAAATTCCCTAAAATATTAGATAATGTATATAAATAATTTTACTTTTTGCACCGCATAGGAATTCTTTAAAACTGATGGTTTATATGTAGATTTATAATAGTATACACATCGGTTTATGATTATGAGATATAATACACATTGAGCGGATGCAGCATAGGAGGTCGGCATGAAGAAGAAAAAAATAGTTATTGCACTCGGACATGATGCTCTTGGAACAACTCTTCCGGAGCAGCACGAGGCTACAAAGCATACAGCAAAGGCAGTTGCAGATTTTATCAGGGACGATTATGAGGTTGTTATCACACACAGCAACGGACCGCAGGTGGGCATGATTCACACCGCTATGTCTGAGTTTTGCAGGATTTATCCTGAGTATACAGCTACACCTACAGCTGTCTGCTCTGCAATGAGCCAGGGATATATAGGATATGATTTACAGAATGCTATCCGTACAGAGCTTCTTGGCAGAGGAATTTACAAGACCGTTTCTACAATACTTACACAGGTGGTTGTTGACCCATATGATGAGGCTTTTTATCATCCGACAAAGATCATCGGCCGTGTTATGACAGAGGCTGAGGCTGAGGAAGAGGAGAAAAAGGGCAATCATGTGACACAGGTTGAGGGAGGCTACAGAAGAGTTGTGGCAGCTCCAAAGCCTGTTGATATAGTGGAAAAGGATGCTATTAAGGCTCTTGTTGATGCGGATCAGGTTGTTATCGCATGCGGTGGCGGCGGAATTCCTGTTTTAGCACAGGATAATAAGCTTCAGGGCGCCAGTGCTGTTATCGAGAAGGATCTTGCAGCAGGAAAGCTTGCAGATACTCTTGATGCTGACAGACTTGTTATACTTACAAGCGTTGACAAGGTCTGCCTGAACTATGGCAAGGAGGATGAGAAGCCGCTTGATACCATGACTGTCGATGAGGCAAAGAAGTACCTTGCAGCAGGCGAGTTTGATGAGGGTACCATGGCTCCAAAGATTGAGGCGGCTATCGACTTTATCGGTGACTCTGCCATCCGTTCGGTGCTTATCACAAAGCTCAACAAAGAGGGCAAGACAGTTTCAGGTGGTATGGGCACTTTAATTACAAAGTAGAGCTTAATTGTTATAATTCACATATATCCCACACGTCTATATGCATTTTGCAGAGCAGATGTGTGGGATTCTAAATAAAAAGAGTAAGATAGAAGGTAACACAAAATGAGTGAGAAAAGGCTTCAAAAGAGAGATGAAATCTCAGACGAGTACAAATGGAAGCTTGAGGATATGTATGAGACAGATGAGCTGTGGGAGGCTGAGTGTGAAAAAGCGTCACAGCTTGCAGAAAAGATATCTGGATTTAAGGGACATATGGCCGACAGTGCAGCAACGCTGCTTGATTTTTTTAAGAAGCAGGATGAGCTGTCTTATTATTTGGAACGCATAGTGGTCTATGCGAATGAGCGCTCGCATCAGGACACTGCCGTGTCGAAATATCAGGCATATGTGTCAAAGGCAGAGACACTGACTGTTCAGGCATCAGGTGCGCTGGCATTTGCGAGTCCGGAGATTTTGCAGATAGATGATAAAAGGCTTGAGAGCTTTTACAGTGAGAGCAATGAGCTTGTGCACTATAAGCGTGCGATTGATGAGATAATGCGCCAGAAAGAGCATACCTTATCGGCTGCAGAGGAGAATATCCTGGCGCAGTGCGGTGAGATGGCTGCAGCGCCGGAGAATATATTCAGCATGTTCAACAATGCGGATATCAAATTCCCGTATATCACTGATGTCGAGGGAAATAAAATACGTATCACGCACGGCAATTTCATAGACTTTTTAAGCAGCAAGGACAGAAGTCTGCGCAAGCAGGTGTTCCGCGGAGTGTATGATTCGTACAAGAAGTGGAGCAATACTGTTTCCATGATGTACATCAGCAAGCTGAAAAATGACACTTTTTATGCAAGGGTAAGAAAATATGACAGTGCAAGGGCCATGTATTTATCCGGTGGCGATATTCCTGAGAGTGTCTATGACAATCTGATTGAGACGGTTCATGCACATCTGCCGGCTCTGCACAGGTACATGGCACTTAGGAAGAAGCTTTTAGGTGTGGAGCATCTGCATATGTATGATTTGTTTGCACCGATCGTGGACAATGTACAGACCACATACACCTATGATGAGGCGAAAAAGCTTGTGGCAAAGGCGCTTGAGCCTATGGGCGATGAGTATGTCAGCACACTTAAGGCTGGCATGGAGAGTGGCTGGATAGATGTATATGAGAATGAGAACAAGAGAAGCGGTGCGTATTCATGGGGCGCTTACGGCACTCATCCGTATGTGCTTTTGAACTATGCCGACAATCTGGACAGTGTGTTTACGCTGGCTCATGAGATGGGACATGCGATGCATACATACTATTCAAATGAGCATCAGAGCATTACCTATGCGGGATACCTGATTTTTGTGGCAGAGGTTGCATCCACCTGCAATGAGTCGCTTCTAATGAACTATATGCTTGAGCATTGTGAGGATGAGAATGAGAGAAAATATCTCATAACACATTTTCTGGACGGCTTCAGGACGACACTTTTCAGGCAGGCGCAGTTTGCAGAGTTTGAGCATATAGCTCACCGGAAAATGCAAAAGGGCGAGCCGGTTACCAAGGATGTGCTAAATGAGCTGTGGCATGAGCTGAATGTGCAGTACTACGGACCGGATATGCGCGTGGATGATGAGATATCATATGAGTGGATGCGCATACCGCATTTTTACACACCGTACTATGTATATCAGTACTCGACGGGCTATTCGGCAGCAGTTGCTTTTTCAAAAAAGATACTTGAGGAGGGAAAGCCTGCTGTGGATAAGTATATAGGAAATTTCCTGTGCGGTGGATGCTCAAAGAATCCAATCGAGCTGCTAAAGAGTGCCGGTGTCGATATGAGCACACCAAAGCCTGTGGATGATGCACTCAATGTATTTGAGGATTATCTGAAGCAGTTTGAGGCAGCAAATAAGTAAGGAGAAACATTTTTATGGAAAGAATTAAAAGCTTTACAATCAATCATAATATTCTTAAACCTGGATTTTATATTTCAAGAAAAGACGGAGAAATCGTTACATACGACCTTCGTACAAGAAAACCAAATGCAGGCGATTATATGTCCAATTCAGCTATGCACTCAGTGGAGCATATGTTTGCAACATGTGTGAGAAACTCTGAGATTGCAGATGATGTGGTATATTTTGGACCGATGGGCTGTCAGACAGGCTTCTACCTCGTAGTGAGGGATGTTGAGCCGGGAAAGGTTTTTGAAATCACAAAAGAGGTCTTAAAACAGATACTAGAGTATGATGGACCGGTGTTTGGTGCATCAGCCATAGAGTGCGGACATTACGAGAATCTGTCACTTGACGAGGCAAAGAAGGAGTGCCGTGCATATCTTAAGGTGCTTGAGAGCCAGACAAATATGGAGTTTACTTATCCACAGTAAACAGGTATTAAGCTTTGACAGAAGTTGTATTGAGTACAGGAAAATCTGATGCTTACATGTGCGTATGACGCATCAGTCTTGGGTTCTCAGTGGTTCTGGATAGTTATATAGAAAGATAATGTAATAGCAAGATAGCAGGAATGGAGAAATAAAATGACAATAGGTGTAATTGGTGCAATGCAGATGGAGGTCGATGACTTAAAGGCTCAGATGACAGACACACAGACAGAGGTTTACAGCGGAGTGGAGTTTGTTGAGGGTAAAATCGGTGATCAGTATGTTGTTGCGGCAAAATGCGGAATAGGAAAGGTATTTGCGGCAATATGTGCAGAGGCCATGATTTTGAAATATGATGTAGATATGATTGTAAATATCGGAGTGGCTGGTACTTTGACAAAGGACTTAAATGTGCTTGACGTGGCAGTAGCAACAAACGTGCTGCAGCACGATATGGATACATCGCCAATCGGAGATCCGAAGGGACTTCTCTCAGGCATCAATATGATTCTGCTTCCGGCAGATACAAAAATGGTGGAGCTCATGTGCTCATGCTTAGCTGACAGGAATATCCACTACAAAAAGGGCAATATTGCAACAGGAGATCAGTTTATTGCCACAAAGGAGCAGAAGGATTATATTTCGAATACCTTTGATGCAATCGCAGCAGAGATGGAGGGTGGCAGCATCGGTCATGTGTGCTATGTGAACAAGGTGCCATTTGCTATTCTTCGCTCAATATCAGACGGCGATGGCGGTGAGACAGATTACCAGACATTTGCGGAGAAGGCTGCGCATCAGTCGATTGAGGTAGTGCTTGAGTTTATCGGAAGGGCAGAAGAACTGAAATAGAGTTATTTCATTATTCATAATTTTTGATAATAAAGAATAGTATATAGCATGAGTGAATACAGAGCATACATGCAAAATACAAAACTACATAATGGGACAAAACGAAAGAAACGCCGACACAGATTCCTTTTTGGAGTGCTGCTGTCGGCGCTTCTTATTACAGGCGCTTTATATGGCAAAGAATATGACATATCGCAGCTGAAAAATATAGAGGTGATGGAGACACTTAGCAGTGCTGTGAGTCAGTTCGGGGACAGAAAGCTGCCTGTATATTCGGTTCAGACAACAGAAAAAAAGATAGCCCTTTCATTTGACTGTGCCTGGGGAGCAGAGGATTTTGACAGTATGATGGAGACACTTGACAAGCACAACGTAAAGGCTACATTTTTTATGACAGGAGGTTTTGTGAGTGATAACCCTGAATGTGTAAAGACGCTGGTTGAAAAAGGGCATGAGCCCGGAAATCACAGTGAGCACCACTATGATATGGCAACAATCACTGCAGGCGAGATGAAGACAGAGATAATGGATGTGCACAAAAAGGTCAAGGAGCTGACCGGAAAGGATATGAAGGTATTCAGACCGCCATACGGCTCGTACAACAATGAACTGATTGACACAGTGTATGGCTGTGACTATTATCCAATCCAGTGGGATGTGGATTCGCTCGATTGGAAAAACTATGGTATGCAAAACATTATAGATACAGTGTGCAATCACAAAAGCCTGGATTGTGGCTCGATAATACTCTGCCATCTAGGCGCAAAATACACCTCGCAGGCACTCGATGAAATGCTCACGAAGCTGCAGGACATGGGCTATGAGATAGTTCCGGTATCAAAGCTGATCATGACTGAAGGCTATCATATGGATGCAAATGGTATGCAGATCAAGGACTGAGCAATTTCATAAATCAATATTTTAGTCAATATTTAGTCAATAATTTAGCCCTTTACGATATTGTTATTTACAGACAAGTGTGTTAAACTAAAACTATATTTTAAAGAAGCTGTGAGACAGCTATGGGGGTAAATTATATGACAGATACAGGTTTTTTAGTAGCATTCTTTATAGTTATTTTTTTAGTTATCATCTTTGCGCTTGTCGCTGTAATCGGAGCCGTTACAAGTGCTGTTGCAGGTATCAATGATGATGAGGATGAGATTGAGGAAGAGGGCATTTGAAGCTGAAATAAATAAAAAATCTTAAAAGACATTTAAGGACATCGAATTATATTAATCGTATAATTGGGTGTCTTTTTTATTGTTAAAAACTCTTAAAAAAGTATAAACCAATTGAGTTGCAATCCGCCACATTGTATAATAAAAATATAATAGCGAATTAAATTTATTGTGAAAATCGCAGTAATCACATTGTCTATCAAACTAAGGCAGGACATTATCAAAGAAAAGAAGAAGGAGGGGTCAGATGATATCCAGATATAGTGTAAAAAAGCCTTTTACTGTACTTGTAGGAGTACTGCTGGTAATAGTACTCGGTGTTGTATCGCTTGGCAGGATGACGACAGATCTGCTGCCGGATATGAGCTTTCAGTATGCACTTATCGTGACAACAGACATGGGAGCAAGTCCACAGGAGGTGGAGAGCGATGTCACCGCGCCGCTTGAAGCAGCTATGGCAACTACGTCCAATATCAAAAACGTAAGCTCAATGTCATATAACAGCTATTCTCTGGTGACATGCGAGTATGAGCAGAATGCCAACATGGATTCTGTAGTGATAGAGATGCAGCAGAAAATAGATCAGCTCAAGGCTGGCTGGAAGGATGGAGTGGGTACTCCGACCATTATGAAGATAAATCCGGACATGCTTCCAATCATGATGACTGCTGTGGATATGGATGCGAAAAGCAAGTCGGAAATCACAGACTTTGTGGAAAACACACTAAAGCCTGCAATTGAGAGTACAGAAGGAGTCGCATCAGTGACTGCAACAGGTGAGCTCACCGAGCAGATACAGGTCACGATGAATCAGACCAAGATAGATGCGCTCAATGAGAAAATAAATAATGCCGTTTCAAAGAAATTTGACGATGCAAAAAGTCAGATGGATGATGCAAGCGCAAAGATAGAGAGCGGACAAAACGCAATCACATCTGCATCGGATCAGATGAGCGCGGGAGTGGATACGCTAAAGGCGCAAAAGGCAAAGCTTGCAGAGCAGAAGACTCAGCTAGAGAGTACTCTTGCAAGCTTAAATGAGCAGAAGAGCCAGCTTGAAACAATTCAGTCAGCTCTTTCAGACTTCATGAATAGTGATACATATACAAAGACAATTCCGTCACTCAAAGAGGGCGCAAATGCACCGGGTGAAGCGGGCACAGCACTCAAAGCGCAGCTTGAGCAGGTTGATAAGCAGATTGCAACACAGTTTTCAGGTCTCTCGGCGCTTGGAATCACCGTAAACACAGCAGATGATCTGCCTGCGGCAGCGTCAGCGATAGCACAGACTCTCATTCAGGTGAATACAGGTATAGAGCAGTGCCAAAGCGGGCTTGACAAGATAGCACAAGGAGAGACAGCACTTTTAGATGCATATGATAATCTAAACAGTCAGGCAGCCATCAGCTCGATAAGCATAGGACAGCAGTCAGCACAGCTTGCAACAGCAGCGGCATCTCTTGACAGCTCAAAGAAGGAGCTTGAAAAGACTAAGGATGATGCACTTGACAAGTCAAACTTAAATGCAGTTTTAACAATTGACTCACTCTCGCAGCTGCTCGTCGCTCAGAATTTTGATATGCCTGCAGGCTATGTAAATGATTCAAATGGCACGCAGTACATAGTACAGGTGGGAGATGAGATAAAATCAATTGATGATTTAACAAATCTAGTGCTTATGGATATGAAGCTTGATGGAATAGCTCCTATTCATGTCGGTGATGTGGCAGATGTTGAGATGACTGACAACTCGGATGAGACATATGCGATAGTCAACGGTAATCCCGGAATAATGCTCTCCATGGAGAAGCAGACCGGCTACTCTACAGGAGACGTCACAGACCGTCTTTTGGACAAGCTTGATTCGCTGGAAAAGGAAAATGGCGGATTACACACCACAGTGCTCATGAATCAGGGCGTATACATTGACATGGTAGTAAAGAGTGTTATGGAAAATATGATAGTGGGAGCAATACTTGCCATTTTCGTATTGCTTTTGTTCTTAAAGGATATAAAGCCAACGCTTGTTATCGCAGCATCTATACCGCTATCGGTTATTGTGGCTGTGGTGCTTATGTATTTTACGGATATCACCTTAAATATCATTTCAATGTCGGGACTTGTGCTTGGAATAGGAATGCTGGTGGATAATTCAATTGTAGTAATCGAGAATATCTACAGATTAAGGGGAGAAGGATATTCGGTAAAGAAGGCGGCTGTTGAGGGTGCAAATCAGGTGGCAGGAGCCATTTTTGCATCTACACTTACCACGGTAAGTGTGTACGCGCCAATCATTTTTACTGATGGAATCACGAGACAGCTCTTTGTAGACCTGGCACTTACGGTAGCGTTTACTCTTATGGCATCTCTTGTTGTGGCACTCACATTTGTACCGGCAATTGCTTCAGGCATGCTCAAAAAGACGAAGGATATAAAGCATCCATGGTTTGACCGTTTTAAGGACTGGTATGGAAATGTGCTCGGCATATGTCTTAGATTTAAGCCGGTGGTATTTATTGCGGCAGTAGTGCTTTTAGTCGGCAGTGGCGCACTTTGCATGTCAAGGGGAATGACATTTATGGATATGGACATGGAGTCAAATCAGATTTCACTTACCATAGAGGCAAAGGATGACGAAAAGCTTGACTTCAAGCAGCTTACAGAGCTGTCTGATAAGGTCATGGACAAAATATCTGATATAAAGGGCATAGACACAATAGGAGCTACAGCAGGCGGCAGCTCGACCATGAACCTGATGAGCTCAGGAAGCGACAGCGTGAGCATGTATATATTGCTTGATGAGAAGTCGGATGTTTCATCGGATAAGGTAATAGATGAAATTGAAAAACGCACAAAGAATCTGGACTGCAAGGTAACAGCATCTTCACAAGCTATGGATTCATCAGAGTTTTTCGGAAGTGGTCTCTCTGTCAGGATTAAGGGTAATGATATAGACAAGCTGCAGAAGCTTGCAGGTGATGTGGCAGATATCCTTAAGGACACAAAGGGCGTGACAGATATAGATGACGGTCTTGGAGATACAATCAATGAGCTTAAGATAACTGTGGATAAGGAAAAAGCAGCAAAGTATGGCTATACGGTGGCTCAGGTATACCAGCTCGTATCCGGTGAGATATCATCTCAAAAGAGCGCAACAACCATTACGACAGACATAAAGGACTATGAGGTATACCTACAATCCGCAGAGCAGTCTGATGTGACTGTGGACGACATCAAAAACCTTACATTTACCTATAAGGATAATGATGGCAGTGAAAAGGAGATTCCGCTCAGTGATATCTGCACTATTTCGCAGGAACAGACACTAAGTACCATTCATCGAGATGCTCAGACAAGATATATTACAGTATCAGGTGCGGTTGATGAAAACCATAATGTAACATTACTAAGCGATAAAATTAAATCAAAAATTGATAAACTTAGCATTCCTGATGGCTATTCAATAGACATGGAGGGCGAGGATGAGACAATAAATGAGTCAATGAGTCAGCTTGTACTTATGCTTGTGCTAGCAGTGATATTTATCTATCTTATCATGGTGGCGCAGTTCCAGTCATTGCTTTCACCGTTTATTATCATGTTCTGTATACCTCTTGCGTTTACAGGAGGCTTTATAGCTCTTTTCATCACGGGAAATGAGCTCGGAATCATATCAATGCTTGGCTTTATCATGCTGGCAGGTCTCATTGTAAATAATGGAATCGTGCTCATTGATTACATCAATCAGGCCAGGAGAGAGGGCATGAGCAAGCATGAGGCAATCATAGACGCAGGCCGTACAAGGCTTCGTCCAATACTGATGACAGCGATGACCACCATACTCGCAATGTTTACATCGGCGATAGGTATCGGAGATGGCTCAGATATGATAAAGCCGATGGCAATCGCAATAATAGGAGGTCTCGTATACGGAACCATCCTTACGCTTATAGTAATTCCATGTATCTATGATGCGTTCAACAGAGAGAAGAGCATGGTAGAGGAAGAATTGTAGCAGGATAGAAGGAAAAAAGCTGGAAATATAGAGAGTTGGAGGATTTTTACATGGCAAAGTATATTATGGCATTAGATGCGGGCACGACCAGCAACAGATGTATACTTTTTAATGAGAAGGGCGAGATGTGCAGTGTGGCACAGAAGGAATTTACGCAGTTTTTTCCAAAGCCGGGCTGGGTGGAGCATGATGCAGAGGAAATCTGGGCCACACAGCTTGAGGTGGCAAAGGAGGCTATGGCCAATATTCAGGCTACGGCAGCCGACATATGTGCGATAGGCATTACTAACCAGAGAGAGACCACAATTGTATGGGACAAAAATACAGGTGAGCCGGTTTATCACGCGATAGTATGGCAGTGCAGACGCACGGCAGAGTATGCGGATTCACTGAAAGAAAAGGGGCTTACCGAGACATTCAGAGAAAAGACAGGGCTTGTGATAGATGCTTATTTTTCGGCAACTAAGCTCAAGTGGCTCCTTGACAATGTGCCGGGAGCGAGGGAGAGAGCCGAAAGAGGCGAGCTTTTGTTTGGAACAGTCGAGACATGGCTTATATGGAAGCTCACTCAGGGACAGGTGCATGTCACGGATTATTCCAATGCTTCAAGAACCATGATGTTTAATATCAATACCTTAAAGTGGGATGATGAGATACTTAAGGAGCTTGATATACCAAAGAGCATGCTTCCAAAGCCAATGCCGTCAAGCTGTGTGTATGGTGAGGTGAATCCGGTGTACTTCGGGGGACCGATTCCTATCGCGGGAGCGGCAGGAGACCAGCAGGCAGCACTTTTTGGACAGACCTGCTTTAGGGCAGGAGAAGCCAAAAATACATATGGCACCGGCTGCTTCCTTCTCATGAATACAGGTGAGATGCCTGTTTCATCAAAGAACGGACTCGTAACCACAATAGCCTGGGGCATAGACGGCAAGGTGGTATATGCGCTGGAGGGCTCAATATTTG
>OLQI01002149.1_pt1 | contig 10601 bp, 6 predicted proteins | sample 1672171 | NCBI WGS metagenome assembly OLQI01 (sample SAMEA3136655, study PRJEB25190) | human gut metagenome
CCCAACTCAATTCCCCCAACACCTGAGAAGAAAGCTGCAATGTTGTACTTCTCAGAGCGGTTCGAACTTACAGAATTTGTCATGTTAGCTCCTTAAAAATTATTTTCAATTTATCTAGTATATCATAAATTTATATCATTTCAATAGACTCCAATTCTGCTACATGCACATAATAATTATCTGCATCCATAGAGATTTTGCCATTTAATAAATCATTTTGATAGATAATATATTTATATTTAATTATTTGATTAACAAAATCGGTATTTGATAGTACCCCACTAATTTCTGCTAAAATTTGTTTTTCAAAGATTATTTTTTCCAATTCCTCCTTATAAAACAATGAATTATTTTGGTCTGGAATATCTACTTTAGTTCTTACCAAAATGAAATAATCATACTGGCTTTGTTTTTCATGAGATAAATTCGGTATATACTGCCCGTTATTACTCCAGTCTTTTGTTTCTAACAATAACAATTGACCAAAATGCTTAGTTGCTTTTATAGAAATTGGAATATTATCTACCAAAAGATCTGCACTGTCCCAATCACCTACACCCATGATGGACAGGTCGATCTGACTCACCACTCTACCCTGACTAGTAAAATAATCACTTACGACAAACTCCGCAATTTTACCCCTAAATGTATTAACGAAAATTTCATAAGATGATCTATGATGACTTCCACCTGAACGCTTATTTCTATGAAAACCATCTCCAAATGCCATCCTATAACTAAATTCAAATGCATCCCTTATATATTCTTGTTTTACAGGTTCCCCTTGAAACGCCTTAGTTTTTTGTATGTTTTTTATTTTGCCTTTTTCCATTCTAGTTCTATAAATCATCTTTTTCCTCTTTAATAATATAATTACTCAAAATCTTAGGCACGTCAGTCACGTTTTGAAACCTCATAAACCAAATCATATAGACTCCGACAAATAAGCCTTAAAACCCAAATTCATAAAAAGCAGTCTCATTAGTTTGATGGGAATCTTCTTAAACATAATCAAGAAGAAGCAAAGACTTAGTGGATAAATAGAATAGTTACCAAGATTCAATCTCTGCTAAAGTTTTACTATCATCAGCTAATCCAATCATTGCAATTACATGATTTTTGTCATAACTAAACATAATTGATATGAGTTTTCTAATAGCATCTCTAATTTCACGAGGGGAAATCTGGTTTATATCTATGTCATAAAACGATAAACCATGCGATAGGCTATTTATCACATCTAACATTCCTTGAAATTCCTCTTCTTTCTCTTCTGAAATATTATAAAATTTCATTAATTTAGTTATTGCAGATGAGGTTGCATACTCTAACCTATAATTACTTCTTGCATGTGATTCTAAAATCAGTCTTCCCATATTTGCAAATCTCACACAATTGTCAACTGTGCTAAGTTTACTATTACTTGTTTTAGCAAAATCATATATTGTTTTGAAATTAGCTCTGTAGTAATCACTAAAATTTTTACTCTCATAAGGTTCAACTTTTCGAATATTACTGTTTCCATGCTCATCTTTATAGATTAATGCTTTTAAAAGTGAGTTATTATTGAAACCAAAGCCAAAATTATGAAAATCAATTGAAGAATGAGTTAAAATAAATACCTGAGCATTCATTGATGTCAATTCTTTTATTATTATATTTATCAACTCTGTCAAAAAATACCTATTATCTGAGTCTAGGCTAGTAATAGGGTCATCAAAAATAACGTATTCAACATTATTTTTTAAACTTTTTCCAGGCTCTAAATATAAATCATAATAAAAATGTAAAAAACCTAATAAACGCCTCTCCCCTTCACTTAAATCTTTCGTATTAATGATTATTGAAGGGTCAGTTCTATGCTTTAACAAATAATGATTTCCATCAATTTGACATTTTATATTCATCCCAATAACTCTAAATTCATGATTGAGTAAGTCTGCAAATGGCTGTAAATTCCCTGCTGGCTCAACTTCCTGAATCCACTGTTTATTCTCTTCAATATATCTTTCATTAGCTCTTTGTTGTTCCTCATACTTTTGGAGTTGTTCACTAACTTCATCAATAGGATATCGCTCCAATATTTTTTGAGCGACCCAAGACTTTGCAACATTTTCAATTTCACCTAATAGGGCCTCTTGTTTAAATATCTCTTTATCAAGATTACCTATCTCCGCCTTTATATTACAAATTACTTTGTTATAATTTTCTTCAATTTCAAATGTATACGGTAAAACTAAAGAAGGATTTTCAATTTTTTCATCTATGTTATTGATAATTTCTGATATATTTGAGTTCAAAATCTCAAACCTATCATCAATGATATGCTTAGGTTGACTAAACAAGTCATTTTTTATTCCTTCAAGTAATATTTTATTTCTTTCTAAACTTTCAACTGCTTTAGAATATTGAGATTGTATTTTTTCTTGAATGCTATCATGAACTTTTTCATAATCAAAATGATTACCACAAAACTTACATTGGTTTATACCATCATCATGTAAATGTAACCCTTCCTTTAACCATTCAGATAAATTTTTTGTAATTTGAAAATCTGGCTTAATTATTTTCTGTGTGAATATATTTTGAATTTCAGTAAGAATAATATCTATTTTTCTACTCGTATCAAACGTAATTTCACTTTTTTCTTTTTTTAGATTGGTTAATTCCAACTCAATTGAATCACTAGAACTTATTTTTGAAAAGTCTGCATCAATAATATCATTTTCCCATGCTTTTAGAGCATCAATTGGATTTATCTTTGCATTTCGCTTCTGATTAATTTGTCGGGTCATTCTAAAAAGTTCACGAGCTTCAGAAAGATTATAAGCCATAAATTCAAATACTTCATTTTTATAATCTTCAATCCGCTTATCTATGTTCTGATTATACTGAACTAAATTGAGGTTTGCATGCTTGATATTTCCAATTGCTTCTTCAATACCAATTCTATTAGCACCAACTAATAGTTTGATTCCAGATAGTGAATCAACTGTATAAACATTATCTAATACGTAATCCGTATCAAATCTTTTTACTGACTCATGATTTTCTGAAATCCAGTTTGATAATGACGATTTACCACTCCCATTTGTTCCAAAAAAAATATTACATTTACTCAAGTTTTCATCAAACGAGAAATTATGAAATGACTTTTTAGAAATATTTACCAATTTATCTATCATACACATTACCCTCTAATAACCAAGTTTTACTTCATTATAGCAAAAAAACGTTAGCATTTGCTAACGTTTTCATAATTATTAAAACCTTATTCCACCAACTTCTTCATTTCTTCAATACGTACGACTGTCGCATCGTATTTAGCTTGGTAATCTTCTTGTTTGTCGCGTTCTTTTTGGACGACTTCTGGTTTGGCATTGGCTACGAAGCGTTCGTTAGAGAGCTTCTTACCGACCATATCCAGTTCTTTTTGCCATTTGGCTAATTCTTTTTCAAGACGAGCCAATTCTTCTTCAACATTAAGAAGGTCAGCGAGTGGTAAGTAGATTTCTGCACCTGTGATAATACTTGACATAACCAAGTCAGGTACTTCGACATCTGCTGCAATTTCCAAGTGTTCTGGGTTTGTGAAGCGTTTGATGTAGTTGACATTGTCATTGAAGAAGGCATCGAGCTTGCTGTCGCTTGTTTTAATCAAGATAGTGATTGGCTTACTTGGAGCTACGTTCACTTCTGCACGTGAGTTACGTACTGAGCGAATCACGTCTTTAAGAGCCTCAACGCCAGCTGCAGCTTCTTCGTTTTCAAATTCTGGACGAACTACTGGGTATTCCGCAGTCACGATTGTTCCTTCAGAGATTTGGCCGTAGATTTCTTCGGTTACGAATGGCATGATTGGGTGAAGGAGACGCAAGATTTGGTCCAAAGTGTAAAGAAGGACAGAACGAGTGATGACTTTTTCGTCCTCGTTATCGCTATAAAGCACTTCCTTGGTCAACTCAACATACCAGTCCGCAAACTCGTCCCAGATGAAGTTGTAGAGAATATGACCAGCCACACCGAATTCAAACTTATCAAAGTTTTCAGTGACTTTTCCAATAGTTTCATTGAGGTTGTGGAGAATCCAACAGTCTGTCACGTTACCTGCTTGACCAGCAGCCACTTTAGCTACATTTTCACGCGCCACATCCAAGGTCAATCCTTCATTGTTCATGAGGATATAGCGAGAGATGTTCCAAATCTTGTTAATGAAGTTCCAAGACGCATCCATTTTCTCATAAGAGAAACGCACGTCTTGCCCTGGTGCAGAACCGTTTGAAAGGAACCAACGAAGGGCATCAGCACCGTATTTCTCAATAACATCCATTGGGTCAATCCCGTTTCCGAGAGATTTAGACATCTTGCGTCCTTGCTCGTCACGAATAAGACCGTGGATAAGAACGTTTTGGAATGGTTGGCGACCTGTAAATTCTAATGATTGGAAGATCATACGAGACACCCAGAAGAAGATAATATCATAACCAGTCACCAAGGTTGAAGTTGGGAAGTAACGTTTGAAGTCTTCTGAGTCGACATCAGGCCAGCCCATGGTTGAGAATGGCCAAAGGGCAGAACTGAACCAAGTATCCAAGACGTCTTCATCCTGTTTCCATCCGTCGCCTTCTGGTGCTTCTTCGCCAACGTACATTTCACCCTCAGCATTGTACCAGGCAGGGATTTGGTGACCCCACCAGAGCTGACGAGAAATAACCCAATCGTGGACATTTTCCATCCATTGAAGGAAGGTATCGTTGAAACGAGGTGGGTAGAATTCTACTTTGTCGTCTGTATCTTGGTTTGCGATAGCATTTTTCGCCAATTGATCCATCTTCACGAACCATTGCGTAGACAAGCGTGGCTCAACCATAACTCCAGTACGCTCTGAGTGACCAACTGAGTGGGTCATCTTCTCAATCTTAACAAGCGCACCGATTTCTTCTAACTTCTTGATAACAGCCTTACGAGCTTCAAAGCGGTCCATGCCGTTGAATTCACCAGCCAATTCATTCATGGTACCATCATCGTTCATAACGTTCACTTGCGGAAGATTATGACGTTGACCAACCAAGAAGTCGTTAGGGTCATGGGCAGGTGTGATTTTAACCACACCAGTACCGAATTCAGGGTCTGCGTGTTCGTCCCCAACGATTGGGATTGGCTTGTTCAAGATTGGCAAGATAACATTTTTACCAATCAAGTCTTTGTAACGGTCATCATTTGGGTTAACCGCTACGGCTGTATCCCCAAACATGGTTTCAGGACGTGTTGTTGCCACTTCAAGGGCACGTGAACCGTCTTCCAACATGTAGTTCATGTGGTAGAAGGCACCTTCCACATCCTTGTGAATAACCTCGATATCAGAAAGGGCTGTACGAGCTTTTGGATCCCAGTTGATGATAAATTCACCACGGTAAATCCAGCCCTTTTTGTAGAGCTCTACAAAGACCTTACGAACAGCTTTTGATAGACCTTCGTCAAGGGTGAAACGCTCACGAGAATAGTCTACAGAGAGCCCCATCTTGCCCCATTGTTGCTTGATAGTTGAGGCATACTCGTCTTTCCATTCCCAGACTTTATCAAGGAATTTTTCACGACCCAGGTCATAACGAGAGATGCCGTCTTCAGCCAAACGCGCTTCTACTTTAGCTTGAGTGGCAATCCCTGCGTGGTCCATACCTGGAAGCCAAAGTGTATCGAAACCTTGCATACGTTTTTGACGGATGATGATATCTTGAAGAGTTGTATCCCAAGCGTGACCAAGGTGAAGTTTACCAGTTACGTTTGGTGGTGGAATAACGATTGAGTAAGGCTTAGCCTTTTTATCGCCAGAAGGCTTGAAAACATCTTCGTCAAGCCATTTTTGGTAACGACCAGCCTCAACCTCGGCTGGATTGTATTTAGGTGAAAGTTCTTTAGACATGTGTGTGTCCTTTCTAGTTATTTTCTAAGCTACTTTGATAAGCATCTAAAATATTAATAGTATCTCTTATAATAGGACTATGTATAGCTTTGTAGAGGGACTTATTCCCAATAATATAAAACTCTTCCTTAGCTCTAGTCACTGCAACGTTTAAGATATTTGGTTCAGAGACCGCCCAGCGAGCAGCTCCCTTACTCATATTATCTGCTCCAAGAACAAAATACACAATCTTATTTTCTTTTCCTTGGAAAGTGTGTACAGTCCCTACATTTACAGGTTTTCCATTTTCTCTCTTTGTAAAACCAATTTCATCCAGTTCTTTTGCTAGTTGATTTGATACATTTTTAAAAGGGGTTATTACATAAATATCATTAAATTCCTCATGTCGTTTCTTCAATTCTTCCTTCAAATAATCAGCTTGCTCAGAAACAAATTTATCCTTAGCAACCCCGATAACATCAAACCATGCGCCTACGCCTAGAGCTTCTTTCTTTCCTTGAACCATTAAGTTGTCGTAAGAAATTTTATTAGAAATACTGAACATAGGATCACTAGAACGTCGATGAACCCAAAGAGGAAGTCCTATCCATGTTCCATCTTGTTTTTTAAAGCCATATCTACTAGCAGAATCTATCAATTCCTGCGTTGATGATAGAAGATATTTAGATACTATCTTATGGTGCTGTGCTAAGAATCCTAAAATATTTTTATCTATAGTCTGTACTGGTTGTATTTGAGCAGGGTCTCCCACAGCCAAAACACGTTTACTTCTAAAAATCGCTCCTACACTAGCTTGAGGCAATGCCTGACCTGCTTCATCAATAAATACATTACCGATACTATTTTCAGGTAAACACCAGAACATGGAATTGAAACTTGCAAAAGTTGTACTAATAACTGGAATAGTGAGATTAACCCAATCCCACGCAGCTTTATATAAATCACTAGCATTGTCTCTCATTGAATAGCGTTGGGGGTTATTCCAAATCCATAATGCTTTTTCAAAATGCTTTTTATTGTCATATAGAAATTGCTTCCTAACAGCCAGTGCTTTTATAAACAAACGACTTTGCTCTTCTCGATAGTCATCATCAAACCAAAAATTTGATACTTGGAGATCTTCATATGGGGCAGAAAAATCCAATTTTTTTACAGGAGAGGCAGCAAGTTCAGATTGTAATATTGAAATTATTTCCTGATGACGAACTAATTTATCTTCTTGTTTAGATTTCCATTCATTATACAACTGTTGTCTATGACTCAGTTGAGCTAATTCATTTTCATACTTTTTAATCTCTTTTTGCAAAACGTGGCAATATCGACTTTCATCATGTACCTTCTTCATTTCCGCTTTTAGATTTTCATTCGCTTGATTCAAGCTCATAAAATAAGTATCTAATTTCGATGGTGTAAAAAGTCTCTTTAACCATAGAAAGCGTGGAGTTTGTAATTTTATCAACTCAACATCTTGCGCTGCTATCCGTTTGTTAACAATTAATATAGAAATAATATGCTCATGCTCAGACAACTCCGTCTCTTTTTCCTTTTTACTATTTTCTAATTGAGTCTGTTTATCCCGTATTTTAGATAGTTCTATACATCTCTTAGCATTATCCTGCTGAAATTCAAATTCAAGTTGCTGGTACACATTTTTCAGTTCACCATGCAATCGAATCTTATCCGCTATTTCTTGCATCTTTTTTCTTTTATCATTTAACTTCTGATATTGAATTTTGAACTCTTCATATAATGAGGGATTCGATTGAAATTTATCTGAATTCAACTCTTGTTCTATTGCTTCTACAACTTTTTGTAGGCGGTCTCTATTCTGTTTTTTTCCACCTTCTATCGAAAATAATCCCCAATATTTTGTATTGTTAGAAACATCCTCATCTTCTAGTAGTAAATCATTACTGATTTCAGCAAAATAATCAATTTTCTCCAACTCATCTAACCAATTTGAATTCTGATAGATTTCTTTTCTTTGGGGTAATTCATTAACAATATTTTTAACAGCACCATTATTAGAACTCGCAACAACGATTCCTTTATCTGCAATCTCCTTTGGCAATTTCGCAATAAGATAAGGATTGTCATGATAAACTAGATTCCCTTTTAGTTTAGGAGTCGGTAGTTCACTAATAATTCTCGCCTGTTCCGTTACCAAGTCTGCAAAAATATCTTTTAAAAGTGTCGTTTTACCAGTCCCTGGAGGACCATTGACACTTCTCATATCCTCGCCTGCATTTGAAGCTAGATTTACAGCTACTTGTTGCATCATGGAAAGAGCAAATTTAGGGTTACTAGGAAATCTTCCTAATGGATAATTTTTCGGTTCAAGAATAGTTTCTAAATCATTTGGATTAAAATTGGAAGATTCTTTATTACTATCCAAATTGATCCTTTCAGAGGCAGATCCTGATAAGTACCGATTAAGATTTTCATTATTAATTAATTTTGCTAATTTCAAATCCTTTAGAAAGAATGAATGTAAGTTTATTTCGTCATCAAAATTCTTAACAAAAAGATATCTACAATCACTTGGTGAAATTTTATACTTATTCAGAAGTTCACTTAAAACTGCGTTGAACTCTCCATCAAGAAATGCCTGCCCCAACTGTTCTCGAAGTTCATTTTCTGTCTTCCAGAAATCATTCGGTAACCCTTCATCTTTACAAATTTGGCCACCCATGGTTAAAAACAATTTATCTGGTAAGAAATTCAAATCATTATCAAAATAAAGAGCAAAAGTAAATTTATAAGAAGATCTTCCCAATTCTTCCTCAGTCGCCTTTAAATTGTATTTTCCTCTTAACAATTTAATTATTTTTTGAAAAGGGAAAATTCCACAATAAACAACAACCCCAGAATTAGATTTTAATTTTTGACGATTTAAAAACTCTTTTAATATCGATTGATAGTCATTCCCTTGAAAAATCTTATACTTAGAATCACTTTTTTCAATATCCCCTTCTGACAATTGTTCTACTGTAATCCAAGCGTCTAATATTTGAATCTGACTACTTCTCATCATTTCTCCTCTTAAGGCTTATAGAAACAAGATATATCTTACTCACTTAAAAAACTTCCCACTCACTCTTCAGCAAGCCGTATTTCAAATCATCACAGCGATTGCCTTGGGCATCTTTGCGGTCTCGGATACGAGCTTCAAGGGTAAAGCCAAGTTTCTCAGCGACTCGTTGACTTTGAAGGTTATAGCCAAAGCAAGTTAGTTCAATCTTGTGAAGCTCCAGTTCTTTAAAAGCTAAATCAATCAAAGCACGCGCTGCTTCGGGCACATAACCTCGGCCCCAATAATCTGGGTGCAAGGTATAGCCAATCTCAAGCACATCATCTTCGTGTCGATGGTTGAAATCAACAGAACCAATCACTTTATCAGTCCCTTTGACCACAATGCCATAACCAGCTGGGAGATTGTCCTTTTGATTCCGCTCGGGAAGAATATGTTCTAGGTAATAGATCTCGTCTTCCAAGGTCTTGACGGGTGGAAAACCTGCTGGATAAGAGACTTCTGGACGACTGGCAAATTCAAAGATATCCTCGGCATCCGCCACTGTTCGGACTCGTAAGAAGAGACGCTTCGTTTCAATTCGTTCTCGCAATTCAGCCCTTGTCATCCTTCTTCCTCGCTTTCTTGATGAAGCTTCCCATGGGGTCGACTCGGTCATCTAGATAGCGATAGACACGCTTATGTCCATCCCCCATAAAGTAAGTCGGTGCAAAGCGGTCATTTTTAAAATGTCCCTTGTCATCCAAGAGTCCTGGATCAGCCAGTCGTTCAATAATCTTAGCAAAGATATGACAGATACCATCTTCCTCAATAATTCTGTCGACCTCACAATCCAGAACGACTGGACAGGCATCCAGGATAGGTGCTTGTGTCAAATCAGAAGGTTGAAAATCTATGCCGAGTTTAGCAATCTTCTCACGGTGACTAATAAATCCAGCCTGCTCCATCTCCAGCATAAAACTTTCATCAGGAATATTCACTGTGAACTTCTGATAATGTTTAATCTGGTCTGCCGCATTTTCCTCACTACCGACCCCTATAACGAGCCAATCTCCTAGACTATAAGAAGAACTACAAGTCGTCACATTATAGCCATAGGTCTGGTCCTGGTAACCCAAGATAAAAATGGGAAAACCATAGTACAATTTACTGGTCTCAAAAGATTGCTTCATGTCACCCTCCTCTGATAGGAACGTAGACCTCGCTTTCGCTCTGTCTGCATCAATATCTCTAAATTCACCTGCGACCTTCGGTCTTGGTTATTTAAAAGCTATAGAAAATCCCTGCCATAACCATGACAGGGACGAATGTATATCCGCGGTACCACCCAATTTTGAGTGGCAACCACTCACAGCTTTCTTGATTCAATTTGACCATCAGCAACCAGCTTTGACATTTGTGCGGATTTCTCAGTACCACCGCTTCCTGTGACAAATGGGCTTCAAAGCACCTCTGAATGGTCTTATTCTATCACATTTTTAATCTCAAGACAAATGAAATTGTGGGGAAGATGTTATCACAATAAGTCAGACTACAGATTCCACCTTGAAACAGAAATACAATGCTTCATTTTTTATTTTCATAAGAAAAACCCCTGTCTTCCGACAAGGATTGTATCTTATTTTTCTTCCTTAGCTCTTTCTTCTT
>OLQI01002150.1_pt1 | contig 10588 bp, 9 predicted proteins | sample 1672171 | NCBI WGS metagenome assembly OLQI01 (sample SAMEA3136655, study PRJEB25190) | human gut metagenome
TACGAGGGCCGCCACCGCAACCTTGAGGACGATGGCAAGCGCGCCATCAAGCGCGGCCGCGCCACCAAGGAATGGCGTGGACGCAAGCATGAGCCGATGCGTGCCAAGGACCACCCGATCACCCAGATGTGGTACGCCCGCCACGGCATCATCACCCCGGAGATGCAGTACGTGGCCACCCGCGAGAACTGCGATGTGGAGCTCGTGCGCTCCGAGCTGGCCGCCGGCCGCGCGGTGATGCCCTGCAACATCAACCACCCCGAGGCCGAGCCGATGATTATCGGATCCGCCTTCCTGACCAAGCTCAACGCCAACATGGGCAACTCGGCCGTCACCTCCTCCATCGATGAGGAAGTGGAGAAGCTGACGTGGGCCACCAAGTGGGGCGCCGATACCGTGATGGACCTGTCCACCGGTAACGACATCCATACCACCCGTGAGTGGATTCTTCGCAACTCCCCCGTGCCGATCGGCACCGTGCCGATGTACCAGGCCCTCGAAAAGGTCGAGGATGATGCCTCCAAGCTGAGCTGGGAACTGTTCCGCGACACCGTAATCGAACAGTGCGAGCAAGGTGTGGATTACATGACCATCCACGCCGGCGTGCTGCTGCGTTACGTGCCGCTGACCGCCAACCGCGTGACCGGCATCGTCTCCCGCGGTGGCTCCATCATGGCCGACTGGTGCCTGCGCCACCACCAGGAGAGCTTCCTGTACACGCACTTCGACGAGCTGTGCGACATCTTCGCCAAGTACGACGTGGCGTTCTCTCTGGGCGATGGCCTGCGCCCCGGCTCCCTAGCCGACGCGAACGACGCCGCGCAGCTTTCCGAGCTCATGACTCTGGGCGAGCTGACCGAGCGCGCCTGGGCCAAGGACGTGCAGGTGATGATCGAGGGCCCGGGCCACGTGCCGTTCGACACCGTACGCATGAACATCGAGCTGGAGAAGGCCGTGTGCCACAACGCCCCGTTCTACACCCTCGGACCGCTGACCACCGATACCGCTCCGGGTTACGATCACATCACCTCCGCTATCGGCGCCACCGAGATCGGTCGTTACGGCACCGCTATGCTGTGCTACGTGACCCCGAAGGAACACCTCGGCCTGCCGAACAAGGATGATGTGAAGCAGGGCGTGATTGCCTACAAGATCGCCTGCCACGCCGCAGACATCGCCAAGCACCACCCGCACGCGATGGATCGCGACAATGCGATTTCCAAGGCTCGCTTCGAGTTCCGTTGGCTCGACCAGTTCAATCTGTCCTACGATCCGGACACCGCCATCGCCTTCCACGACGATACCCTGCCCGCCGAGCCGGCCAAGATGGCGCACTTCTGCTCGATGTGCGGCCCGAAGTTCTGCTCGATGGCCATCTCCCAGAACATCCGCAAGGCATTCGGTGGCGAGGCCGCTCAGCAGCAAATCGTGAAGGAGGCTGCTGCAGGCATCGACTCCGAGGCACTGGCTACGGCCAAGGCCAATGTCGATAACGGCGTGGTGTCCGCCAACGTGCTCAGCCCCGAAGAAATCCTCGCCGGCATGGATGCGATGAGCGAAAAGTACACCGCCCAGGGCGGCAAGCTCTACTCCACCGCCCAGGAGTAAACCTCTCTGGCTCCCCTCTCTGAGGGGAGCCAATTATTATGCCCGGTGGTGTCTTAATTCGGGACGACGCTCGACTCGCTCGAAGGCGGTCCGAAGTGTGCGCCATCTGGACCGAGGCCGTCGGAAGTCTCCAGGACCACGCCTTCGTTGAGCGCACGGCGCACGATGCCCACACGGGGCTTCAACGGCCACACATCATGCGGCACTTTGCGATAGAAATCCGTACCGACGAGCAACACGTCGCCCACATCGAACACTTCCTGACGCGGAAATGTGAGCTGTGTGGTGTGTCCGTTAGGCATTACGCCAAAATATGCGGTGCGTTCCGGTGATGCGCACCAAGACGCCGTCACGGCGCAGTACATCGTTATCAGCCATGCCTCCTCCCGAACATTTCATGAATCAATCGCAATCAGCAAACCTTCCCCGTCTCACCACAGGAGCGGCAAAACATCAAGGAAAACCGCTCCGAAAAACATCATGGGCCCCACTTAGAATGAACACTATGGCACAAATTGCAACATCTACACTTCCCGCTGTTCTCGCGATCTCCGGCTCCGACTCGTCCGGCGGTGCCGGCATGCAGGCCGATCTGAAGACCATGCTGGCCTGCGGCGTGTTCGGCATGAGCGCCATCACCGCGCTCACCGCACAGAACACCACCGGCGTGCGTTCCATTCAGGACACCAAACCGGACATTCTCGCCGACCAGATCAACATGGTGTTTGAGGATATTCCGCCGGTCGCGGTGAAAATCGGCATGGTGTCTGCCACTGACATCATCGACGTCATCGCTGAACGACTCACCTTCCATCACGCCACGAACATCGTGCTCGACCCGGTTATGGTGGCCACTTCCGGTGCCAATCTCATCAGTGACGATGCCATTGCGGCCTTGACTGGCAAGCTGTTCCCGATGGCCACGGTCGTGACTCCGAACATTCCCGAGGCCGAAGTGCTGACCGATACGCTGATTCGCGATCAGGAGGATATGGAGGCCGCCGCCCACCGCCTCGTGGAGCGTTATGGCTGTGCCGCGCTGGTCAAGGGTGGTCATGGCACCGAGGATGCCAACGATGTGCTTGCCGAGACGGATGGAACCGTGACCTGGTTTGATGGCGCGCGTATCAATAATCCGAACACGCACGGCACCGGATGCACGCTGAGCTCCGCCATCGCCTCGTATCTGGCGCTTGGCGACACATTGCCCAAGGCCATCAAGCATGCGAAGAAGTATCTGACCGGTGCACTGAAGGCCCAGCTGAATCTTGGCCACGGCTCCGGCCCGATGGATCATTTCTGGAAGTATCGCTGAGTCCTACTGGCTCTCCTCTCTGAGGGGAGCCAAGTAATAAAAGGAGAATTATGATTATTGACCGTAATGCCGTTACTCAGGAAGTGCCGATCGACCCGGAAACCGGCAAACCGTACCTCAATACCGTGGCCGCCATTCAGGTGTCGGCCAATGGCGTGGGCTCCGAGGTTTCGCCATACGTGGCTCAGGCCGTCGAGGTGATTCGCGAATCCGGCCTGCCGCAGGAAACCAACGCCCTGTTCACCAACGTGGAAGGCGATCTGGACGACGTGCTCAAGGTGGCCGGTGAGGCCGCCAAGAAGCTCGCCGAGCAGGGCTACCGCACTTCTCTGGTGCTGCACATGGATATCCGCCCCGGCTTCACCGGCCAGCTGACCGAAAAGCCCAAGCTGGTGGATGAGATCCTCGCCGACAAGCAGGCGAAGTAGCAAAGCATCGCTTCCACCAGCAAGGGCATGCTTTGTTATTACACGTTTCATGGGGCGGTAGCTCACCCATGGGGTGGTAAAACCCTCATGGGGCGGTAGTCGAAAACGGCTCTATTCTGCGGAAAGGCAAAATCCGCTAACCGCCCCATGGGCCAAATACCGCCCCATGAGTGTTTTACCGCCCCATGGGAATCACGGTTCTGCCTTCTTTCGACGGGGTAAGAGCGTAAGTGGGGCATATATAGGAGCGTCACAACCTCTGTTATCGTTCACGATGTGACCGCAACGCGGCGTGCCACAAAATCGAACCTATAGTTAAGCCCCATGTAGTGAGCTATCTCACAACGATTGGCTCGCTACGTAGAATTCAAGACTTGGATCGCAAACGTCGTTCATCCCACACAATGGGAGGGCGAACGGAACACACAGTCCAATCAAGAGTTCGCTCGCCGCAACACCATTGAGCAGTTGCACGCGGGCAGGTTTGCAAGAAGAGGGCTCAAATATGACTGCTGCTGAACAGCAGATTTCCGGCAATCCCGCGGCTATGGAAAACGCACAAGCACGTACCACCGTGACGGATCAAGCCAAGGTTCAGGATATTATCTCGCGCATGGATCGCGCACATGAAACCCCGATGTTCCATCGCATCGTGACGCTGGTCGCCGCTGGCATGCTGATGGACAGCATCGACGTATATATTGGCAGCGCCGTCGCCTCCAGCACGTTGGCTACCCGCTGGTCCACCGTTGCGCAAAATTCCACCTTTATGTCCGCAGGCTTCCTGGGTCTGCTGGTCGGTTCGCTGCTGGCCGGCTTCGTCGGTGACCTGAAGGGCCGCCGCGTGGCTTACCAAATCAACCTGCTGCTGTTTGGCGGCTTCACCTTCCTCGGCGCATTCGCCCCGAACATGGCTGTGCTGTCCCTGTGCCGTCTGGGTGCCGGCCTGGGCCTCGGCGCTGAAATCGTCACCGGCTTCGCCATGGTCAACGAGTTCGCACCGATGAACCGCCGTGGCCACTGGTGCGCGATTGTCTCGCTCGTGGCCAACTGCGGTGTGCCAATCGCTATGCTGCTGTGTGCATGGATCATCCCCCGCTGGTCCTGGCGTCCGCTGTTCGTGGCCATCGGCCTGGTGGCCGCCATCATCTGGTGGCTGCGCCGCGACATCCCCGAATCCCCGCGTTGGCTCGCCGTGCGCGGCCGTTACGATGAGGCCGACGCCATCGTCAAGCAGCTTGAGGCCAACGGTTCCGAACCGATCGACGCAGCCGCCAAGGCCGACACCAGCGACACCCGCAACGCCGGAGGCCGTTCGCTCGGCATCTGCCTGCTTGTGGCTGTGGTTGCTGTGGCCGCCACGAACGTGTGCTCCTACGCCTTCACTTCTTGGGTTCCGACGATTCTGGTCAAGCGTGGTATTAACCTGTCCAGCTCGCTGCTCACCTCCACGGTGATGATGCTCGGTGCCCCGGTCGGCTGCCTGATTGGCTCTCTGCTTATCGACCGTATCGGCCGCAAGCGCACGATTGTGCCGGCCTTCCTGTTCACTGGCGTGTTCGGTTTGATGTATGCCTTCCAGACCTCTACCGTGAGCGCAATTATCGTTGGCTTCCTGCTCATGATGTGCCTGTACGTGCTTATGGCTTCCGTGGTGGCTGTGTACGCTCCGGAACTGTTCGCCACCAAGGTTCGCTTCCGTTGCGTCGGCTTCGCGAACGCCGTGGCCAAGCTGCTCAATGTGTTGATGCCGATGGTGGTGGGCTGGATGCTTACCTCGCTTGGTGCCACGTCCATCTTTGTGGCCATCAGCGCGATTGCTATTGCATCGATGCTGATTGTCGGCTTCTTTGGCGCGGAGACTGCGCAGAAGTCGGTTGGGTGATCGGTTTCCTCACAGTGGAATAACTGCTGATAATGTCCATTCGGCGTCTTGCGTGGTGATATGCAGGGCGCCGTTTTGTTGTTCTAGTAATTGTTGGTAACGGTTGAGGCCGGTGCCGGTGGATAGGTCTGCGTCTCCAGCGGACAATCAGCGTCTGTGATGTCACATGCAATGCCAGGAGCGGCATCAACGGTCGAATCATGCGGAGTCACTGCACTGTGCGCCGCTTCTCCCCTGCCTTCAATCACATCAATGACTTGATGCGTGCGATCCAATGCGCCCATAGACATATCCATAACCAGCACGTCAGGCCGCTTGGTGGGGCTCAGGCATCGGCTGATGGCCACAGCACCCAAATCGCAGGTCTATATCACGGCAAAATCGCTGGACATACGTTCGATTAGCGCGCCGAACACTTTCAGCGCATATGGGTCATTGTCCACAATGCCGATGCGTATGTTGCGGTTGCGCGCTTCTTCCATTACATTCACCCCTTCAGTGTGCCCGACGCCGAACTACTCCGTCCTGACACGTCATGGTCACTATGACAACTATCATTCCACATTTCCTGCGTGATTTACGATGGAATCATCATCAATCCTTGACAAGGCGGTAAAGGAGGACGGCAATGAACCGTGCACAAGCACTCAGCAAGCTCAACAGGAGCGATATGCGCAATGCCGCCGCCGAGCGCGGGATGCAACGACTGTTCACATGGAACCGCGCGCATTGGATTGGCATGGTTGTACTGATAGCGGTGTTGCTGCTACTGCAGTGGAGCTCATCAATGTATCTCATGCCCGACGAGGTTCTTGACAGGGCTGCCAAAAACCTGTTCGTATGGTTCCCCGGTATGGTTCTGCACTGGCCATTGGTGTTGGGAATCACCAACTTGATACTCGGTTCGACACGATCCGGCAGTCTGTCTTTCCCGTTGGCGAGCGCAATCATCGGACCACTGGCATTCGGCTGGACCAATCTTCGCTTACGGCCGGGGTTCCCATACCGTTCCTGGGCTCAAGGGAAAGCCGCAATATAATGAAAACAGCGATTTCATGCAATGATGCACGAGCCGATCCAAGCAAAGGGGCCAACCATGAGCGAGCAGCTGATGGAACAGTACCGGTTGCGCGGACAACGCAAATGCCGTAACGCTTGTATCGCCGCCATCGTGACAGTAGTGCTTGTCCTTGCCGTCGCCGGCGGCGTATGGTGGACGGCCGGCGATGGCAGCGCATTGGTTCGCAATATGTTCAAGCCGAAGGCCACGCCTGCCACGCAGCCGGTAGTCAACAGCACCGCAACCTTCGCCTACCGCACCGCACCGGAATTCCTGGCGATGGAAGCCGGCGACCGAGGCACCGGCAATGTGAACTACTCTCCTGCTTCGATGTGGATGGCGTTGGCCATCGCCGCGCAGGGCGCCAATGGCACGACCCGCTCGCAACTGAACGAACTGCTGGGCTCCGGTTCGCTGACCGATAGCGACTACCAATCGCTGCTAAGTTCGATCAACGGGCAATATTCGGGGGCGAAATCCGAGATGAGCGCCGCGAACTCGCTGTGGATTGATGACGACTACTCTCTTGCCAGCGATTACCAATCCACCGTCAAGAAGATGTTCGAGGCCGAAGTCACCACGTTACCGTTCGACGATCAGGCCGCCGCAAAGATGTCCGATTGGATCGCCAAGCATACGAATGGTTCGCTCAAGCCGAAGATCACGCTGCGTGACCGTGAAGTCCTGTCCATCATCAACACCGTCTATGCGGATGGCCGTTGGAAGGATCCGTTCGAAGAGCAGTCCACCGGCAACGGCACCTTCCACGGCGAAGCCGGAGATGCTCAGGTGCCGATGATGCACCGGACCTTCAGCCAAATGGCTTACGGACATGATGAGTACAACACTTGGCAGCGGGTGGAGATTCCGTTCGACAACGGCGGCAATCTGGCCATCGTGCTGCCGGCCGAAGGGCATTTCGACGAGTTGGCCGGCGATGCCGAGAAGCTCAGTTGGGCGTTCGGTACATGCTCGACGGCTTCCCTTGGCGAGGGCGCAATGGGTTGCGCCGCGGACAGTATGCCCGGATGGGGCGTCTCCGTCAACTCGGTCATGGTGAACGTCACGCTACCGCGATTCACCATCGACAGCATGTTCGACTCGGAAGCCACCATCAAGGCATTCGAAAAACTGGGGGTGACCGATGCGTTCAGTGCAGGCGACGCCGACTTCACCAAGATGATCGACACCGGTTCGCACGGCGAGAACCTGTATATCGGCTCGATTCTGCAAGGCACGCGCATCGAGGTGAACGAAGCCGGCGCCAAGGCCATGTCCTTCACCAAGGTCGGCGCAGACTCCGTTAGCGCGCCGGTGGACAACGTCGAGTTCACGGTGGATCGCCCATTTCTGTATTCGTACGTCACCCCGGACGGCATACCATTATTCATCGGTGCGGTGCGCAACCTCGGCGGAGTCGGTGGAGAAAACTGATACTTTCTTGGCAGTCCGTCAATTAGGGTGTATCGTTTGACGCATGGTTACGATGAAGGAAATCGCGAACAAGGCGGGGGTTTCCGTCTCTACGGTATCGCTGGTGATCAACGGACGCGACGAGGGGCGCGTAAAGTCCAAAATTGCGGACAATGTACGCGCCATCGCCACCAAGCTCGGCTACCAGTCGAATCCGCTGGCCAGTTCGCTGCGTACAGGCAGGACGCACATCCTCGGTTTCATCAGTGAGGAGGTGGCCACCACCCCGTACGCCGGCGGTATGATTCTGGGCGCGCAGACCGCTGCAAGCCAGTTCGGCTATATGCTCATCACCGTGAGCACCGACGGCGAGAACAGCGAGAGCGAGGAAATCGCCGCACTCAAGCGATACGGCACCGACGGCTTTCTGTACGCCAAGATGTCGAACCGCATCACCCATGTGCCTTCCTCGCTGGCCAAGACGCCACTGGTGTTGGTGGATGCCACCGACTCGCTTGGCAAAATCCCGAGCGTGGAACCGGACGAGTTCCAAATCGGCTACGACGCCACCACCAGATTGGTTAAGGCCGGATGCGCACGTATCGCCTATGTGGGTTGCTTGGAGCCGCTGATTGCGCAGGACGATCGTTTGGAAGGCTATCAGGCGGCGCTCAGGGACGCCGGCCTCGACTATGACGATCATCTGGTCGTCAATGTGCTCAACAACGGGCCGGCACTGACCGCAGTCAGCGATTTGTTCGATGCCGAGCATCCGGACGGATTCTTCTGCTTCAACGATGCCCGCGCCTGGTATGTGTACGAATGCGCCGCACGCCGAGGACTCACGGTCGGCAAGGACATCTCCGTGGTCGGCGTGGACAACCATCGCGTGTTCGCCGAAACGCTGGAACCGATGCTCACCACTGTGGAACTGCCGCATTTCGAGATGGGCTACTGGGCCGTGGCCAAGCTGGTGTCGATTATCGAAGGACGCTCGATGGACGACGTCTCATGGCCAGCGACCACCGCTCCCCTGCCGCCGATCGACGCGCCGATTCCGGCGAAGATCCACTGCACGCTGATCGAAAAGGCCTCGGTGAAGTAACCGAGTCCCACACGATTTCTCAAGGCCTCCGTTCAGCACGGAGGCCTTTTGCGTGTCGAACGGATACGACACGCCGATTTACGTCAATCGATTGACATAAATCGATTGACGTCGCATAATAATTACTACGCAACAACTTCTACAAAGGCACGGCCGCCCGAGCAGAAGCGTTACATAACCAATAACCAACCAAGTAGTAATCAAAGGATGATTATGGCAAGTGCAACCAAATCTGCATGGAAGAATCCTTCCTATCTGCAGAGCTCTTTCGGCATCTTCATGTTCTTCTGCTCCTGGGGCATCTGGTGGTCCTTCTTCCAGCGCTGGCTCATCTCAGGCGTTGGATTGACCAATGCTGAAGTCGGCACCATCTACTCCATCAACTCGCTGGCCACCCTGGTCATCATGTTTGTGTACGGCGTGATTCAGGATCAGCTCGGCATCAAGCGCAAGCTCGTCATCGTAGTCTCGGTAATCGCCGCCTGCGTTGGCCCATTCGTCCAATTCGTTTACGCCCCGATGATCCTCGCCGGTGGCACCACCCGCTGGATCGGCGCACTCATCGGCTCCATCGTTCTGTCTGCCGGCTTCATGTCCGGCTGCTCCCTGTTCGAGGCCGTCACCGAACGCTACTCCCGTAAATTCGGTTTCGAATATGGCCAGTCCCGTGCTTGGGGCTCCTTCGGTTACGCCATCGTGGCGCTGTGCGCCGGCTTCCTGTTCAACATCAACCCGCTGATCAACTTCTGGGTCGGCTCCGCATTCGGCCTTGGCATGCTCCTCGTGTACGCCTTCTGGGTCCCGGCCGAGCAGAAGGAAGAGCTCAAGAAGGAAACCGACCCGAACGCAGCCCCCACCAACCCGTCCCTCAAGGAAATGGTCGCCGTTCTCAAGATGCCGACCCTGTGGGTGCTCATCGTCTTCATGCTGCTGACCAACACCTTCTACACCGTGTTCGATCAGCAGATGTTCCCGACCTACTACGCCAACCTCTTCCCCACTGAAGAAATCGGCAACGCCACCTACGGCACCCTGAACAGTTTCCAGGTCTTCCTTGAGTCCGCAATGATGGGCGTGGTCCCGATCATCATGAAGAAGATCGGCGTGCGCAACGCTCTGCTGCTCGGCGCTACCGTGATGTTCCTGCGCATCGGCTTGTGCGGCGTGTTCCACGACCCGATCACCGTCTCCATCGTCAAGCTGTTCCACTCCATCGAAGTGCCGCTGTTCTGCCTGCCGGCATTCCGCTACTTCACTCTGCACTTCGACACCAAGCTCTCTGCCACGCTGTACATGGTGGGCTTCCAGATCGCTTCCCAAGTGGGTCAGGTCATCTTCTCGACCCCTCTGGGTGCCTTCCACGACAAGATGGCTCAGATTCTGCCGAACAACGACATGGGATCCCGCGTGACCTTCTGGGTCATCTCCGGCATCGTGCTGTGCGCGCTGATCTACGGCTTCTTCGTCATCAAGCGCGATGATCAGGAAGTCGGCGGCGACCCGTTCTACACCGACAAGCAGCTGCGTCAGATGGAAGCGGCCAAGGCCTGAAAGGACAGCCATGACTGACTTCACTCCCGAAACCCCTGTTCTCACCCCCATCCGCGACCACGCTGCTGAACTGGCAAAAGCCGAAGCCGGCGTGGCTGAGATGGCCGCCAAGCGCAACAACCGCTGGTACCCGAAGTATCACATCGCCTCCAACGGTGGCTGGATCAACGACCCGAACGGCCTGTGCTACTACAAGGGCCGCTGGCACGTGTTCTACCAGCTG
>OLQI01002151.1_pt1 | contig 10585 bp, 5 predicted proteins | sample 1672171 | NCBI WGS metagenome assembly OLQI01 (sample SAMEA3136655, study PRJEB25190) | human gut metagenome
ATTACACGTAACAGGCGTACCTTGTTTCTGCAAGTATACTTGTTGGACCACAATTCTTTTAGTGTCGGTTCAACATCGGCGAGACTCTTCCATTTGTAATGTTCGGAATTGCCCGATAACCACTCAGCCATTTTCTTCACATAGTCTATGTACATGGCTGAATAACCTGTGTCTTGTAAATAAGAAACAAGCCCTTTGACTTTTTCATTCAGATTAAATATGTCCATAATCGCATCTTGTTTGAATGTTATTCTACAATTATAGACGGAATATAATCAGAACTGATTAAGACTCAAAACAAATGATTGCTAAACAATTGAATAATTTTATCGGAAATTCCTAAAAGTTCTGATAATGGCTCTCATCTATGAAGATGTGGTCGATGCCCATCTGCTTGAAATCCACCACGTCGTCCGTGCGTGACTTTATGGCGTGTTCCACCTTCTCCAGCTTCGCTTCAAGGTTGTGCTTGCGCTTCTCCAATCCTTTCAGCATCGCCCGCGACACGTTCTTTCCCTGCTGCCGTAGCACTTCGAGGTTTTCCTCCACCGTGTCAAGCTCCGCTTGCAGGATGCGCTGCTGCAACTCCGGCGACTGCGGTATCTTGCCGAACTGGTCGTGCGACATGATGACGCAATCGTAGTCGTTGTTCTTTATATTATTGAAGAAGCGCACACGGTTGGCGGTCGAAAAGTCCTTCTCCGAAGCGTACAGAATACGTGCGTTGGGATATGCCGCCTGATAGGTGGCTGCAATCTCCGCAACGTTGGCTTTCAGCCCGATAATCATCGGCTTGTGTGCCAAATTCAGACGCTTCATCTCATGCGCGGCGATGCACATTATCAGCGTCTTACCGGTTCCACAGGCTAAGCGCAAAGCGCCTTGCCGTCCTTTCGGACGGTAGGTTTCTAAACGCTCGCCACCGAACCGTACGTACACGTCTCCATGTATACGGCTCTCCATGGTTATTTTCAGTCTATTTCTTTTCATGAATCTTACGATAACAATTTTCACATACTGCTATTGTTTTTCTCTGTCTGGCAATCATGAAGCGTTCCCACTCCTGTTTGCCTTTCAGGTCTTTTAGCTTGCGGACATGCACCATTCTAAGGTTGTCCTCCGCTCCGCAATATTCACATTCACGGGCTTTCAACCGAGCCATAAGGCTGGTACTTTCAGTCCCGCGATAACTGGGCATGATATGCGCATTGTCAATACGCGCGTCTTTTCTCTGCTTGAACCCTCCATGATAAATAGTACGTTCCAACATTTCGCCCTTGTTGTTTTCATACCTTACTGTAAAGACTTTATTCCGGCAATATTTACGGATTATTTTCCTTACGGTTGATTCATACTTGGATGATAATGTTTTATACATACTCTCTTTCATGTAGTAATAGAAACTATTGAGAATGTTGACATTGTTTGCAATACAGTAGTAGTTATAGATTCCCCGAATTTCCGAATTGTATCGGTTGAGTATTTCAAGGTCATCATTACTACGGAGATACGGGCGTGAGGTCGATTCCCATGCTTCCTTGCCATTCTTGATTATTATGCGCATCGCATTATAGTCAAGCAGTTTCTTTCTCATAACCTCATAAGGCAGGAGAAGAACCACTTTATGGTCAAGTGAGCGTATGGGGATTCCTCTGAAATCCTTTCTCGTCTTGTCCGTACTGCGGACTGTAACATCAAAGCCGAGAAATTTGGCTGCGTCGTGTGAGTTGGTGATTAACGTCTTTTCATCCGAAAGTTCGAGTTTCAACGTATCTTGCAGAAAGGTCTTAATGTCCCCCTTTGCTTTTACACAGTCCTCTTTACTTCCGATTACGCAAATCAGAAAATCATCGGCATAGCGTACATACCTCATGCGTTTGAAGTTTTCGTCCATGTCAAGAGTTGCAGGAAGTTGTTGCATCTCACGGTGGAGAATGGCTATCTCCCTGCGCAATGCTTCTTTCTTCTGCTCGTCTGTTTCATTCTTCAGTTTCTTTACACGTTTGTCCTTACGATTTGCAACCCTTTTATATTCGGGGTTGCGTACACGTGCTTTACCTTTATTGAAGACGTTTATGTAGTTCCGCATAAATTTATCGAGTTTGTCAAGATAAATATTCGCCAAAATCGGACTTATTATGCCTCCCTGCGGTGTTCCGATATAGGAATTTTTGTACTCCCATTGTTCCATGTAGCCTGCTTTGAGGAATTTACGTATCAGTCGCAGGAAACGCTCGTCATTGATTCTTTCAGCAAGGATTCCGATTAAAACATCATGGTTGATGTTGTCAAAGAAACCCTTGATGTCTCCCTCGATGAACCAACGTGCTCCCGTACCTCCCTTTTGTAAGGAAGCCATAGCCGTATGACAGCCACGGTGTGGTCTGAATCCATGCGAGCAGTCTTCAAAATGACCTTCGTAGATGGATTCAAGAATCATCCTTACAACTTCCTGTACAAGTTTGTCCTTAAAGGCTGGTATGCCTAAAGGACGTTGCTTGCCATTCTTTTTGGGAATGTAAATTCTCCGTGCAGGGCACGGACGGTAACTTTCGTCTTTCAACTGTCCAATGATAGAGTGAATGTGCTTTATGCTCATTCCGTCTATGGTCTGCCCGTCTGTGCCTTTCGTATAGTTGCCCGCATTCTGCGACAACTTTTGATAGGCAAGTGCGTACAGATTTTCATTGAACAGCAGTCGGTAAAGCCGTTCAAACTTGTAATTAGGGTCTTGGCTGTGCCCAGCCAGACTGTTTAATACATTTGCTGAATCTCTCATAATGTCTCACACATCATTCGTTAAACATATTAAATAATAACTCACTGTCTCCCTTCGCCATGTACAAGGCTTTCCCTTGCTCGGACTACTACGGAGACTCTGTTGTCATATAGGATATTCAGGGGGCAAACCCCATAGCCTTTCGGCATTCCTACTTAGACAATCCCCATTTAGACATATAGTAACATAGCTCAATAGATTGTCGGATGCGATTTTCGTCCTTTTCCGCTTATTGCGGCTGTTCTGCAATCGGTTTTCGGCTCTCGTACTTGAGGTAGGAAAGTAGAAGTATTGCAGCCCGACGTTTGTAACTATCTTCCGTCGGGGTTTACCAACTAACAACTCGGACTGTCGTTCAAACAGTATAGTCTTCATCCTCATATCTATCATTTCATTTAGACATTCAGTAGCAGCATGATAGTTAGCTGACTTATGCCGTTTCCAACATGCGACACTCCCCACCGCCTTTCGGCTAAGTGGATAAGTTGGCTAATGACCGGCGTTGAAAACCCTTGCCGGGTAGGTTGCTAAGCCTACATTTACTATATGCCCTTATGGGCGCAGCACCTCGTGGTCGCAAATTCCGCCGCCGTTCTGTTTCAACATCCAGACGCAATCCATCTGTGAGGGATAGACGCTCTTGATACCCCGGCTTGCCAGCCCTTTCAGGTTGAGGTCGGGAAAGGTCTGATGGGAGCCGTCGTAGCGCGGGCGCACGAAACAGTTGAACTTGCGGTTATACATCGTCACAAGCCGCTCCTTGAACTGCGGCGACTGCTCTTCGAGCCATTCGGAGAAGCCGTTTCGTATCTCGTCAATCTTGGCGTTGGCGAGTTGTATTCCCTCGCTGTCGCGCATCTTGATGTCGTTGCCATGCTCGTCCTTGCCGATGGACTTCATCATGTCAGGGCAGGTGTTGTGCAGGGCGTGTTTCAGGAGGTGCATACCGTCATAGTTCCGGTAATACCCCTTCACCAGAAACTCGTCCGTGATTTTCATGGTGCGGTAGCCGCACACCACCGAAAACTCGTCCATGCTTGCGGAATAGGCGATTTTCACCTCCGTGTCGAACAGCCGGCTCATGTAGGCGGCATAGACACCCGTCGGAATCCAGCGTTCCCCGAAATTGAAGTCCAGATCCTCGAAGGCGATGCGCTGCGGCTCGGCATCTTTCAGAGCCTCCAACGCCTGCTTCACCTCCGGCATACGCTCATTTTCGGGATTGTCACCCATCCATGCCTCTATGCGTTCCGCTTTCTCTATGACATTTCCGGCGATGAAACGGTCTTTGATTTCGTAACCGGTCACGAGCGGATTGTAGTAGATGCGCCCTTGCAGGGCAGTGAGCAAATCCTCCGCCGTGCTGTCGGTTATCTCCCGCATATAGTCGAGATTGACCGTACCATATTTGTTGAGCGACGCAGACAGGGCTTCTTCGGGAGAGCCTACGTTGGCATGGCTCTCCACCGCGAAGGAAACAGGATGCTCGAAGATGTCCGCCTTGACGAACTTTCCGTTTTCCATCCGTTCCAGCGAAAGGATGTCGCGCCCGCCCGCATCCATCATCACTAACTTCACGTTCTGCTTGGCGTTGAGGTTGCCGTAGCGCATGACAAACTCATCGTAACAGGTATTCAGATGCTCTCGCCACGGAACATTTGCCTCGCGCCGGAGCGATTCATAACGGTACAGACGCTCGTAGGCGTCACGCAGCGACACATACAACAACGCCTTTTCCTTCTGGTATCCTTTCAGGTCGAGCGGCTGGAATGTCGCCCCGTATGGCGTGATGTCTTTCAGGTAGCCGATGTTATGACGCCCCCGGTCAGCCACCAGCGACCCTTCGCGCAGGTGCATCTCCGGCGTGCGGTGGTAGGCACGCGGAGAAAGGTCCACGACTTCCTCCTTCGGCTTTTCCGCTTCGATGTCGGGGAAAAGGAAAGTCCCCACCGCTTCCGATGGGGTATCTGTAACGGCAGGTGCTGCGACTGCCTCCGGCTGTGTTTCCTCCTGTCGAGGTTGCTCACGGGGCGTTTCCGACATAGCTTTCACTTCCGTCTTTTCCGCCACTTGTTTCTCGTTATGCTGCCTTGCCAGTTCCCGAAGTTCTTTCCTACGCTCCGGCGTCAAACCCATCATCATTTCATAGAAACCGTTGATGGGAGGATTGGTATCCCAGTCCAGTGTGGCATAGATGTCGTCCGGGTCGGCAGGCTTGGCGGTGTTCTCCGCTTTCACCTCCTTATTCTCCATTGCGGGTTTTGCAGTTGGAGCTGTCGGTGTAACCGTGACTTTCGGTTTGGGCGGAGTGGACTTTGCCGTAACTGCCTTTTTCACCGTCTTTTTCTTTTTGGAGGTTTTCGGTTGGCTGACCTCTTCCGTCATCCCCCAGAGGTCAAGCAGGGTGAGCTGCACGCCTGCGGAATATTGCGGGCGCGGTTCTATCTCCGGCTTTTCATCTGCGGGTTGCGGCTTTTCTGTCGGAGTTTCCACCGTCTGCGCCGAGGATACTGTTTCCAATTTTATGGCAGGACGCTCTACTTTATTTTGAACGGCAACTTTTTCTTCCGTTCCTGCCTGCCGGATTGAACCCGAATACAAGCGCATGGCAAGCCTGTAATGGAAATCCTCGTCGAGCATACGGCGCAAATCCCCGGCGATGCCTGCTGCCTTGCCCTCGTGCAGATAAACCATAGCGGGCTTCCCGTAGGGGTCTGTGTCAAGTTTCGCCATCGTATGCACGATGCGTTCCGGGTGGTGGATGAAATAGGCGTTGTCGGTCAGGGCGGTTTTCGTGTCCGTCTGTATCACGGTCATCAGCCGCTCGTCCTGCGACATTTCCTTCTTGCTGAGGTTCTTTTGCAGGACAATCAGGTCACTGCCCACCTCCGTGCCCGCGTTGTCCGTGAACAGGTTGTTGGGCAGGCGTATCGCGGATACCAGATTGGCCTGACTGAACAGCTCGTTACGCACGGAGGTCTTGGTGCTGTTCAATACCCCTTGCGAGGTGATGAACGCCACGATACCGCCGTCACGCACGGCATCCAGTCCTTTGAGAAAGAAATAGTTGTGGATGGTTTTCTGGGCGGAGCGTCTGCCGAAAGAGTCGCTCCGCTGAAACTCCGCGTCGAACACGGCAATGTCACCGAACGGAATGTTGGACACCGCCAAGTCGAAATAATTGTTGAACGGTCTTTCGATTTTCTCAAAACCGCAGGTGCGCATTTTCTGGTCGGGATAGAGATGCCTCAAGATTGTACCCGTGAGCAGATCCTTCTCGAAAGCCATCACATCCGCATTGGGGCTGTGCCGCAGCATGGAATCCACGAACACGCCGACACCTGCCGACGGTTCGAGCATACGGGCGGGGCGGACGCTGTAATCTGCCAGCACGTCCGCGATGGTGTCGGTTATCTCTTTGGGGGTGTAGAAAGCGGTCAGCACGGACGCTTTCAGCGAATCCACAAACCGCTTGTACTCTGTTTCGTCCTTGCTGTTCTCACGGATAAGCCTGTGCAGCTCCACCGTCGGGGCGAACAGTTCGAGGTCGGATTTCGCCCACCGGACGGCATCCGTCAGTTCCTTTGCAGGGTTGAGGATACATTTCAGACCGCCGAAACCGCAGTACCTTTGAAGTATGGCACGCTCTTCGGTTGTCGCTGTCCTATTTTCCCTGTCAAGGATGAATGCCGTCCGTATCGCCTCGATGTTGTCCCGCAGTTTCTGTTTGCGGTTAAACGCCATATTCGTCTAAGTAAAGGACGGTTGCTCCCGTCAGCTCCGTGTAGAGCAGGTCGTAATCGGAAGACAGGGCGAAATTGTCATCCGAGAGGTCATAGACGGAGAACACGTTGCCGACAAGCGGCAGCAGTTTCAGGACAAAGGCTTCACGCTTCTCTTCCGGCACTTCATCGGCAAACTCGTTTTCCACGACTTCGCGGAGGATGGCGTAACGGGAATAATGCAGCCCGCGCAGCAGCGTGTCCATCGCCAGTTCCTGCGCACCATCGGCGGGATAGCCTTCAAGCCGTGCCCTCTCATACGTTTCGGCGGCACGGTCGGCCCGTTCCCGTATGAAAGCGGTGTCGTCAGCCTGTTCAAACTTGTTCGTGCGGAGATAGTCCAGCAGGTACAGACCGTAATAGGAAAAGTCGGTCTGACCCTCGTTTTTCTTCTTGTTGTTCATTACTTTGGATTTAGCGGATTGATAATTAACGGGATAATCGGTTGGAAAAAGGAAGAAAAAGGCACTCGGTATCCCTCCGAGTGCCACCACTAAATCCAAAGTATGAGTGTAATCCGGTATCGAAGAACAATTCATTACTCTGAACAAGTGGCAAAGTTAATACTATTTCTTCCGTCCTGAAAATTTCTTGCCCTTTTTAGCCTCCGGGAACACAAAAGTCGTGTTATATTCCCCGTCAAAGGCGACAACAGCATCGAAACTCTTGCCCTGTTTGCTCTTGAACCCTTTGAGCAGCTTGGTATGCCCTTCGGTGAGCAGGTCTTTGATTTCATCGTCGGACAGGGTGCGTCCCGCTTTCAGCCGGAACACGGGCAGTCCGCACTCCGTGTTGTCGCAGCGTACCACCTTGCCGTAGAACCGCATCCTGCCCGTGCCACACTTGGGACACGCGCAGCCGGAGTCACGGCTGCCGAAGAGCTTGTCGCACGAGATCAGTTCGGAGGTTATCTCACGTGTGTACGCCTCTATCTCCTTGCGGAAGGTGTCGTCGGACAGTTCCCCGCGCTCGATACGCGCCAGCTCCTTTTCCCATTCGCCCGTCATGGCAACATCGGCGATGCGCATCGTCTTGACGACGGAATTGAGGGCAAGTCCTTTTTCGGTGGGAACAAGCGACTTCTTGCAGCGTTCCATGTAACCGCGCTTGAAAAGCGTTTCGATGATGGAGGCGCGTGTGGCGGGAGTACCGATGCCACAGTCCTTCATCGCCTGCCGCAGTGCGTCGTCCTCAATTTCCTTGCCCGCCGTTTCCATTGCCGAGAGCAGGGTGGCTTCGGTATGCAGCGGCTTGGGTTTGGTCTTTCCTTCGGTAATGGACGAGCCTTTCGGTGTCAGCGTGTCGCCTTCCTGCCAGCCGGGGATGGTAATTTCCTCTTTTTCCTCGCCATAGACGGCACGCCATCCGGTTTGCTTCACGACGCTGCCTTTTACGGTAAACTCCACTCCGGCACATTCCGCCGTGACAGTGGTCACATCCTTGACGCATTTCTCAGAGAATGCCTCGACCATGCGCCCGGCAATCATCTGATAGATGGTATTGTCCTCTTTGGAGAGGAAGAGCGGTTTCTCACCCGTGACGAGCAGGGCATGGTGGTCTGTCACCTTGCCGTCGTCCACGCTGCGGCGTGTCGGGGCGGCTTTTGCCCGCACCTTGTCTTTCCATTCGGGCTGTGTGCCGATGAAAGCGAGCAGTTTGGGAATTTCGGCAAACACGTCTTCGGGGATGTAGCGGCTTCCCGTTCTCGGATAGGTTATCAACTTCTTTTCGTAGAGTTTCTGCGCGATTTCAAGCGTCTGTTCCGCCGTGAAGCCGTGCTTGGCGTTGGCTTCTTTCTGGAGCGTGGTCAGGTCGTAGAGCAAGGGAGTTTCCTCCGTCTTCTCCTTGCGCTCGGCTTTCGTGACAGTGGCGCAACCTGCCGCCTTTACCTTATTATATAGTTCCATCGCCGGTTCTTTCTCTTTCCATTTCTCGGAGGATGAGAATTTCACGACTTCGCCGTCGCAACCGTCCGTTGCGATATGGAGCAGCCAGAATGCTTCGGACGTAAAGCGGCGGTTCTCCCAGTAGCGTTCACATACCATAGCCAACGTTGGTGTCTGCACCCGCCCCACGGAATACGTGCCGTGTCCGGCGGCGATGGATAACGCCTGTGTGCCGTTGATGCCCACGAGCCAGTCGGATTCGCTCCGCGCTTTGGCGGCGAGGTAGAGGTTGTCGTATTTGCTGCCGTCTTCGAGTTTCCGCAGTCCCTCGCGGATAGCTTTGTCGGTGAGAGAGCTGATCCACAGGCGCACGAAAGGAGTGGTGCAACCCGTATAGTGGTAGAGGTAGCGGAAGATAAGCTCTCCCTCGCGTCCGGCATCGGTCGCCACGATGATATGTTCGCTTGTGTCGAACAGTCTTTTGATGACTTTTATCTGCGACACCACGCCGCTGTCGGGCTTGTAACCTTTCTCCGTCCTGACCTGACGGGGGACGAGCGTGAAGGTGTCGGGGATAATCGGGAGGTTGTCACGGACAAATCCGCGCACGCCGTAGCCGTCGGGCATGGCAAGCTGAACGAGGTGTCCGAATGCCCATGTCACGGCATAACCGCCTCCCTCGAAATATCCTTCCTCTCTCTTTGTCGCGCCCACGATGCGGGCGATTTCACGTGCCACGGAGGGCTTTTCTGCAATGATTGTCTTCATGTCTTCTTCTTTTTTGTTGATACTTTGGATTTTATTTTGGATTCAGTGGCGGACACGGGATTACATTTTCATGCCCTTGCCCGTTTTCTTCTGCGGCTTCTCCTGCTGCTGTTGCTGGCGGGCGTCCTTCGGGTTGGTCTGACCTTTCTGCAACGGCTCTCTCAGATTCTTTGTAGCCTCGTTGGTCTTGCCATCGTTGTTCACCGCCACCTGCGTGCGGCTCTCGTTGGACGGAGCAACCTGCTGTGCATTGTCAGGGTTCGTGTCGTAGCGGTACGGGCGTCCCTTCTCCGGGTTGAACTTGATATACATCGTGGCATGGAAGCCCTGCTTGTCGGTCACGTTCTCCAGCTTCACGGCTTTACCCGCCACATAGTCGGCTTTCTGCTGGTCGGTGAAGCTCACGCCGCTCCATTTGCTGATGGGGCGGATGCTGCCGTCCTCGTTCGTCCACGTGTTGCGGCGTTGCTCCTTCTTGGTCTGTGCGGCATTTTCCCCGCCCTGCGCCTGACTTTTCGATGTGTCGCCTTTGGTTTCCTGTGTCTGTGCGGTACGGGGCGACTTGCCGGTTCCCGGCACGAACTCCACGCCGCGCTGCTCCACGTTCACTTGCAGGGTGGTGACGAACTTTCTGCCGTCGTTGCGCTCGATGAGCTTGTCGCGCACGGGCAGTCCGGCGCGGAGCATGTCCCGCTCCTGCGCGGTGATTTCCGTCTTGCCGATGCGCTCCGGGATGCGCACCTTGCTCGCCGGAATGTCCGTGATTTCATTCGTCTTGCGGTCGATGCTGATGTAGGAGGGGATGATCTCGCCCGTTTCCCTGTCCACAATGTCCACGACCCTACCGAGATTGCCCGTTTCGCGGAGGTTCTTCCGGTCATTGTCGGAGAATTTGTGTTCCTTGTACTCATCCAGCTTCTGCTCCTTGCGGATGAAGTGCGGCACGAGGCTGATGTTTCCCTCACCGTCCTTCTTGAAGGAGAGGCGGGCGTCCAGCTCGAATGATTCACCACCGAAGGTGGGCTTGACCTTCACCAAGTCGGACTTGCCGTAGTGGAGCATCTTCGTAAGGTCTCCGGACTTTTCAAGGTCGTCACGCTTCACGCCCCATCTGTCCTCCAGCTCCTGCCAGTTGATTTTACTCTCGTCGATGGGCTGGTAGCCACGTTTGCCCTGCATCTGTTCGGATTTGTCCTGTTGCTGTTCTTTCCGTTGTTCCATGTTCTCCTGTTTTTGAGGTTCTTGTTTCTCTGTCTGTTGCGCAGCTTGCTCTTCCATCACCTGCTGTTGATAGGGGAAGGTGTCGATTTTGTGCGGTGCGAGGATTTGTTTGTTCTGGTACGGATGCTGGCGCAGGTCTTTCATCACGC
>OLQI01002154.1_pt1 | contig 10558 bp, 2 predicted proteins | sample 1672171 | NCBI WGS metagenome assembly OLQI01 (sample SAMEA3136655, study PRJEB25190) | human gut metagenome
TTTTGGAATTTATGAGAGATAAGGTGTGGAAATCTTAGTCTTGGTTTTTACGACGATTCATAGCCGCAAGTCCTGACATAAGTCCCATAACAACAACACCCATTGCTGCGAGGTTGTTATCTGACTCACCTGTTACTGGCAATTGTTCGTCGCCTTCTTTAGCTTTATCAGAACCATCTGCCTTCTTACCATCTTTGTTTCCAGATTTCTTCTTATCTGAACCTTTACCATCTGAAGCGCCATCGGCTGCTGATCCAGATCCTTTAGATCCTTTAGATCCGTTTGAGGCCGCTTTTACAGCTTTAGAAGTTGAATTTCCACCATTTCCAGATTGACCATTATTACCATTTGAAGGTGTTGAGCCATCTTCGACCTTACGATAGATATAGGTCACGACTGTTTGACCTTTTGTCATCTTGTCTGTAGATTTACCTTCTTGACGAATCAATTCGTATTTCACACCATTACGGTAGATATAACGGTCACCGTGAACGTTAACTTCAGAACCAACAGAGTTAGTGATAACGAGTGGCATCTTGATTTGGTTGCCATATTCATCACGGTAGATGACAACGATAGTACCAAGGTCTTTGTTAGTTGTTGGTTTAGCAGGTTCTGCGTTAGTTAACTTATAAATAACCTTTGTATCATCACCAGGGTTGCTTGGTGTCACAGCAGTCTTCTCGGCCTTGTAACCTTTCACTTCAGGAACAAGTGTCATGGCAGCCTTAGTTGGATCGTTAGGATCATTTGTGTAAGTAACTGCTTCAACACCTGGGATTGGATTACCTTTTTCGTCAACAGCAATAATCTTACCAAATTTAGTGTAAGTAACAGTTTCAACCCTGTTGTCCATAGTGACATCTTGAGAAGCCACACGGCCTTTATCGGCGAAATAACCGTTAACCAATGGTGTGATGACGAGGTCGAACTTAGTCTTATCAGCCTTCCATTCACCTGCAGTAAGAATGTCACCTGTTACAGAATCAAGGGTCAATGAACGTTTCCATTGTGCCTTTTGAACACTGTCTGCTGGCAATTTAGCATTGCTGTTCTTGCTTGCATAGTGAACAGTGTAAGTAACATCTTTAAGGTAAGCATCCTTAGCTGGCCATTTTGGACCGTTTGGTTGGTTAGGATAGATTGGTGTTCCTGGTTCGTGAGCATTGTCTGGATTAAAGTCAAGTGCTACACGTTTGAAGCTTACTGTCCAAGCTTGGTCAACTGTGCTATCCAAGTCAAAGCTTGCACCAGCTGGGTAACCATCTCTCACAAGGGCATAGCCAAGGTCTTGATAGTGTTTGATACGTTCAGCTGTTGAGTAGTTAATCGCTTCACCAGACTTACCAGCCAAGGCAACAATTTCAAGGGTTGAACCACTTGTTTCATCACGGTAGGTAACGCTTGCTTTTTGATCGTTCTTAACGTAAACAACCTTAGTATCGCTAGACAAGTCACCTGGTGTGGCAGGTACAACCTTAACAGTGTAGCCAGGAATGCTTGGAAGCGTCTTGTCAATAGCAATCATCTTAGTCGCGTCATTAGGATCGTTTGTGTAGGCAGTTGTTGATACACCTAGAATTGGATTTCCATTTTCATCCACAGCGATAAATTTACCAAAGGCTTTGTATGTCACTGTGTCTGTCGCATTTGGTGCATCTGGAGTAACTGTCTTACCACCTGCTACAGCTTTATCAGCATAGTAACCAGTAACAACTGGAGTCTTAACTGTTCCATAAGTATGAGTCGTTTCAGTCCAAGTTGTTGTATTAGTTGTTGGGTCTTCTTTACCGTTGAAGCTAAAGTCATTTTGAGTGTTAGCAGCTGGTGTCTTCGTATCAGCACCAGTGTAAGTCACTGTTTGACTTGTTGCTTTAGTGACATCTCTAGTGTCTTTTTCAACGATAATGTGGTAACGGTATCCTGGAGCTAGGTATTGACCACCACCATTGGCATCAATTGAAGCATCCAAACCTTGTGAACCGTTAGCAAATTGAACAAGGTCAACCACACGACTTTGGTTACGGTCCCAAGCACGTTCAGAACGGATAGTTGCAACACCGTTGTTATAGTCGTATTGACGTTCTGACTTCAAGACATCTACGTAAGCATTAGCTTTTGATTTGTCAGCAGATGCATACTTGATGCGGTAGCCTGCTGGTACTGGTGGAAGTTCTGTTACACCAGCATCGTAGATTTTATTGTAAGTCTTACCGTTTGCTGTGATTGTTTCAGTTGAGTTGTTGATACGGTAGGTTGAAGATCCAGGGATCTTGTTTCCTGCTTCATCAACATAGTCAATAATACCAAGGTTAGCATAGTTGACTTTAACAAAGAAATTACCGTTTTCAATAAAGTCATAAGGTCTCATAACTCCACGGTTATCACGACCGACTTTGAGGTGGTTGATGTAATCAATGTTAACAAAGTATTGTTGACGTTCTGGCAAATAGGCAAGTTTGTAGCCGAGGTTTGTCAAGTCAGGGTTTGTTGAGCCTGCTCCAGCATTTGTCAAAACAGCGACCGCATCAGCTGTTCGAAGGCTACGGTTTGATACTGCAAGACCCATAGCGTTGATGAGATTTTCAGAGTTAAGGCTTGCTTCAGCAGCATTCAATTCACTACTTGTTACAGCCAACTCGCTAGTCGCTACTTTAAGGACGCTATTTACAGCGTTAGTTGTAGACTCTTCACTGGCAGTTTCTGCTGCAGTCGCAACTGAAGCAGCCGCACTTGTTTGTGCTGATACTTGACCAGCAGCTGGAGTTTCTGCTACAGCTGTTGAGCTAAGAGCTTGTGCACTAGTAGCTACAGATGAAACATTTGCTACTGCAGATTCAGAGCTCGCTTGCGATGCAGCCTGAGAAGCTACTTCTGAACTAGCTGCTGTTTGACTAGTTGTTGAAGTTGCTTGGCTGTTTTGAGCTACTGATTGGGGTTGTTCACTAGCCAAGGCCACAGTAGAGACTGAACTTGGTGTGTTTTCTGTTGTTGCTGGAGCTACTGATGCTGTTGTTGGTGTTGATTGCTCCACGACGACATCTGGCTCAGCAGTTGTTTCCATACCTGCGGTAGTTGGTGCTACCGTTTCATCAGCTTGGGCACCCTGTGCATTTGAGAAGATTGAAACTCCCAAAAGGACAGAGGCTACACCAAAGCTGTATTTTCTTAATGAAAAACGTTGGCGTTTATTAAACATATCTCTCATAATAATAAATTTCCTCAATATCCAAATTACTTTATATACGATTTCCATTTTATACTATAATTATTAAATTGTCAAATATATACTAATAATCGTGTAAAAGTTTAACTTTTATTAAAAAACATTAATTTAAAACTTTTATCTAAGTCCTTTGAAACATCAAATCGTTCGTACTTTTGTTTAGCACAATCCCCTATTTTGTCAGTTCTATAATTTTCAAAATACTTTTATATCAAACCATCTTTTATTAAAAACGTTCGTCACTCTAACCTTATTTTTTAGTTATAGTGATATTTATTAAAATTCAAAATTCTCTCCCTTCAAAAGGAATTTTTTTATGGCTTAACTCATATCTCTCTCAATCCCTTGCCAACACTGACCTAAAGGCTCCTACCACCGCATTCCCAACAGTATCAAAAACCCCTTTGGCAGTTACCAAAAGGGTTTCTTTCATCTATTATTTGAAAATAGAACTTGTGAAACTATCTGTCTCTTGTAGGAGTTTCTTATAGACAGCTTCTTTGAGTTTTGTCGTATGGCTTGTTGACACAGATTTATTGCCATTATTATCTGTTTTAAGACTTGCAGCGTCTTTGGCGACTGCCGCTTTAAACAAGGCTAACAAATCATCGTAAGAGCTTACTGATGTACCATCAATCGTAACGGTCGTCAAACCATGTGACGCTTTTTCTTTGACTTCTTTAAAGTAGGCCTTCTTGAAGTCTTCTAGGGAGTTGAACTGACCCTCAGAAATCTTGTTAATGATAAAGTCATCACCTAGGGTGCTCTTACCAGCCGCTTTTGCTTCTTGTTTATACTTGTTGGTCGCATAACCTAGGAAGCCTTTTTCATAGCCGTAGTAACCCCAGAGTCTGAAGGTATTGTGCTTGAAGGACATAGCACCTGGAGAGCCCTCACTGGTATTACCACCATAAATAGCAGACATCATAGGCACATTGACATAGGCAGAAGAAAAGTCCTCCGGTTTATAAACACCATTTCCAGGTCCACGATTGGTCATGAGGTTATTATCCACAAGGTCATCAATAGTGGTCAAACTAATAGCCTTTTCGCTATCACTTAGAGCACGCACCTTGTCGTATTGGTTTTTACTATTGCCTCGTAGCTGTTTATCAACCTTCTTGAACCATGCGTTATTGAGCTCTTGCTTGCCTTGACTGAGGACTGCTTCTCCTTCAAGTGAATCTAGAAGCATAAGGGTATCGTTGTAGCCCTTCATGTAACGGTCGATGGCCTCACGAGAGTTCAACTTGTTTGGATTGGTGTTGTACCACTGGTTACCATCGTTGGCTCTTTCAAAGGTCATGTTAAGGCCTAAGGCACCGTATTCACCTTGGTGACCTTGAGTAGCTGGTGATTGCAACATTCCTTGGGCATAGGCTTCAACATTTGTTCCTTCACGACGACCAAAACCTCCAAAGTAGGCAATACGGTCATTGATATGGGTTGTTTCATGAGTGAAGGCTGATGCACCGTACTCACTAATCATGTTAGACATGACGAAGGTAACCTTGGCACGATTATCATATGGATTGTCGTAGATGGCAGCATAGGCACCAGCCATAGCTCCGTTATCACCGTAGTACTCACCGACTGGTCCATAGATTTCACGGATTGGCGCATAGACTTCCGTACTGTTCTTAAATTGGCCGTAGCGCTCTGGCCAACCTGGCCAACCATGACCCCAGACATAGAAACCTTCCCAGATTGGATTGACAATGTCTTTGAACAATTTGTTTTTGACATTATCTGCGGCCAATCTTTGCCAGAAATCAAGGTAGTTGATTTGACGTTGAGCCGCTAGATCAATCTCAGGTTTCAACTTTTCTAGGGTTGTGTTGTACTTGTTAGCTGTACCATAAGACATGGTGTCATAGGTAGAAATCAGGAACATTTCTGTCTTATCAAGGTTCAACAATGGCAAAATCATCTTGCGGTGGAGACCACGACTGAGGTTGTCATAAACACGATACTTGTGCTCACCAACACCTTCATTTTGAGACGCTTTCTCTACAACGTAGACCTTATCCTTAGCGGCATCAATGAACCAATCATTCATATTGTCGATAGTGGTAAAGAGTTTTCGGTTGTAGTTGAGGAAGTCGGTGAGATCACTAGAAAGGGTACTCTTGGCGAGAACTTCACCAAAGGCATCGTAGGTTCTTGAACCACTGATATTATTTTCTTTAGAGCCAATCTCAATCAAACGGTCAAGGACATCCACATTTTTACCATAGAAATCTGGTTTGAAGAGCATGATTTCTTTGATATTAACATCATCAAACTTCACACCGTAATAACGATTCAAGTAGGTCAAGCCTAGCAAGAGGGCTGCTTTATTCTTCTCAACCTTGTCAAGAATCATTTGTTGAGCAGCTGGTGATTGGTTAAGCTGGTGATCTTCATTTTGAACCAGCTTAGTCACAAGGTTCGTCAAATTAGCCTTAACAGCCTCAAAGCTTTCTTCCAAGAAGAGGTTCTTGATAGCATTGACCTTATTTGGACCTGTACGACCAAGTTTTTGGTAAATTGGATCAGACTGCAACTCAATCGGTTTTAGGATATCAACGATGCCATTGATAAGGCTTGAGTGGTCTTTCTGAACGATATTTGGAGTGTACTTGATACCCAAATCAGTGACAGTGTACTCCTTAACATTGCTCAACCCTTCTGAACTCTCTGAAAGCTTGAAGTAGTCTTTGCTTCCATCAGCATAATGAACAATAATCTTATTAGCATCGCTTAAGTCTGTAACAAAATTACTGTCATTCATTGGAGTTACTGAGAGCACTTCTTTGGTATTCAAGTTGTGGTCTTTAGCTAGTTTGTTTGCTTGGTAGACAATATAATCCTTGTTGTAGAATGGCTGGAATTTCTCAATATTCTTGTAAGCCTGCTTGTATGCTGGATTATAGTCTTGAATATTGACAAAATGTGCTTGACTAGAAGCGTTATTAAGGGTATTCAACGCGTAAGGCTCGCTGACAAAGGTATCAGCTGTAATCTTGTAACCTTCAACACGCTTGTCAGCTTCTTCCTTAGTCAAATGTTTGAGTTTTTTAGGACTCTTGGTATCTTTACCAGTACCATCTTCGGCCGAGCTATAACCAACAACGCCAAAGAGATCTTTGATATGAGGACCACCATCTTCATCATTGACATCATTAGAAGCAAAAATTTCTTGACCTTTAATAACCTTGGCGTAGGTCACGTTGTCTTGAACAGCACCGTATGGCCAAGTCTTAGCGACAATACCACCGACATTTCGTGTGTTTTTAACATCAAGAACACCCTTGGCTACTGAATTGGTCACCCTAGCCTTAGTTCCTGACTTCCAACTGTTAAGCATGTAAGTGACAAATGGCACCAGCATACTTGCATTGGCATTTTGAGCTGTAATAGTCGCATCGACATAGGCCCTGTTAACGAATCCCATGTAGTTTGAACCAGCAATTCCACCAACTGTCGAGTTATTACCGACAGAGTCAATCTTACCGACAAAGGCGACATTCTCAATCTTGCCATCTTCATCAATCTTATTGACGATACCAGCCACGTCATTGTTACCAGTAACTGAACCAGTCACCTTAACATCTTCAATCAGACCTTTGTTTTTAAGGTTAAATCCAAGTGTCGCGATTTGATTTTGATCAGGGCGATTGATGTCTACATTTTCAAAGTTGATATTCTTGATAGTTCCGCCATTGATAACATTAAACAATGGATGCTCTAAATCATAGATGGCAAAGCGTTTGTCACCATCACTGAGCAACTTACCAGTAAATTCTGTCGTGATGTATGATTTGCCGTTTGGAACGACGTGACGAGCACTCATGCTTTGACCAAGTCTAAATTCACCTGATGGATTTGCTTGAATGGCATTGACCAACTCAGCAAAATCATAGTAGACATTGGCTTGGCTAGCCTTAGGTTTCTCAATGTAATAGCTATAGGTTTGTGCAAAATGGTTTTGGGCATCACGTTGTACCAAATTGTCCGCTTCTGCAGTTACCTTATAAACCGCCTTGCCATCAACTGTTGTTTCTTCGATGGCTTTCACTGCCAAGTAAGTCGTCTTTTGATCCGCAGAAGTCAGTTTCAAGTAGTAATTCGTGAGATCTTGAGGCACAGCTGTCAGACGAGTCTCATCCACTTCTGTTTGATTGTCATACTTGATCAAATCTGTACGTGCAAAATCTTTAAGCTCAACCTTCTTGAGATCCAGTTGGAGAGTTTGGTCTGCCAAAACCTGACTCTCCTCACCATTGCCACGATCAAAGGTCATGGTTGTTGTAAGAGTATAAGGCTTGTAATAGTCTAAGTTGGTTAGGTCAGCAGTCAAGGTCGTGCTAGGAATATCAAGCGTTTGAACAACCTGTCCATCTTGCTTAAGGACCGCTTTAATAGTCGTGATAGTTGCTGAACCTGGATTAGTCAAGTTGTAGCTAAGTTTAGCACTTCGACCCAAGTCATCCTTGTCAATCTGTGTCAGCGTAAGCACTGGTTTTTCAGATACCTTAGTTCCTTTGCGAACGATACGATCTTGGACAGGCACTAGCACTGTTTCAGTAACAGTTGGTTCTTCAGCAGTCTTGTTTCCCTTATAGGTCTTATAAACCTTGGTGATTTTATTTTGGCCTTTTTGACCTTCTTGGACAACCTGTAAAGTGCCTTTCTCAAGTGTGTCATCTTCTTGGACAATTTCTTTAAATGGAAGCTCTACAATAGATTCTTCCGTCGTTGTGCCATCTAGAGGTTTGCTGCCACGACGGATTTTTCTAGGTTGTGGCACCTCAATAACCTTACCTGACACAATAGTCGGCTCACCAACCTTGACACCATCAATGGTTTGGTAAATTTTCTGGATTTCTTGGCTACCTTTTTTACCCTCTTGCTCGACCACTTCTTCATCCACATACTTGTTATCATCCGTAATCACTTCGATAGGATAATCGATGGCTTGCGTTTCAGTCTCTGTGATACTGCCGACAACTGGGGTATGAACAGGATTCTCAGGTTGAACAAGGGCCTCACCTTCGTGGCCTGATTCTTGTGTGCCTTTGGCACTGGTAGTGTCGCTATTGATTGAACCGGTGTACGCTGGATTGACAGGCTGAACTACAGCTTCACCCTCGTGACCAACTTCCTGGGTGCCATTGGCACTGATTGGTCCTGTATACTCTGGGGCTACGGGTTGAACTAGAGCTTCACCTTCGTGACCTGATTCTTGCGTACCTTTGGCACTGATTGGGCCGGTATATTCTGGGGCGACAGGTTGAACTAGAGCTTCGCCTTCGTGACCTGATTCTTGCGTACCTTTGGCACTGGTAGTGTCGCTATTGATTGAACCGGTGTACGCTGGATTGACAGGCTGAACCACAGCTTCACCTTCGTGACCAACTTCTTGCGTACCATTGGCACTTGTAGTATCGCTACTGATTGAACCGGTGTACTCTGGAGTGGCGGGTTGAACTAGAGCCTCGCCTTCGTGACCAACCTCTTGCGTTCCATTGGCACTGATTGGGCCGGTATATTCTGGGGCGACAGGTTGAACAAGAGCTTCGCCTTCGTGACCTGACTCCTGAGTTCCCTTTTTCCAACTGATTCCCTCACTATCCTTATCAGCTGTACCCTGATTTACTGTAGTCTCTTCTTTTATTGAAGACTCAAGCCCCTGCAAAGTATTCTCCAAAGGTTGTTCAAGCTCTGGCTTAGCTGAGTAACGCAGATAACCGACATACTCATAACCATCAATTGCAATAACACCTTTAGCTAGGTCCGCCTCGTCTGCAACAGCAAGGGTCTGATTATAGGCCTGCAACTCCTTGTTTTGCAAGGCAAGAACCTCTATTGGCACAAGGAGACTTTGCCCAGCGGCCCCAATCAAGACCAAGCCAATAATCTTTTTACGATGTTTTTTTGAAAAGAGCAACACAGCCATGGTCGCCGTTGCTAGTCCTAAACCTGACGCTACCCAGTCAGAACTTCCTGTCTGAGGAAGACTAGTTTGCGTAGCACCCTTACGTTTGTAGACCAAATAAAAAGTATCTTCATTCTGGTAGTCCTCAGGAATAGCATGGACCACTTGCTGTTGCTCTTCAGCTGTTAATTCATTTTCAGCGACATAGGCCATGTGTACCGTTGCATCCTTAGTAACCTGATCTGCAGAGACTGGTTTAGACACGAAAAAACCACCTGCTAACAAGAATGTCCCGATAGCAACTGGTCCTACACCTACCGACAACTTACGAATGCCGTATTTTGTCACTTTTTCAAAAACATGATTTGCTTGTTTCATTCAAAATCTTCCTATAAGTTAATCCTTGTACCCCAAATGGGCGTCAAAAACAAAGACATTATTGAAAAAATACGCACTCTATACATTTATTAACCTTCTTCCAAAGTCTATCGTATCTTTTTTTTAATCATTAAGCAAGTATTTTCTCTAATTTTTAATCAATATAAAAAACGAGTTGTGATTTGCAACTAGGACTTCATGACAACCAATAAACCTTTTCACATAAGTATTTTAGTACATATCAATATTTATAATAATCTTTTCCTGAAATTTAAACCACTGATCTGTTTTGCATAAAATAAATCCTAAAATCTCTATTACTTAACCTTATATCTAATATTTTAATAAAACACCAAATCATCTTTAAGATAGATACAAAAGAGACCCACCCCTATCGGTATGAGTCTCTTTTTCGAAAACTGAAATAGTCTAACTAACTATATTGAGGGATTTAACCTATGAACTATCTTAGTCTTCTTTTTTGCGTTTTCCTGCCAAACCAAGTCCAGCTGCCGCAAGGATTCCTCCGAGAGCCATAGCTGCCATAGACGCATCATCACCTGTTTCAGGGAGTGCTGGTCCTTTAGGAGCTTCTGGTGTAGTTGGTGGTGTCACTGGTGGAACCACTGGAGTTGGAGGAGTCGGTGGTGTTGGAGGCGTAGTTGGTGGTGTAGTAGGAGGTGTGTTTGGTGGAGTTGTTGGTGGTGTATTTGGTGGGATAACAGTGTTGTTGAACTCAGTATCTTCTGGCAATTGAGAAATCGCTGTCAAGACTTTACCATCTTTAGTTACAGAAACAACAACTGTGGCTACCATCTTATCATAAGTAACAGTTGCATCGTTACCTTTTACTTCTTCTACTGTATAGACGTGATTACCTTCTTCACCACGTTTGTACTCAAGGGCAGAGAACTTGATCTTACCATTAGCATCATTGCTTACAGTTTCGATAACATTACCCTTGCTATCTTTAAGTACAAAGCTAAACTCACCAGCTTTAAGTTCACGACCTTCAAGTTTCTTAGTGAATTCAA
>OLQI01002155.1_pt1 | contig 10553 bp, 8 predicted proteins | sample 1672171 | NCBI WGS metagenome assembly OLQI01 (sample SAMEA3136655, study PRJEB25190) | human gut metagenome
GTAGCTCGTCGGGCTCATAACCCGAAGGTCGTTGGTTCAAATCCGGCTCCCGCAATTTTTTATTTTAATAATTAGTATGCCCAGATAGCTCAGTCGGTAGAGCAGAGGACTGAAAATCCTCGTGTCGCTGGTTCGATTCCGGCTCTGGGCATCTTTTTTATTTTATAAAGAAATTCAAAGAGTTAACTTTCAGAAAGAATGAAAAAACTGAAAGTTGACTCTTTTTTTTAATTCCTATTCAATAGGAATTAAGTATGATATAATAAAAATGAAAAAATATGTTTACAAAGGGATAAAAAATGACATCAATTTATAATAAGTTGAAACAACTACAATACAAAGAAGATTATCCTTTTCACATGCCAGGACATAAAAGAAATTTAAAGATCGATCCATTATTAGATGCGATTTCCCAAATTGATATTACAGAGATCACAGGATTTGATGATCTTCACCATCCAGAAGAAATGATTCGAGAATTGATGGATGATTTAAAACAGATTTATGGAACAAAAGAGAGTTATCTACTGGTAAACAGCAGCACTGCGGGGAATTTAGCTGCAATAGCTGCATTGTGTAATATTGGAGATAAGATACTGGTTGCGAGAAACTGTCATAAGTCAGTCTATCACGCGATAGAATTGTTGGGACTTGATCCAATCTATATTTATCCAGAGATTGATGAATATGGAATCTGTAAAGGCATTACGAAGGAACAGATAGAAAATATTATAACAAAAGAAACTTCAATTAAGGCAATGGTCCTTGTTTCACCAACATATGAAGGAAGAGTATCAGATATCGAAGGAATATCAGATGTTCTGCATCGAAATAATATACCATTGATCGTAGATGAAGCTCATGGGGCTCATTTTATTTATCATGAGGCATTTCCAGAGAGTGCAGCAAATAGCGGAGCAGACATTGTGATACAAAGTCTGCACAAGACATTGCCCGCATTTACGCAAACGGGATTACTTCATTTGTGCACAGATTGTGTCACAAGAGAAATGATGCAAAAGAAATTGTCAATATTTCAGAGCAGCAGCCCATCCTATGTGTTGATAGCATCAATTGAACAATGTATCCACATATGTAATGAAAATCGTGGATATTTTCAACAATACTACGAGAAATTGTGGATACTACGTGAAAAACTAGAAGAATTAAAATATATCAAACTAGTACCAACGGATGATATTGGAAAACTTGTGTTTTCGGTAAAAGACACGACAATATCTGGAGAAGAACTATTTGAGATTTTAAGAGACAATTATCATTTAGAGATGGAAATGTCAGAACTTTATTATGTGATCGCAATGACAAGTGTGTGCGATACACAAGAAGGGTACGATAGATTGTATCAGGCATTAAAAGAGATCGACAGTGAGATCACAAAAAAGAATACAGAGTATTTATTTTTGGAAAATGATTTTCATCAAAATAAAAAGATGTTAAAACCAGAAGAAGCTGCAACAAAAGATCGAATACAGATTGATTATGATGATGCAAAAGATGAGATTGCAGCGGAATTTATTTTTTTGTATCCACCAGGAATTCCACTTGTTGTGCCTGGAGAAGTGATCGATAAGTATGTGATCGATAAGATCAGACAGTATGAGCAATATAATATGAAAGTGATAGGACTGGATGATCATAAAATATATATAATAAATAGATGAGAGGATATAAATATGGGATTATTTTTGACCGTTGAAGGACCAGATGGAGCTGGAAAAACAACACAAATAGAATTACTAAGAGACTACTTATCTGACAAAGGTTATGATATAATAGTATGTAGAGAACCTGGCGGAACACCGATCAGTGAGGCTGTAAGAAATGTGATCCTTAACAAAGAATTTACTGAGATGGGACATATGACGGAATTACTGCTTTACGCAGCTGCCAGAGCTCAATTAATCGAAGAAGTCATTCGTCCGGCATTAGAAGATGGAAAGATCGTAATCTGTGATCGATTTGTGGAATCTTCTGCAGTCTATCAGGGAATTGCCAGAGGAATGGGAATTGATCTTGTTTACAAAGTAAATCAATTTGCAATCGGAGATACGATGCCAGATCTGACTATTATGATCGATCTGGATGCAGAAGCTGGTATTTCAAGAAAGAAAAAACAGGCAGAGCTGGACCGAATGGAAAGCGAGACAATTGATTTTCATAAGAAGGTTGTTGAAGGATACAGACAACTTGCGAGCCTGCATCCAGATAGAATCTATACTGTTGACGGAAGTCTGACGATCGAAGAGATTCATCAGAAGATTGTTTCACAGGTCAACAAAAAATTTCATGGTAAAGGGTGATGTAGTATGAAGAGTTTTGATGCAATTATAGGACATAAAAAAATAATTTCTCATTTTGAAGAAGCAATCAAGACGGGAAAAGTTTCCCATGCCTATTTATTAAGTGGCGAAGATGGAAGCGGAAAGATGATGATCGCAAAGGCAGTTGCGAAGGCACTTCTGTGCGAACACAAAGATGGATGTGGAGAATGTGCAGCATGTAAGCAGGTGGATTCATTAAATCATCCAGATGTCATTTATATTACTCATGAAAAGTATGAAATCAGAGTTGATGATATTCGAAAAGGGATCAATGAGACGATCGATATTAAACCGTATAGCGGAGATTATAAGATTTATATCATTGATGATGCGGATAGAATGAATGCAGGAGCGCAGAATGCCTTATTAAAGACATTAGAAGAACCACCTGCATATGCAGTGATTCTTCTATTAACAAACAATAAGGATAGATTGTTAGATACGATCCTCTCAAGATGTGTGTCAATGACATTAGGAAGTGTCAGAGAAAGCGAAATTGAAGATTATCTAAAAGCCAATACAGGGGCAAGTCATGCAGATATCGCATTTGCAGCAGCATTTTCACTTGGGAATATTGGACGTGCATTGCATGTACTGGATACAGAAGAATTTAAAGATATGCTGAATGATACAATGAACGTGATCACTCATATGAAGAGTATGGAGATTTATGAAGTTGTATCGTATGCGAAGAGTCTGACAAAATATAAGAATGAGATTTATGATTTCCTTGATATCATTATGGTATGGTATCGAGATATGCTGATTCTTAAGACAACAGGATCTTTAAATCAACTTGTATTTAAAGATAAATACCGTCAGCTAAAAGATCAGGAGATTTATATTTCATTTGAGGGAATCAGTCATATTCTTGATGAGGTAGAAAAGGCTAGAAGGCGACTGATCGCGAATGTTAATTTTGAAGTGGCAATCGAAATGCTGCTTGTGACGATAAAGGAGAATGGTAAAGTATGGTAGAAGTAATTGGAGTGCGATTTCGTACTGCAGGAAAGATATATTTCTTTAATCCAAAGGAATTTCAGGTAAAGTCAGGAGACCACGTGATTGTGGAAACTGCCAGAGGAATTGAATTTGGATCAGTCGTTTCTGAGAGAAGACAGGTAAAGGAAAAATGCATCGGAGATGAATTAAAACCTGTTTTAAGAATCGCAACCAAAGAAGATGAAGAAAGGGCAGCGAAGAATAGAGAGAAAGAAAAAGAAGCATATAAGATCTGCCTTGATAAGATCAAGGAGCATGAGCTTGATATGAAGCTTGTATCAACAGAATATACATTTGATAATAATAAAGTATTATTTTACTTTACGGCAGATGGACGAGTTGATTTTCGTGAACTTGTAAAGGATCTGGCAGCAGTGTTCAGGACAAGAATTGAATTACGACAGATCGGCGTCAGAGATGAAGCCAAGATGCTTGGTGGTATGGGAATCTGTGGAAGAAAATTATGCTGTAATACATTTTTATCTGAGTTTGCACCTGTTTCTATCAAGATGGCCAAAGAGCAGAATCTGTCACTGAATCCGACAAAGATTTCAGGAGTCTGCGGAAGATTGATGTGCTGTCTTAAGAATGAACAGGAAACATATGAGTATTTAAACAGTAAGCTTCCAAATGTTGGTGAGAAATTAAAGACAAAAGATGGCGTAGTTGGAGAAGTTCAGAGAGTAGATGTACTTCGACAGAAGGTAAAACTGATCGTGGAAGATGAGAATGGAGATAAAGAAATCCAGGAATATAAGATTGATGATCTTCTGATGAGAAAGAAAAAGCCACAAGGATGTCAGGGGTGCAGCAAAGGATGCAATAATAAGAATCAAGGATGTAATAAAGGACATGGAAAGAGAAAGAATTGATGATCTTGGGATCAATGGTTATCAGATCATCCAGAAAGAACAGGGATTTTGTTTTGGAATGGATGCGGTTCTTTTATCAGATTTTGCACAAGTTAAGAATAGTGGGAGAGTTCTAGACCTCGGTACGGGGACTGGAATCCTCCCAATTTTGATGGAGGCAAAGACGAAGGCTGTTCATCTTACAGGGCTTGAAATACAGCCAGAGATGGCGGAGATGGCGGCAAGAAGTGTCAAATTAAATCATTTAGAAGATAAGATAGAGATCGTAGAGGGTGATATCAAAGAGGCTTCTGCGATTTTTTCGCATGATAGTTTTGACACGATCACATCAAATCCACCATATATGATCGGACAGCATGGACTTAAGAATCCGTCGGAGACGAAAGCAATCGCAAGACATGAGATACTTTGTACATTTGCGGATATCACGGCAGCAGCTAAAAAGCTTTTAAAGAATAAAGGAAAGCTGTTTCTGGTACACAGAACATTCAGATTGTCAGAGATTTTATGCCAGCTGTCTAAGGATGGATTAGAGCCAAAAAGAATCCGTTTTGTGCATCCATACATTGATAAAGAACCGAATATATTTTTATTAGAAGCAGTAAAAGGCGGAAAGTCAAGAATGACAGTTGAGCCTCCATTGATCGTTTATCAAAAAGAAGGAAAATACACAGAAGAAATTTATAAGATTTATGGAATGAATCCGGAGGAATAAGCATGAGTGGAACATTATATTTGTGTGCGACACCGATTGGTAATTTGGAAGATATTACTTTTCGTGTGATAAACACATTAAAAGAAGTTGATCTGATCGCAGCGGAAGACACAAGGCACAGTATCAAATTATTAAATCATTTTGAAATTAAGACAAAGATGACAAGTTATCATGAGTATAATCGTGTGGAGAAAGCAAAAGTTCTTGTAAAGCAGTTGCAGGAAGGAAAAGATATCGCACTCATTACAGATGCTGGGACACCGGGAATTTCAGATCCAGGAGAAGAATTGGTAAGACAGTGCCATGAAGCAGGAATCACAGTTACTGCATTACCGGGAGCATGTGCGTTGATCAATGCACTGATCATCTCTGGGCAGCCAACAAGAAGATTTTGTTTTGAAGCATTTCTTCCATCAGATAAAAAAGAAAGAAAACAGATTCTTGATTCTCTGGAAAATGAGACAAGATCTATTATCATTTATGAAGCACCACATCGTTTAGTAAGGACTTTGGAAGAACTACATGAAGTGCTCGGAGACAGATCCATGACATTATGCAGAGAACTCACAAAGAAGCATGAGAGCGTTTTTAAATCAACACTTGGGGAAATCCTTGCCTATCATAGAGAAAATCCGCCAAAAGGCGAATGTGTGATGATCATAGAAGGAAAATCATTTCAAGAATTAAAAGAAGAGAGTCAGGAAGAATTTCTAAAGATTCCATTGTCAGAGCATATGAACCGTTATATGGATCAGGGATATTCAAAGAAAGAAGCGATGAAACTGGTAGCCAAAGATCGAGGTGTTGGTAAGAGAGAGATTTATCAGCAGTTGTTGGAAGAGGAATAAAAATATATCAACAAAAAAGGTATGGGAAAATAATATCAATTCCCATACCTTTTGTTTGTCTTTATTGAAATGATCCAAAAAATTACGCTTCAGTAATTTCGAATCCAGCAAGTTTAGCTAATTCAATGATAGATTTTCTTGAGACTTTCTTTCCTTTGTAGTCAATCAGATCATCCATATCTTCTCCAGTAAAAATATCTGCAGGATTATATTTCTTTAAAATAATCTTATCGTCATCTACAAATATTTCAAGAGGATCGCGTTCGTTCACATCAAAGTTACGACGTAATTCGATCGGTAAAGTAATTCTTCCAAGTTCGTCAAGCCTTCTTACAATGCCTGTACTTTTCATGTGTAAACCTCCTTAATGTCTTACAATCATTTTATATCTTAAACCATAGCATACCAAAATCTGGTTGTCAATTCATTTGTTTACTTATAAACTAGAGAATAAATAAGTATAATTAACAGATTTCAGCACCTGCTGGCATATCTTTATCTGGTGTTACAAGAGCTAATTCACCCTTATCATTTTCAGCACAAAGTAACATTCCTTCAGAGAGAACTCCTGCTAATTTGGCTGGTTTTAAGTTCACAAGTACCATAACTTTCTTACCGACCATATCTTCTGGTTTATAATAAGCTTTGATACCAGAAACAATCTGTTTTACCTGGCTTCCAATCTTAACCTGAGAGCAAAGAAGTTTCTTGGATTTCTTCACTTCTTCACAGGCAATGATCTCACCAACTTGGAACTGCATCTTAGTGAAATCATCAAAAGTGATCTCATCTTTTGGTTCAATGTCGATGACAGTATCTTCTTCTACAGCAGCGTTTGCAGCTTTGACAGAAGCAGCCTGTTTCTCCATTAAGACTTTGGCTTTTTCCATAACTTCTTTCTCATCTAATCTTGCAAATAAGATCTGAGGTTTTTCAGTTACTTTTGTACCACTCTTGTAGTTTCCAAATGTTGCAAGGTTATCAAATTCAACCATAGATGTATTTAACTGAGCAAAGATCTTCTCAGATGTCTCAGGCATATATGGTGATAATAAAGATGCACCAATTGTGATTCCTTCAACAAGGTTGTATAAAACAGTAGCCAGACGGTCTTTTGAAGCTTCGTCTTTTGCTAATACCCAAGGCATAGTCTCATCAATATAACGGTTGCAGCGACGGAATAAGTTAAAGATCTCAGTCATTGAATCTGCAACACGAAGGTCAGCCATCTTCTCAGCAACTTTATCTCTTGTACCTGTCACAACGGCTTTCAGATCATCATCATAATCTCCTACAACACCCTTGTTTTCTACGATTCCTCCAAAATATTTGTTGGACATAGAAATCGTACGGTTTACAAGGTTACCAAGAATATTTGCAAGGTCAGAGTTCATACGCTCGATCATCAATTCCCATGAGATCACACCATCACGTTCGAAAGGCATTTCATGAAGAACGAAATAACGCACTGCGTCAACTCCGAAGAAGTCAACCAGATCATCTGCGTATAAAACGTTACCTTTGGATTTACTCATCTTACCATCGCCCTGAAGCAGCCAAGGATGTCCAAATACCTGTTTAGGAAGTGGAAGATCTAGTGCCATCAGGATGATTGGCCAGTAAATTGTATGAAAACGGATGATATCTTTACCAATCAGGTGAAGATCTGCAGGCCAGAACTTGTTAAACTTGTCTGAACTGTTTCCATCACAGTCATAACCGATACCTGTGATATAGTTTGTCAATGCATCTAACCATACATAAACGATGTGTTCTTCATCAAAGTCAACTGGGATTCCCCATGAAAATGATGTTCTTGAAACACACAGATCCTGAAGTCCAGGAAGAAGGAAGTTGTTCATCATCTCATTCTTACGGGATTCTGGCTGAATAAATTCAGGATGTGTATTGATGTGTTCAATCAGACGGTCTGCATATTTGCTTAATTTTAAGAAATAAGCTTCTTCTTTTGCAGGTTGTACTGGACGTCCGCAGTCAGGACATTTACCATCTACTAACTGGCTCTCTGTGAAGAAAGATTCACAAGGTGTACAGTATAAACCTTCGTATTCACCTTTGTAGATATCTCCCTGTTCATATAATTTCTTAAAAATCTTCTGAACCTGTTTCTCGTGATCTTCATCAGTTGTTCTGATAAAACGGTCATAAGAAGTGTTCATAAGATCCCAGATTCTCTTGATTTCTCCGGCAACATCATCAACGAATTCTTTTGGTGTTACTCCTTTTTCTTCTGCTTTTAATTCTACTTTCTGGCCATGTTCGTCAGTTCCTGTCTGGAAAAATACGTCATAGCCTTCCATTCTTTTATATCGAGCAATACTGTCTGCCAGGATGATCTCATATGTGTTACCAATATGAGGTTTTCCGGAAGTATAAGTAATTGCAGTCGTAATATAATATGGTTTCTTACTCATAATGATCCTCCGATTTTCTGTTTCTATCCTTATAATTATAGTACATCTTGTGCGGATAGTCTATTTTTTTTCTTTAAAAAATAAGATATTAACAAGTGTTTATTTGGAGGTAGAAATGGAATTTGCAGGGAGATTGAAAAAGATCAGAATAAAGTTGATCATGATTGGAATTTGTCTGATATTTCTAGGAGGATATAGTCTGATCCAAGAATGGAAAGATCAAAAAAAGAATACAACAAAAAAAGTATTTGATCAGTATACGGATGCGTTTTTTAAAGAAAATATATCAACAAATGAGATCACGATGCATTTCTTTTTAGAAAATCCAGAAAAATATAGATTAGAACAACCGAAAAATCTTTATCCATCCATGAATCAGGGAAGTATCTTGAATGAAAAAATTAAAATTTCAAAAGAAATTGAGAAGTTAAAAAAATTTAAACAAAAGGAATTGACGAAAAAACAGCAAAATACATATATGGTTTTGATGGATTATTTAAGAAGACAGAAAAATCTTTCGATGTATCCGTATTATGAAAGAATCCTTGGGAAAACATCTGGGCAGCAGGCACAGATTCTTCTGACATTAAGTGAATATCGTCTGAAAAATGAGAAAGATATCAAAAGCTATTTTCAATTATTGAAGGGACTGGATGGATATTTTGATTCACTGATCGAATACAGCAAGGAACAGGTAAAGAGAAATTTATTCCTATCTGATCAGTCTTTAAAAGAAGTATTGCAGCAGATTCAGAATGTCATAAAGCAAAAAGAAAACAATATGTTGGTTGCAACATTTAATTTAAGAATTGCAGATATTAAAGGAATTAATGCAGCTCAGAAAAAGAAATACTGCAGAGAAAATAAGAAATTGATCGGTACAAAGGTGCTGCCTGCTTATGAAAAATTATATTCCCATTTGCAGGCATTAAATGGAAATGGGAAAAATGAAAATGGTCTGTATTATTATAAAAATGGAAAAGAATATTATAAAGTATTGGTTGCACAGAAAACAGGATCAGATAAAACGATAGAAGAAATGATCGAAATCAGTGATCGATCCATTGAAAAATGCCTTCGAAAACTTATAAAATTGCAAAAAAAGTATCCAAATATCATAAATGAATATAGAAATCATAAAAAAAATATAAAAATTGTGCAAAATCCACAAAATATACTTAACAAACTAAGGCAAAAGATGGTAAAATATTATCCAAAGGCACCAAAAGTTAGCTGTAAAATAAAATATGTGCACAAAACCATGGAAGAATATACCAGTCCTGCGTTCTATATGGTACCAGAGATTGATTCTTACAAGGAGAATGTAATTTACATTAATAAGGCACAGACTGCAGAGTTATATCCAACTTTGGCACATGAAGGATACCCAGGACATTTATACCAGAATGTATATTATGCGGCAAGGAACGATGATCCAGTGCGTTATCTGCTTGATTATCCTGGATATTCAGAAGGATATGCAACGTATGTAGAAGTTTTTAGTTACAGTATGATGGATGCTGAAGGATATGGCGATATTTATCAACAGATGAATATGGAGATGTACGAGTACAATCTGGCACTTTGTTCAAGAGTTGATCTTGGAGTTCATTATGAAGGATGGAAGAAGAAAGATGTCAGGGCGTATTTAAGATCATTTGGAATGGATGATTCTCAAGCAGATGAATTATTTCAGATGATCATCGAGAATCCTGCAAATTATTTATCTTATTATATCGGTTATCAGGAGTTTCATGAGCTTTTGACTGATTATAAGAAAATGGCAGGGAATAAATACAGCTTAAAAGCGTACCACACAGAGATTTTAGATGCAGGCCCATGTAGTTTTGACATTTTGAGAAGACGCATCGAAAGCAACCTATGAATGGAGGAGTAACTTATGTCAACAAAAGCTTATTACACACATGAAGAAATCGGAAAAGGAAAGCCTGGATTTTCAAAAACAAGATCCATTATTGAAGCAGCATTCTATGGAAATAACGTTGTAGAAGTAAAAGATTTAAAACAGGCTTATGAATTAGCAAAGAATTCACCTGGAACGATCGTTACAGATATGCCAGTATATAAACCAGAAGCGATTGGTTTAGATGAGGGGTCCAAAGTTCTGTTATTTAATGATGGATCAGTGACTGGACGTTGTGCAGCCGCAAGAAGAATTTCCAGTGAACCTGGTGTAGATACAAATGATCTGGATCTGAAACTGATGGACGCGATCTATGATACAAGATGGACAACAATGTATCATGCACAGGTATATATCGGTTTAGATCCTGAATTTATGGTAAAAGCACATCTTTTAATTCCAGAAGGTGAAGAAA
>OLQI01002158.1_pt1 | contig 10547 bp, 10 predicted proteins | sample 1672171 | NCBI WGS metagenome assembly OLQI01 (sample SAMEA3136655, study PRJEB25190) | human gut metagenome
CGGTATCCTCGTATACTGTAGTTTCCCCCGTGGTTACCGTCTGACTGCTCCGCTGCGTCCCGGAATCTTCTTTTTCACTGGAAGTACTGGTATCCTCCGGACTGTCTTTTTCCACCTGTTTCTTCCCGGTAGATTCCATCGCCACCGCCACCTGTACTGCACCCACACCCTCTACCTGCGACAGCACGCTCTCCAGCTGTTTTTCATAAGACTGCCGGATCTGATCGTCGGTCTGCTCCTGTGTCTGCGAAACCGTTGTCTTTTCCTGTGTCTTTTTTTGCTCCTTTTGTTTTACAGGAGCGGCAATCACAAGAAGTAAAAGACCTGCCAGCCCACAGATCAGCCACTGCTCCCGTTTCATCTCCCTGACTGCTGCAAACACTCTCTCCTTCATAGTCTACTCCTGTATCTTTATATTTATATTCCCTTCCGGAAGATTATAGACTTGTGCAAGTTTTCTTTTTACCTGGTCAGGCTCACCTTCTCCGGGGGGATTCCCGTCCGCACGCCGGATCACACAACGGATCTCTTTCACATCCAGTTCCTCCCCGTTAAAAAAGTCCACCCTTACTTCAGTGCTCTCGTAAGACAGCTGCCCCAGCAGTGTTTTTATCTGTCTTTCCATCTCTTTCTGGCAGTTTTTCTGTACATAATCCTTTCCTTCTTGTTCCAGGTATTTTTTCTCCATTGAAAAGTCCTCATATTCCTGCCGGATTCCTTCCGAAAGTGTCTCCCAGGAGAGTATCTGTTCCAGTTGTCCGACGGTCAATAACGGTTGGATCAATACCAATATCAGCAAAAGTCCCATAAAAAAGCGGATATATTTTCGTTCTTCTCCCTGTGGGATCACGTTCATCAGTACTGAAAGGAAAATAAAATAAAACGCCAGATTGCGCACCCAACGGGCAAGCCATTCCAATGTTCTTCCTCCCTCCGTCTTTTTGTAATTCCCTTTTTATTGCAGGGAACCTGCCAGAATCGCTATGGTCAGCAAAAACAGAATCTCCATGGTCAGCAGAAGCCTCACCAGCAGCCCAAGACTCTCTCCCATCGTGTGGATGCACGCTACCATCCGCTTGTCCGTCACCGGCTGCACCACAGCAGCCAGAAACTGATAGGCAAGTGCGCTGATTCCCATTCGGCAAAGAGGCGCTGCACCCGCCAGCAGAAGGATCACGATCGCCGCTGCACCAAGACAGTTTTTAATCAGCACTGCCGATCCGAGTACTACTTCCGTAACCCCGGAAAACAGGTTCCCCACTCCGGGAATCGCTCCGGCTGTCCTGCCGATCACTGATCGCTTCAAGGTATCAACCGCCGGTGAGATCATACGCTGGATCAGCTGGATTCCTACGATCACGCCGATCATGGATTTCAATGCCCAGAGGATTCCGTTCTTTAAAAGTTCGGTCATTTTTGATAAGAATTCTTCTTTTGTAAGGAAATTGATCAGTTCCAGCACCAGATACATCCGGATCGCCGGAAGAAGAAAAAGTAACAGGATCTTCTCTGTGAGAAAAATCAGAATCAGAATCATCTGGTAAAATGCTGTCGCAGTTGCCACACCGCATGCCCCGGTCAGCGCAATATAATACGCCGGAAGCAGTGCTTTCATAAATACCGCCACACCCTCAAGCAGTCTTTCCATCTGACCGGTCATCTCATCAAATGCCTGCAGAAGCAGTAAAAATAACAACAGATATATCATATAAAAAGAAATATCTCCGATCTGATTGTTCTGAAAAACACCTGACAGATGACAGAACACTGCTGACAGAAGCACCAGCACCAGAATGTGCACGCAGGTTTCTTTTTGGATTCCCATGGCATCCCACACGCCCTGTTGGATCACTGCTTTCCATTGCTCAGAGGAAAATGCCTGTCCGCTTTTCAGGATGTCCCGGATCATCCCTCGCATACTCTGCTTTTCTTCCAGGAGCTGATCCACCGCCATCTCCACCTCTTTCAGATCCAGTTCTCCCAGTGCTTCTTCCTCTCGTGAAAAGTCCTGATTTTCTGCAGCATACACACAGATCCGGGTACAAAAAAAGAGCAGGAACAGACTGAAGACTGCCATTTTCAGTATTTTCCCACTCTTTTTCCTATCCCAGAAACCCATGGATCGTCTCCAGCAGTGCGGTAAGAATCGGCATACTGATCGCCAGTACTGCCAGGCGTTCGTAGATCTCGATCTGTCCCGCTACTGCGGAATAGCCCGCATCCTTACAGATTCCTGCCGAGAACTGACCGATATAGGTGATACCGATCATTTTCATAAGGATATTCATATATGTAGTATCTACAGGTACATATTGTTGTATTTTTTTCAGGGATTCATACAGATAACTGAACTTTCCCACCGCAAATGCCAGAATAAAGAGTCCGGCCGCCATTGTCAGATAAACCGAGTATTCCGGCTTTGCTGTTTTCATAAAGATCGCAGCCAGTACACAGGCGATACCCGCCGCACCGATCCGGATAATTTCCATATCGCCATCCTCCCCGCCTGCCTAATGTACTCTCGGAATCTTTCTGTGCTTAATTTTGTGAGATGATTTTTTGTCAGTTGTGCCCAAATTTCTGAGGCGTACGCGGTGCGTACGTTGATGAAATTCGGGTGCAACTGGCGGAAAATCAGCCGCAAAAGTAAGTGCAGAAAAACTCCGAGAGTACATTCTACAGAGCAAATAATTTTTTTACGGTTTCAAAAAGATCATAAATATAAGGGAGTACCCAAAACAATACCAGCACAAGCCCGGCAAGACTGGTTAAAAATGCCTGATCTTCCCGCCCGCTGTGTTTTAACACAAGGCTCAGGACGGATACCAGAATCCCCACTGCACCGATTTTAAATATAATCCCGACTTCCACAACCGCCTCCCGTCTCAGATAAGGATCACCACCAGAAAGGCTCCCCCCAGGATCCCGAGGCTTTGCCACACTCTTTTCTGTTCCGGCAGCTGATGCTGCAGTTTTTCTTCCCGCATTGCAAGTTCTGTCCTTCCGCTCTCAAGAAGCTGTATCTGCATCTTTGCATCCAGATATCCAAGATGCCCGAGGGTCTGTAAAAACAGGTCCCAGTCTTCTTCCCGGAGACTGGTTTTTTGCCGCACCGTCTGCTCCTGCTCTTTCAGGATCCGTACAAAGGCTTCGCCGGTCTGCTCTTTCAGCCGTTTCGCAACAGATTGCAGATATTCCCGAAAGGGGGACGTCACTTTCTCGCTGATCCTGGAAAATGCTTCCGGCAGTGTATTTCTCGCATAGGAAATTTCACCGATCAGGCAGCTGATGATCAACTGTAATATCTGCAAGTCTTTGATCCGCTGCTGATACTGTCTGCTTCTCCAGTTTCCCATGCCCCAGCCGGCGAAAAATACCAGCAGAGCACCGCTGATTTTTAACACACAGATCTCTGCCTCTGGTACAGGCAGGTTCCCCGTTCATCATAGATTTCCCGGACTTTTCCAATCTTTCCTGCCGTTTCTTTTTGCAGGATGATATAGCGTTCAAAAACATGTTCTTTTATCAGTCGTTCCAACAGCGGTTTTTTCCGGATCTCATCGATCGAACTTCCGTGAACCGTTGCCAGAAGTTTGCATCCGCTGTTTAGTGTCATCTCGATGGCACGGATATCTTCATAATTGCCGATCTCATCCACGGCGATCACCTGCGGAGCCATTGAGCGAAGCAGCATGACCATCCCTTCCGCCTTGCTGCAACAGTCCAGCACATCGGTACGGATTCCCACATCGTTTTGCGGAATTCCCTGATAACTGCCACCAATCTCTGACCGTTCATCCACCACGCCTACCGTATTGCCCGGAAAGGTCTCCCAGCCATCAGAAATCTGTCGTACCAGATCCCGCAGCAATGTTGTTTTCCCACAGCCCGGTGGGGAAATAATGAGTGTATGGCACAGTTTTCCATCTTCCGTCACATACGGAATCACCATATCCGCACAACCGGTAATCTGGTGTGCAAACCGGATATTGATGCAGGAAATCTGGGAAAGTCCTTTTACCTTCTGCTCTTCCATGATTGCTTTTCCCGCCACACCAACCCGATGCCCGCCCTGTATCGTCAAAAATCCCTGTTTTAATTCCTCTTCATAAGCATAGAGGGAATATGTTCCTACCGTCTCCATGGTTCTTCGGATGTCTTCCTGTGATACGATACATGCCTGTTCCCTATGTCTCGTCAGAAATCCCTGTTCTGCCACAAAATATTCCTGTCCGTCCTGCCATAAGATCAACGGTTTCCCTGCCCGAAGACGAATCTCCTGTAACCCCTGTGGATTCCAGTACGCCTGCTGTAAGATTTTTCGGATACGCTCCGGAAACAGACGGATAACTTCCTCCCGTTTCATGTACATCACCTCTTACATTTACTATATGTGGACAGACTGTAAATAGAACCCGTTGCCAGGATAAAATATTTTGTTATCTTGCATACTTTCATCCTCGGGTATTCAGTTCTCCACGCATATCATCCCCGAATACCCTTCCGGCATCACCAACCGGTAAAACCTGCATCCCTCATAAGAAATCTCACATAGCTCCCTGCGAATCCCATCCCCGGTAAACTTCAGATAGCTTTCTTTTTTTGTCCAGATCTGAAACAGAAAATCCTTTTTCCCTTTCTCCGTACCCGCCTGCATAAAAGTTTTCCACTCATCCGGTGTACAGATTTTTCTGGCTGTCTGTTCCAGTTTTATTTCTCTGTGATACTGGATATCAATCCCCACAGGGACATTTCCCAGCGCACAGGCGATCCATTCTCCCGAATGGCTAATATTGAAAAAAAGTTCCGGATGCAGACGCAGATATGGTTTTCCCGTCTCTGTTCGCATTACCGAATCGGTCTCTTTCTCCAGATCATATGCATATCTTGTTTTTATCATTTCTGCTAACAGACGATATCCCGACCGGGACTGTTCTTTCTTTTCTTCCGGTGTTTTTCCACTGACCTGTTTCATCCAGACTTCTGTCTGCTGATCCGGGGACTTCCAAAAAATATGTGCTTCATTTGCATTATTTTCCATTTTTCTGCCCTCCGTTGCCACGCTTCGGTGCTTCTTCCAGTTCCACCAGAAAACGGGAAGGTTCCATCTTCTTTCCGAACCTCTCCTCCACTGCATACAGATGCAGTTCTTTCTTTGCTCTCGTCATGCCGACATAGAACATTCTTCGTTCTTCTTCGATCTCCGGATCCAGAACCGCTTTCTGATATGGCATACAGCCCTCGTTAACATCCAGAATATACACCCTCTCAAATTCCAGTCCTTTGGCACTGTGCAGGGTCGATACAACGATTCCCTCCTGCCGGCGCACTTTCTCCGACTGTTCTTTGAGTTTTTCTTTGTACGCATCCATGGAATCAAACCATTCCTGAAATGTTTTATACCCTTTTGCGCTCTCCTGGATCTCCCGCAGAAGATCATACAGTTCTTCCACTTTGATCTTCCTGTACTGTGCATATTCTTTCAGGAACTCGTCATAGCCGATCCCATACCGGATATAATTGATAGCTGCAAACGGTGCCATATTTTTCATCATTTTCAGATCATGCTCGAACTTCTCGATCCGGTCACACATCCATTCTTTTCCCTCGTAAAACTGATACAGAATCTCAAATGGCACTTCTTTCTCATAAAATGCTTCCCTGGACAGATATCGGTTCGGACGGTTCATGACGGCAAGAAAATCCTTTCTCTCCCGACCGCCCATTGCCAGACGCATATAAGCAACCATATTTTTTGCCAGCCAGTGTTCATACAGATTCGGCAGGACATCCCTCATGGTAAACGGAATGTTGTACTCCATCAGCCGTTCCACTGTCATTCTGCAATTATGATTGGTACGGAATAGAATCGCAATCTCTTTGTGCGGACACCCTTCCGCCAGATCCTTCTGAATCTGCTTTAACAACCAGGTCGTCTCCTCGCTCTCATTTTCAAATGTCCGTATCTCAAGCGGTTTTCCCTTATCATTTTCCGTAAACAACTGTTTTTCATATCTCGCATCATTCCAGCGGATCACATTCTGGGATTTTTCTACTATTTCTCCGGTACAGCGATAATTCTGTTTCAGGATCACCTGCTTCAATTGTGGAAAATCCTTCGGAATCTGCAGCATGATCTCCGGTCTGGCTCCACGGAACCGATAGATCGACTGGTCATCGTCACCTACCAGAAATAGATTATTCTCCGGAAGTGCCAGAAGCCGGACAATATCATATTGCAGCTGGTTGACATCCTGAAACTCATCAATCAGGATATACCGGAACTTTTTCTGCCATGCCTGCAAAATATCCGGATGTTTCTGAAATAATTGGTAGCAGTACACCAGCAGATCATCAAAATCCAGCAGTCGTTTCCCGTGCAGCCGTTTTTCGTATGTCTCATAGATTTTCCGAAACTGCTCATCCGGACAGCTTGCCGAATAATAGTGGCTCAACGGGATCCGACCGTTTTTTACCGTGCTGATCTCTCTTGCCAGCGATTCCAGCAGGTCATTTTCGTCTTCCATCTGCAGGGAAGAATTCTGTAAAATCTGTCGTAAAATCTGATATTTTATTTCTTCACCGGCGATATTTGCCGATGTGATGCCGTACGCCTGCCGGAGAATACCGTAAAAGATTCCATGGAATGTACCAAAAGTCACCTGACTTTTTTTCACTCCGCACAGGTGTAAAAATCGCTCCCTCATCTGTCCTGCAGCCGCCTTGGTAAAGGTGACCACCAGGATAGATGAAGGAGCGACCTGATAATTCTGAATCAGTTTACGGGTACGGCGGATAATAACTTCCGTTTTGCCGGATCCCGGTCCGGCAAGTACAAGCATCGGACCATCTTTATGTTCCATTGCCTGCTGCTGTTCCCTGTTAAACTCCATTCTTTCCCTCCATATGGGAATTATTCTGCTGCTTTTGTCAGCTTGTAACCGCGAGGGATTTTGGCAGAACCATGCCAAAACACACCGCGGAATACTACCTGCTGCATAGTTAGTTCAGTTTGTCAATGGCCGCCTGGATTCTTACAAGACTCTCTTCTTTTCCGAGTACTTCCAGAATCTCTGTGGCGCCTGCCGGTGTCATCTGTTTTCCGGAAAGAGCGGTACGGATCGGCCACATCACATAACCAACTTTGTAACCATGCTCTTTTGCGTAAGCGGAAAGCATCTCAAACAGTGCATCGTTGCTGAAATCTTCCTGTGCCTCCAGTAACGGCTGTACTTCCCTGAGTACCTGCAGAGAAGTTTCTTCGTTGGTTTTCATCTTTTTATGCACATACATGGATGTCTCATATTCCGGTACCTTTTCGAAGAAATCCACATGATCTTTGATATCCGGAAATACTTCGATTCTTGTTTTTACCATAGCAGCGATTTTGTGGAAGTCCAGATCTTTTGTGATCACTTCTTTCAGATACGGCAATGCCATCTCATAGAATTTTTCATCGTCCATCTTCTTCATGTATTCGCCATTCATCCAGCGAAGTTTTACCATGTCAAAAACTGCAGGAGATTTGCTGATTCTGTGGTAATCGAATTCTTTTACCAGTTCTTCCAGAGAGAAGATCTCATTGTCGGAAGACGGACTCCATCCCAGAAGTGCCACAAAGTTTACGATCGCTTCAGTCAGGAATCCCTGATCCAGCAGATCTTCATAAGAAGAATGGCCGCAGCGTTTGGACAGTTTCTGATGATCTTCGTTTGTAATCAGCGGGCAGTGGATGTATTTTGGGATCTCCCATCCGAATGCTTCATACAGGCGGTTGTACTTCGGTGCAGAGGACAGATATTCGTTTCCTCTTACTACATGAGTAATTCCCATCAGATGATCATCGATAACATTTGCAAAGTTGTAGGTCGGATATCCATCGGATTTGATCAGGATCATATCATCCAGTTCGTTATTTTCTACTGTAATATCTCCGTACAGCTCATCATGGAAAGTTGTGGTTCCTTCGGTCGGCATGTTGATACGGATAACGTATGGTTTTCCTGCTGCCAGATTTGCCTCGATTTCTTCTTTGGACAGGTGCAGACAGTGTTTGTCATACACGGTGATCTCTTTTCCTGCTACTTCTGTCTTCAGGCTTTCCAGACGTTCTTTATCGCAGAAGCAATAATAAGCGTCTCCCTGCTCGATCAGTTTTTTTGCATATTTCATGTACAGACCCTGTGCCTGTCTCTCACTCTGTACATAGGGACCTACACCACCGTCTTTGTCCGGACCTTCATCATGTACCAGACCGGTCTTTGCCAGGGTACGGTAGATGATTTCCAGTGCGCCTTCCATGAAACGTTCCTGGTCGGTATCCTCGATACGCAGCATGAACTTTCCGCCTTCATGTTTTGCGATCAGATATGCATATAATGCCGTTCTTAAGTTTCCTACGTGCATTCTTCCGGTAGGGCTTGGTGCAAATCTTGTTTTTACTGTGCTCATAATATTTCGCTCCTGTTTTATAATGTAAATGTCCCGGATTGCTGTGTGTTTTGCACACGCACGATCCTTATCCTATTCAAGGTAAAAGGTGTGGAATTAATCCTCCACACCTTTGTTTTTTAAGTATTCAATTATGTCTCCGACGGTTTCCACATCTGACAATTCCTCTGCCGGAATCTCCAGTCCGTATTCTTCTTCCAGAGCCATAACCAGTTCAAATAAATCCAGTGAATCTGCTCCCAGATCATCTTTAAATGAGGTGTCAAGACCAATTGTCTCACCATCACAGTTCAACTGCTCTGCAATAATCTCTCTCATTTTTTCAAGCATATCTTTTATCTCCTTCATAAAGCATTTTCGACTTTACGCCTTTGTTTAACGAAAGTATATCTATTATAAAATCATTTGTCAACCCATTCGGGAAAATATGCAAAAAACTTTGTTTCTCTGTTACTGTTCCCTCTATTCTCAGTAACACGCTTCGCAGTGCACAGAATTTATGCTGTTTCTGCCTCCGTGATGTCTTCTCCCGTCGTCTGGATCCTTCCCGACACACTCAGGGCAATTCCCATCTCTGCCATCAAAAACAGGATCGACGTACCTCCGTAGCTGACAAATGGAAGCGTGATACCGGTTGTAGGCATTAGATTCAATACTACGCAAAGGTTCAGGATTACCTGCAATGCAATATGTACAAAGATTCCTGTCACAACCAGCGTTCCATAAAGGTCCGGCGCATTCTGCGCGATAAAAAACAGCCGGTATAACAGATACCCAAACATCAGCAGTAATAATGCCGCACCGAAAACTCCCAGTTCCTCACATACAATCGAAAAGATCATATCATTCTGCGCCTCAGGAATCGTTCCCAGCTTCTGCGCACTGTTGCCAAGTCCTTTTCCAAAAAAGCCGCCGCTTCCGATTGCGTACAGTCCCTGCAGCACCTGGTAGCCGCCGGATGACATATTGGCCTCCGGATGCAGCCAGGATAAGATTCTTCGGATACGAAAGTTATCACTGGTAGTCATCGTCATACCCATGTAAGCAATGACACTTCCTGCCACCACGCTGGTACCGAGAGCCAGTACAACAAAAGGCTTTGTTTTCGGATGTGCAATAAAAATCATAACGACGGCGATTCCTCCGATAATCATACCGGTACTCAGATTATCCGTAAAAACAAAAGCCGCACCCGCCTGTATCATACCAAAGATCAGCAGCCAGATTACTGCCCTCAATTGCTTTACCTGTTTTCCCATCTTGATAACAAGTATAGGCATATAAATAATAATCGCTATCTTGGCTATCTCTGCCGGCTGAAACTTAATACCCAGCTTTAGCCATCGTCTGGAACCATAGGCTTCCACTCCAAATGGAGTAAACCGCACCATCGCCATCAGTACAACTGATATCAGGTACAAAGTTCCTGCGAATGGAATCATCAGATGATAATCCCATTTTGAAATAAAGATGGCAACAGCGATCGCTCCCACACTGATCAGTGCCTGCCTGCGGAAATAATACATATCATCTCCATGAAATTTCATCTGTGCTTCATACGCACTGGTACTGTATAACATAATCAGCCCGAAGCAGATCAGCAGAATTACAATCGCAAGAAGATTATAATCATAATATGCCCCCCGGCTACTTTTCTTTTTTCTTCTTTTTTTCTCTTTTTGTTCCATGTAATACCCTCATTTCTTTCCATGCTCCCCTTGAGCGTGTCTGAAAATGATTTTCCTATATACCTCTTCCACGCTCCGGTATCCTGCCGGAGGTTTCAGCCGGATATCTTTGTTAAGTATATCACTATTAAAAAGAGAAAAAAACCCCCAGACATCTCTTTTTTTATGTTTCTGAGATGTCCGGAGGTTCTGTTTTATCTAAGGAGAATGTTTACTTTTTATTCTACATCCTGCAGTGCATCCGTATCTTCTTCACCGGTGCGGACTTTTACGACTCTGTCAACATTGTATACAAAGATCTTGCCATCGCCGATATGTCCGGTATACAGAACTTTCTTTGCAGCTTCGATGACCTGATCGACCGGAATGCTGCTGACTACCACTTCTACTTTTACTTTTGGAAGCAGG
>OLQI01002166.1_pt1 | contig 10505 bp, 9 predicted proteins | sample 1672171 | NCBI WGS metagenome assembly OLQI01 (sample SAMEA3136655, study PRJEB25190) | human gut metagenome
TCTCCTCAAGCGGATACTTGTCTGTGATCAGCTCAGACATTGGAAGTCCGATTGCGTTTGCTCTCTTAAGGAAGTCAAATGTTGTAACGTAATCTCTTAAGGTGTATACCCAGGATCCTACGATTGTGATCTCTTTGGAGCAGATATCAAAGTGCGGGTTGATTGTAGCATCTCCGCCGTTGATAAAGAATCCAAGCTCGCAGAGACCGCCGCCGTTACGGATGAATTTGTAGATGTTTGCATGAGCAACAGGTGATCCTGTGCACTGGAATGCAAAGTCTGCAAGATGTCCGCCGAACTGCTCTTTTACTGCCTCAGCAAGTGCTTCAATTCCTTTGTGCTCCATGAAGTTTACACTCATGGTAGCGCCCATTCTCTTAGCGAAATCAAGACGCTGCTGGTTTCCGTCTACTGCGCAGATGTTCTCGATACCCATGGTACGAAGAACTGCGATGCAGATCAGACCGATCGGTCCGCATCCCTGTACAACAACTCTGCTGTTGAAACGAAGGATACCAGTTGTTTTTGCTCTCTCAACTGCATGTACAAGTACTGCACATGGCTCGATCAGGATACGGGAATCCAGGTCAAGATCGCTTACGTTGAAGAATGTGCTTCCGAAGTTTCCGCCGCGGATAAAGATATAATCGGAGAACCATCCGTTCAGATGTACATCATCATCTGGAAGAAGTCCGTATACATCAGCTCCGCCAACGTTCTTCTTGTTCAGGTCGAACATTGTGATCTCCGGATCATCCTTGAAGATCATGCAGGTAACAACTTTATCACCGATCTTAACCGGTTTTCCAGCTGTATCTGTCTTAACGTTCTTACCCATAGCAACGATCTCACCAGTTCCTTCATGTCCAAGTGCAACCGGGATCAGGTTAAATGGGTCTCTCTTGAATTCGTGAGCATCTGTACCGCAAACGCCGCAGCCTTCTACTTTAACAAGGATATCGTCGTCACCAACTGGTGGAATCGGGTACTCTTTGATATCAAAATGCTCTTTCTCAGTAAGAACTGCAACGTGTGCAGTTTTCGGAATAGCGCCTGCCGGTGCTGCAGCCGGTGCCGGAGCAGCTGCTGGTGCAGAAGCTGCCGGAGCAGTTCCAGCCATTCCAGCAAGAACCTGTTTTACGATTTCTTCAATATTTACGTTATTCATATCCATTTTTATGTTTCCTCCTGTCAGCGAATGCAAAGGCTGTCTGCCATTACGCAGCGTCTTCTCTTGGTGAATGTGCTTGCGCTTGTAAGTCCCTCACCTGTACGGCTTGCGATTGTGAAGGTACAGTAGCCTTCTCCGCCGAATCCAAGTGCTGCATAAGAAGGTGCATTCTTAACCAGGATTGCGGTGTCGATTGCTTTCGCATATTTGGTGATATTATCAATGTTCTTGGAATGAATGTGTGCAGAGTGGCGGTTGCCATGCTCAAGCCATACAGCCTGCTCTACTGCATCATCAAAATCTTTTGCTCTCACAACGCCAAGGATTGGCATCATAAGCTCTGTAGCAATAAGCGGATGTTCCTTCGGTCCTTCGAATACGATGCAGCGGATGTTTGCAGGAGCATTTACTCCGATCATGGAAAGTAATGTCTTCGCATCACGTCCTACGCATTTACGATTCAGCTTGCCGCCTGCAAGAACAGTCTCAACAAGTTTGTCCTGTTCTTCCTTAGAAGCAAGATAGCAGTCATTCTCGCTTACCAGATAATGCATCAGCTCATCTGTAATAGAAGCAACTGCAACGATCTCCTTCTCTGCGATACAAGGAAGGTTGTTATCGAATGTACAGCCGTTTACGATATCCTGAGCAGCTTTTCTGATGTCAGCTGTCTCATCTACAACTGCAGGTGGGTTTCCTGCGCCGGCGCCGATTCCACGTTTTCCAGAGGAAAGAACTGCGGTAACTACGCCAGGGCCGCCTGTTGCTGCGATCAGCGGGATATCTTTATGTTTCATCATGATATTGCTTGTCTCTAATGTAGGTTTCTCTACTGTTACTGCGATATTGTCCGGTCCGCCGGCTTCCAGGGAAGCCTCGTTCAGAAGGTTGATCGCATAAATAGAGGTCTTGATTGCTGCCGGATGCGGGTTGAATACAACTGTATTTCCGCCTGCCAGCATGCCGATCGTATTACACAGAATGGTCTCACTTGGGTTGGTACATGGAGTGATTGCTCCGATCACACCGAATGGTCCCATCTCGATCAGAGTAAGTCCTCTGTCGCCTGACCATGCTGTAGTGCTGAGATCTTCTGTACCTGGTGTCTTATCTGCTACCAGATGATGTTTGAGGATCTTGTCCCCAACATTTCCCATTCCGGTCTCATCAACACCCATACGTGCAAGGATTTCTGCATTTTCTTTTGTTTTTCTACGAATGCAGGTAATAATTTTTTCTCTCTGGTCCAAGGACATTTTCCGAACGATTTTCTGGGAAGCTTTCGCTGCCTCGATAGCCTCGTTCATATCTTTGAAAATTCCATGTTTACCGGCCGGAGCTTCTGCAATCTGCATTTTCGCCATAACTTCCTGTACAATGTCCTGTACCATGCTCTCGCTAATTGGCATGAGATTGTTCCTCCTTAAAGGTTTCACGCAGCCGCCTGGTACCACTCCGGGCAGCCGCATTTCTTATTTTTCAGATTATTTCAGGCCTAACTGTGCCATAACCTGTTTTGTGATCTTAGCTACTAACTCTGCATCTGCATTAGCGTTGTTAGCTGTGTCTGCTGTCGGAGCATCGCTTCCGCCAACGAAATCATACTGATATCCTGGGAACTGTTTGTAGTCCTCGTTGTGGCAAGCGCCGCCGCAGTTGTGGCAGTTCAGGCCGTCTTTGTTCTGACAGAGGTTTGCAGGATGTTTTCCAGGCATACCGAATTTACGACGGATCTCATAAAGTTTCTTGATGTTCTCTTTATCGAATTCCTTCGGGCCGCCAAGAAGTTTGCTCTGATACAGAAGCTGTGCGTAGAACTCTACGGATTCCATCTTCATGTATGCAGCGTTCAGATCTGTGCTCCATGTAAGAGCTCCGTGGTTCTCAAGAAGAACTGCATCGAAGTATGGAAGGTATTTCTCAAGGTTATCCGGAATCTCCATTGTAGAAGGTGTACCGTACTCAGCGATCGGAACGCATCCAAGAGCGATAACTGCCTCTGGCATGATCGGCTGTGTAAGCGGGATTCCTGCGATAGCGAAGGATGTTGCATAAATTGGATGAGCATGTACAACAGATCCTACATCCGGTCTCTTCTCATATACTCTCATATGCATCTTGATCTCAGATGATGGTTTGAATCCTGGGTTAGCCTGGATAACATTTCCTTTTGCATCAACTTTACAGATGAACTCTGGAGTCATGAAGCCTTTGGATACACCAGTAGGTGTGCAAAGGAACTCATTGTCGTTAAGCTTTACAGAGATGTTGCCATCATTTGCTGCAACCATGTTGCGGTTATAGATTCTTCTTCCGATGTCGCAAATCTGTTTTTTGATTTCGTATTCGTTTACCATGCTTTTTTCCTCCTTAAGCACATTCAGGTGCGGTGGATTATGTATTTTATAGTACCGCACCGGGTAACTTATCATGGCTGGACATAGTCAGCCTGTTACTTTTATGGTTATGTTGTAAGTTTACACCATTCCACATCATAAGTCAAGGTTTTTCCGTTGTTTTATGTTGTTTTGTGTGGAATCTTTGGAGAATTGCTATGTTGTTTTACGTGGTTTTGATATTTTTCCCACATTCTCAAGGTTTGTTTTCTTTGCTTTCTTCTGTGCTTTTCCCGGATGGTTCTTCAGAAGTATCCTCAGGCTCATCCAGGTTCGCCTTTGGCTTTCCAGGAGCCTCTTCCCAGGGCATTACATCTCCCTCTTCCCGGAGATATTCCAGGATTTCCGGGATGCCTTCCTGCTGCTTGGAATCCACATAAAAGATCTTTTTGCAGCCGGCCAGCTGCAGCCAGGAGGTTGCCAGCTTCACATTGGCCTGGGGATTATGGATCTTGGTGACAATGCCGATCACCTCGCGGTTGGCCATGCAGGTGATGCATGGGGGAAACAGGCAGTACGGCTCGATAGCTGATACCAGAAGTCCCACAACATCGGATTCATATGTATACAACGCCAGGGCGTGTCCAAGCCCTTGGGTCTGGGCATACTCTCCTGGCGTGTCTACGATTACATCAAAATTATTTACATATTGTGTTTTGTGATAGTGTATTTTTTCTCCGCGCAAAGCCTGGGTCAGGGTTGTTTTGCCAGCTTCGCTGCGGCCGATGAGAACCAGTTTCTTCATATTATATCAGGTCCTTGTGATCGGGCATAAGGTAAAGCCCAGCTTGTTTCCCACATAGTCCAGAATGGCGCTTGTGGAAGCTTCCACCTCAGATACAGTGCCTGTGATGATCAGGCTTCCGCTGAAGCGGTCTACAAAGCCCAGCTCAATGCCGGATGACTTCATGGCAATGTCTGCCATAATAATGGCTGTCTCTGCAGGGCTGACAGTCATAATTCCAATGGCTGCCCTTGAATAATCCAGAGACGGGTCAAGTCCTAATTTGGTGTAAAGAATCTTATCCGGATTGGCAATGATATGTGCCAGGGAAATCTGCTTGCCTGGTACAAGCTCCTGCACAATGCGCTGCTTCATTTCCGGAGACATGTTATCTGTATATCCCATTTTTCCTCCTGTCTGAAACTTTGGCTGATCCTGCCGTCAGCATACAGCATTCCCATACCTGAAAGTTTAATATATATACAAAATCTTTTGCTGTTTTTCTACCGTAATTATACTATCCGGTGTTTTGACTGTCAACAAAAAGCAACACTTTTCCTACACATATATGTGGTTTTTCTTGTGTTTATGTGTTGTTTTTATTTGTTTTTCCAAATTTTTCTTATTTTACAGTTGACAGTCTTTTTCTGCTCTGTCATACTGAAAACAGTACAGGCATTCACAGCTTTTTAAACTTTCCGAATGCACAGACTTCTTAACAGGAGATGATTTTTTATGTATCTTTCCGATATGCATACCCACTCTATCGCAAGCGGGCACGGAACAAGCTGCACCATCAGCGACATGGCTAAGTCAGCTTCACGCAAAGGGTTAAAGCTTCTTGGCATTACAGACCACGGGCCAGCTACTCTTGCAGCAGGAACCGCGTCTTATTTCCGCAGTCTTACTTATTCGCCGCGGAAGCGTTTTAATGTGGAATTATTATATGGGATTGAACTGAATATTTTGGATGTGAACGGCAAGGTTGACCTGGAGCAGGAGCTGCTTGAGAAGCTGGACTATTCTATTGCCAGCATACACGCCCAGAATTTCCATCCAGCCAGCAAAGAGGAAAACACCAAAGCCTTTCTTAATGTGATGAAAAATCCTATGGTAAAGATTCTGGGGCATATTGATAATACCCAGTATCCGGTAGATTATGATGCAGTTGTAAAGGCAGCCGGAGAAAATGGGGTTCTTCTGGAGATGAATGAGGCTTCTCTTGCGCCTTATGGCTATCGCGGAGATACCCGCAGCAACTGTGCGGAAATTTTAAGATGCTGCCGCAAATATCTGGTTCCAATTGTACTGTCCAGCGACAGTCATGGGGCAGAGCATATTGGGGATTTCACTTATGCGGCAGATTTTGTCCATCAGGCTATGTTCCCGGAGGGACTGATCCTGAATAACCAGATTCCGAAGCTGAAGATGATTCTCAGTATGCGGTAGTGTGTGATTGTTCAAGCAAACGACTTGTTAGTAAATACCGCTCCTGCTAATTTTATCTGCAAAATAAAAAGTTTCCCTGCACCCAATTTGTGGGTAGGGAAACTTTTTGTTTTACTTTTCTTTTACGTCCTGATTTTCACGTACCTTCTTCATCAAATCAGCCAGTTCCTGATACTTCCCGGTGACATAGCCATAATTTTTCCGTTTGTGGGGAAGCTGGCAGTTAGTGCAGTCCTTGAAGCCTTTTTCGTTGTAGTGGAAATTCCCGCCGCATTTATCCCCTAATGCATAGAGTGGACAATAGCAGAACAGGCAGTTGAAATCCTCCGGATCTGCGCCTTTATGACAGGGAAAAAATTCGCAGTTCTTATGACTGAAGTAGGAATATTCCTTGCCTTCCCAATAATTCTTTTCCATTTTCCGGCTCCTTTCTCATCTGCCCTAACAAATTCCTTTTCCGCAGGATTTTTATAGTAGAAATCTTCTATATCATTTTCAATTAAATAAAAAAATAACCGCTTACGCGGCTTCAAAATTCTCGCAGATATTTAAGAGGGAGCGATGCTACTCCGGGGTAGAATATGACCCGTTCATATATACGCGGAGGGAACGGTTTCATCCAAAGTAGTATCGCCTGCCATTTAATCTGTATAATTCATCTGAACAGGCGATATTCCATAAAAAATGTCCACTCACAAAAGCGGACAACATTCCAGGGCTGCGGATTCCCTAAAACTGGTTGTTACACTTTCATCGGAAGTTTAACCTCGCCATACTAAGCAGGTTTCCTGGCTCCAGAATCATCGCATCATCTCTCCTTCTCATGCATACGCACAATGGACTCTGAGACTTGCTCCTCTGTTACAGTGACCGGATCGCTCAGGTTTCTCACCTGATTCCCTCTTTCTGCCAGCTAATAGCTACCAGCACTTAATATGTTCAATATGGAATTATACTGACATCATAGTACCACCTGCCTAAGTATTTGTCAACCCGTAATCTGTTATTTATTTATCAAAATTATGGAAAGCAAATTCCGCTTTTATACTCTGTTTCGGACACCCTCAAGTTTTCACCATAAAGCCCAAAACAATCCCACCATCAAAAAACCTCCCGGATTCCATAGCGAGGATCCGGGAGGGATTCAAATTCTTTCATTAAATATGCCCGCCGATGCAGGTACTGTATTTATTCAGGCCTATGCTGCAATTACACAAGACGTCTTACAGATGTAATGGTTCTGTATGCAGCATTGTCGCTGATCTTGATTCCGTCTCTGGAGTTGGACGCGTGTACAATCTGTCCATTTCCCATGTAGATTGCGACATGACCGCCGTAGCAGATCAGATCTCCTGGCTGTGCATCTGCATAGGAAACTTCAGTTCCTGCATTCTGCTGCTCATAGGAAGTTCTCGGAAGGCTGACGCCGAAGTTTGCATATACGCTCTGTACGAACCCAGAGCAGTCAGCACCATTTGTCAGGCTTGTTCCGCCCCATACATATGGATTTCCAACAAACTGTGTTGCATAGTTCACTACAGAAGATCCTGAGCCGGAAGAACTGCTGGATGAGCTGCTGGAAGAACTTTCAGAGTAGCTGTCATAATCTACTGTATTATCGCTGTCGATTACGTTTCCATACTCATCATATTCATAATCAGAAGAAGAATCAGAGCTTCCGCTTACAACGTCTCCATCCTCGTCATACTGAACATCTGTATCTGAACTGTCGCTGTAGTCCTCACTATCATCTTCACTGTAGTCATCATAGCTTTCATCACTCTGTGACTCTTCTGCTTCCTGTGCGGCAGCTGCTGCAGCAGCTGCTTCTGCCTCTGCCTGACGTCTTGCCTCTTCCTCAGCTGCAATACGCTCTGCCTCAAGCTGCTCGATCTCAGCCTGCTGCTCTGCAAGAAGGTTTGCATACTCGGTAGCCTGCTGCTGCGCGTATGCGATCTCATTCTCGCAGTCAGCACTGTTTGCACGGGTTACATCCAGCTGATACTGAAGATTGGACTGCTGTGCCTCATACTCCTGTTTCATTGTCTCGAAATCAGCTTTCTCCTGCTCGTACTGATCTTCTAACTTCTGAACCTCTTCAATGGTTCTCGCATACTTCTGAAGGCTCTCTCTGTCCTGCTCATACATCTGCTGTGTGTACTCTGCCCTGGTAAGAAGATCTGCAAGGTTGTCTGCGTTGAGCATCATCTGGAACCATGCATTGTTTCCGCCTTTTTCATAAAGATACTGGATACGTTTCTTCATGGAGCTGTACTGTTTATCCTTGGCGTTCTGTGCCTTAGTCAGGTCGCCCTGGGTTTTCTCAATTTCCGCTTCCTTGGAAGCAATATCATTCTCAAGAGTCTGAATGGAAACCATGACATTAACAAGATCGGAATTCAGGGAATCGATCTGGCTCTCAAGCTGCTGTTTCTGCTCCCAGAGAGCATTCATACGTGCATATGTAGCATCCAGCTGCTGGCTTGTCCAAGCCTGCTCTTCTCTTAAGTCGCTCTCGCGGTCAGCCATTACGCTTACTGCCTGTGAGCCGCACATTAAAATTGCCAGTGTCAGACATACAATTCTTTTCTTCATGTTTCGTCACCCTCATTTTTTAATCTAAATATCTAAATTTGTAATATGTTTGCAATATTTCAATCAATCTTGCTACATATTAACACAGCTTCGCAAACATTTCAACCCTAAAATGCAATAAATTTTAAATTTCTGTAACATTTCGTAATATATTCGTATTTCATTTGCCAGAAATACAGCGTTCTTATAAGCAAAATCCCACAACCGTAAATTGATTTTTGTAATTCGTAATACTCAAAAAGGAGGAAACCAGTTTCAAACTGATTTCCTCCTGTGTAAATCACTGTGAAATTATTTGCCAAAAAGATCATAAAGAATCTGATCAGCTGTCTTGTTTAAATATCCGTCCGGATCAGAAAGAGTACTGCTGTTCCATCTCAGATAATTACCATTACGGATATAGTTTCCGCTGGATGTATGATAATTGAATTTGTTGTATCCGGAATACATTGCCATATATTTCTTTGCAAGAGCCACTGCCTGGCTGGAATAATTTCCAGTCGGTGTAGTTGTTCCGGAAATCTGAACACCAGCCTGAGGAGTAGAGTGAACGATTACAACACTCTTGTCACTGCACTGACCGATTACGATCCAGGTATGACCAGAGTTGTAACCAATATCACCTGGTTTCAGTGTCCAGCCTGCCTTTGACAAAGCTGCCTGATTCAGAACAGTTCCCCATCCAAGGCTCTTATAATAACTTCCAATTTCACCAGACACTACTGTATATCCGGAACCAACACCAGACTTGGTCTGCATTACCTGATAAGCGGACCAGCCCACAAAGCCGGAACAGTCAAATCCTTTCGCCCTGTTGGAAACAGAGAGATCACGATAATTGTTATAATCATATCCGGATGGATTAGAAAGCCACTTGTTATACCAGTCTGTCATAGTGGAGCTAAGGCCCTTTCTGGTAGAATCATTCCAGCCGCCGCCCCAGACATAAAGAGCTTTTCCAACCGGTTTCAGCGCACCTGCAAGGTAATTCTTAATGGTCTTGCTTCCTGTATTTCCACTTGGTGATGGGTCGTCCTTCTTCTCACCCAGGCAGATACCGGAGCTTGAGAACTCATATTTCTTGCCGTCAACGGTCTGTACCCCTGTATACATTGCGCCTGTTGACTTGTTAAAGTAATACTTGGTACCCTTGCTTGTATTGTTTACCCAGCCTGTAGCCATCACTCCAGAGCCTTTATAGAAATAGTATGTAACGTTATTGAGCTTCTTAAAGCCTTTCGCCATAACTCCATTAGCCTGGAAATATCGTTTCGCTCCGGAAGAACTGGTAAGCCATCCTGTAGCCATGATTCCTGTCTTAGTAAAATAACGGGTATTTCCCTTGCTATCCTTTACAAACCCTGTAGCAGCAATACCTGATTTAGAATACAGATAATATGTCTTGTTTCCAAGCTTCAGCCATTTAGTTTTCATATATCCTGTGGACGGATCAAAATAACGTCTCTGTCCTTTAGAATTGGTAAGCCACCCGGTTACCATCGCTCCAGAGCCGCTGGTAAAATAACGCTTTCTGCCCTTTGACGCATTCACCCATCCTTTTATCTGAACACCAGTATTTCTATTAAAATAATATTTTCTTCCCCTTAATGTCAGCCATCCTTTGTGTTTCTGACCATTGGAATCGTAGTAGTAGGTTTTTCCATTTTCTTTACGAAATCCGGTCTTCGTAGCTGCCTGAACATCCTTAGATGTAGCACGGCATGTAACTCCAGCTGCCATAACCATCACCAGTAACAGGAGTGTCCACCATCTGAATTTTTTGATTCTGCTTTGCATGCTTACCTTCCTTTTTTCATAATTGTTATTTATCAGTGCAAGTTTTTACAAAGTTGTTACATCTTTATGTAGCTCATTATAGTACAGAAACCCTTTTCCGTCAACATTAAAGTACAACTCTGTAAAATTTGCACAACATTTTCACCGGATTTTTTTACAAAAAGAAGACAGCCTCTGTGATATGCAGAAACTGCCTTCTTAACTATCTGTCTATTTCTATTTTCTCAGTCCGAAGTCTCACTTCTTCCGAAAACAAAGCCAGTGAATTAAAGCAGGGTCTTTCTTAACTCTTCGCCGCTTAATGCGCTTAAGTAAGCCGGTGCAACATCAAATACGGTCTTGCAGCCCTTCTGTCCTTCCTGGTTCATGCGGT
>OLQI01002170.1_pt1 | contig 10495 bp, 7 predicted proteins | sample 1672171 | NCBI WGS metagenome assembly OLQI01 (sample SAMEA3136655, study PRJEB25190) | human gut metagenome
GGGCAATCTGGGCAAGCCGGGTGCCACCTGCGGTATGGACTGGCCGGTTGCGGGCTTCGGCATCTCGGCTGCGTCCATGCCCAAGCAAATCGTAGGCCCTGCGGGCATAATTCCGGGCCCGCTGTTCCCTGTCAGCGTGAGGGAAGGTCAGATCGAGGGTCGTCCAGTGAATCTGCGTAGCTTGTATATCTATAGCGCGAACCCCGTTGCGAACCAAGTGGAGCGCAAAGCGTGGATTGAGGCCCTGAATGAGATGGAGCTAGTGGTCATCGCTGAGATGCGCATGACCGATACTGCTCGTTACGCCGATATCGTGTTGCCTGTCACGCACTGGTTCGAGATGACAGAGATCGCTCCGGTTATTACTCCTTACATGACGCTGCAGGAAAAGTGCATCGAGCCTCTGCACGAAGCCAAGACCGATGTCGAGATTATCAACCTCATTGCGAACAAGATGGGGCTGGTGGACGACTTCCAGTACACCGAAGAAGAGTACCTGGCTGCCACGCTCGATAACGACAATGCCCGTGCGCTGGGCATCACCTGGGAAAAGCTGCAGGAGGAGAAGTGTCTGCGCGACTATCCTGACGAGCCCTATTACCTTGGCGTAGACGGCGTGTTCCCCACCCCTTCGGGCCGCGAGCAGTTCTACCGCGAAGTGGTCACTCCCTATGTTGACTACGGGCAGGTGCTGACCGATATGCGCGAGCGCTTGCCCTATTGGGAGCCGCCGGCGGAGGCGTGGCCGGAAAGCATCGGCGGATTCGAAGCGAATCCGCTGGCGCACAAGTACCCGCTCATCTATTCGGGCGAGCGCAACAAGATGAAGTGCCACACGCAGTTCGGTCACGCCCCCTGGCTGCTTGAGTTGTACAGCGAGCCCATCGTGAAGCTGAACCCTGATGATGCGGCTGCGCGCGGCGTCTCCGAGGGCGACTATGTGCGTGTGTTCAACGAGCGAGGCTTCGTGGTGCTCAAGGCGGTGATTCACCCTGGCACGCGTCCGGGTATGGTCATTGTTCCGAAGGGGTGGGAGCAAGATCAGTTCGTTGCCGGCCATTATGCCGATCTGACCTCGCACGTGTTCAACCCTACAGTGCCGAATAACTGCTTCTTCGACACGCTTTGCGAAGTCGAGAAATACGAAGGAGGGGAATAGCCATGCGTTATGGTTTTGCAATCGATCTGAGAAGCTGCATGGGCTGTCATACCTGCACCATTTCTTGCAAGCAAGCCAACAATCTTCCGAACGAAGTGTTTTGGAACAACGTGAGAACCGATGGCGGCGACGCTAAGGACAGCGCACGGGGAACCTATCCCACCGATCTGCATATGGTTCACTATCCCGTGAATTGTCAGCAGTGTTCGAAGCCTGCGTGCGTTGAGGTGTGCCCCACGGGTGCGAGCGTGAAGCGCGAGGACGGCCTCGTGACCATCGACAGCGACACGTGTATCGGCTGCGGGTCCTGCATCACGGCATGCCCCTATGATGTGCGCACGCTGTTGGAGGACGAACCGACGTACAGCGTCGGATTCCCAGTGGGCGATTGGGATGCTCGTCCGCATGTGGCGCGCACGGTAACCAAGTGCACGGGCTGCGCGCACCGCGTGGACCGCGGGGAAATCCCGGCTTGCATGGAGCTTTGCCCGGGGCGGGCGCGCTATTGGGGCGACTTGGACGACCCCAACAGCGACGTGAGCAAATTTCTGGAGGGCAAGGAGTTCGAACAGCTGCTGACTGATAGCGGCACCGAGCCGAATGTCTTCTACGTGAAGTAGGCTGTATGAGGTCGGGCCCGAAAGGGCCCGGCCTGCTGGGAGGAGGGGAGGACAGATGCCGGGGAACACAAGCGGCAAAGACACGGCGATCAGGCCCGCTCTCGCGCGGTGCGTGGCGCTTTATGAGGGTATCGAGCGCGACTACCGCGTAGAGGTTGAGACATTGGGTCTCCCCTTCGCCTCCAGGAAAACCGATGCTGCTCGGGCTGCGGTGGAGCAGAGGGTGCGGGACTTGGCCTCTCGGGGCGTTTTGGTCGAGAACGGTGGCAAAAGCCTGCATCGTGGGTGGATGTCCCCAGCGTGCATTCAATGCAGAAAAGGACTGAACACCCTTACCTTGGGGTTGTCGACCCAATGTCCGCGCAATTGTTACTTCTGCTTCAACGCAAACCAGCGCGATCACGACGAACTGCAGCGAGGCATGCAAGACGCTTGCGGAGAACTGACCAATTATTACAATCGAGGCGCCCAGCTGGAGCACATCGCCCTTACGGGTGGCGAGCCTTTGGTTCATAAGGCCGAGACAATAGAGTTCTTCGATTACGCAAGAGAACTGTATCCCCATGCGTATATGCGGCTGTACACAAGCGGTGCTTATCTTGACGAAGAAGTTTTGCGACGTCTGCGCGCAGTGCGCCTTGATGAGATTCGACTGAGCATCAAGCTGGACGAACCCGAATCCTCCCATGAGGACATGCTCGCCCTCATGGTTTCGGCGGCTCGGTACATTCCCAATGTGATGGTGGAAATGCCCGTCGCCCCCGATCAGGTGCAGCCTATGAGGAAGCTTCTCGTCCAGTTGGATGCAATCGGCGTTAAAGGCATTAACCTTTTGGAATTTTGCTATCCGCTTCACAACGCTCACGAGTTCTCGCGACGCGGGTATACCATCAAGAATCCTCCCTATCGGGTGTACTACGACTATGAGTACGCAGGCGGCCTTCCCATAGCTGGAAGTGAAGAAGCATGCCTCGATCTGCTCGATTTTGCGATAGAGCGCAACTTCAGAATGGGCTGCCACTACTGTTCTCTGGAGAACAAGTTCACGAGTCAGCTATACCTCCAGAACGCCCCCTTCCAAGAGGCCTTTCCGCTGCGCACGCTTTCGGAAAAGGGATATTTTCTGGAGTCGGCAAAGGCCTTTGGGGAAGATGCCAGGGTGGTGGGGCGCCTCGCCGAGGACACAGGGGCGTTCGCTTGCGAATACAACGAGCGTGGCGACTTTGCGGAATTCCCCCTTCAGGGCCTCCCGCTGATCTGTGAGGCCTTCCCAGATATGCCGATTGGCATCAGCGTGGGTGCGGTGGAGGTTGCCGCGCAGGAATGTGCTGGCGCAGCGAGCCCGGTGCCGACGCAGCAGACTCCCGTACTGAGGGAGCTGAAACTTGAGCAGACGACGCCGCGGGCATTTTGCGCGACGGTATCGGGGAATTGCGGAGAATGAAAGGGAAAGCCATGAGCGAAACAAACGGTTATGCCTCGGTGGCGTATCACAGCGCCTTGTCCGACTGGTATTCCTTGCTGTGCTATTTCCTGCAAGTTCCCTCAGAGGAAATGATCGCACAGCTTGGTGCTCTTTCGACATCGGGGGATGTTCGCGCTATGGCTTCGGAGGCAGGCGTGGAAGCGGTGTCTCTGGCTGAAGTGCTTCAGGGGCTCGATGAACTTCATCGGAGCGTTTCCGAAGGGAAGTGCGGGCTTTCCGATATTCGGCAGGAGCATACGCGTCTGTTCGTGCATCCGAAGCACCCCTGCGTTCAGCCTTATGAGAGCATGTTCGTGGATGGGGAAAGGATTGCGACTGGGAGGCAGTCTGCCCAGCCATGCCTTTTCGTTAACCCAGTGGCAATGAATGCCGTTGAACATTACAAGTGTGCTGGGTTTAGTGTGTCGGGTCACGAACTTCCCGCCGATCACGTGGTTGTCGAGCTCGAGTTCGCCTCGAAGATGCATTACCAGCTGGCATCGCTTGCACATGAGGCAGCGACCCTCGATGAAGGCGAGGCGGCGCCCTGCCTTGAAAGATTCAACGAGCTTTCCCAGCAGTTCGCAGCGTTCAAGGAGGAGCATCTGCTTGGTTGGATGCCGCGATTTTTCGAACGGCTTTCTCGGGAGGGCCGTGGCCCGCTTTACCCTTGCGTGGGAGTCTTGGGATGTGTGCTTATGGATGTCGAGGGAGACTAGCGCGCAAGCTGACGAAAGTGAACACTCTGAAAGGATAGAAATGAATTTACTCGTTGCCTGCATTCTTGCAGGGGGCTTCTCCTACTTTCTCAGAAAGCCCATTCGGAGGCACCCTGGAGTCTTTTATCTTGTGGCGCTTGCAGTGGACGTGCTGATAATGACGGATGCGATCGCCGACCTCTCTCCTGCTGCCGCCCGCATGCTCTTCCCGTATTTGCAGCAGTCGTTGTTTGCTTTCGGCATTCTCTCGGTCGTGATGATGGTGGGCGTATTGCCCGAAGGTAACCTCAAGCGTGCTCTTCGGCCCATTCGCGGTGAGCTATCGATCATTGCCAGTATTCTTATTGCGGGCCATGTTGTTCACTACGCCAATCCGATGCTGACACGTGTTTTCTTCGAAGGAATGGATGCGACTACGGGAACGTTTTGGGGAACGGTTCTGTCTCTCGTGTTGATCGCTCTTCTTGTCGTGTTGACGGTTACTTCGTTCAAGATAGTTCGCAACGCCATGTCTCCCGCGACTTGGAAGCGCGTCCAGATGTTAGCCTACGTGTTTTACGGCTTGGTCTTTTGTCACGTTTTCGCGATGCTTCTTCCGTCGGCTATGAGTGGGGGCAACAAGGCTGTCGTGAATGTGGTTCTTTATGCTGTTGTTCTGCTGACATATGTTGTAGGCCGGTTGGGCCGTGCGCATCGTGATAGGCGCTCGGGGGACGTGCGGCTTGCACTGGACGGACAATTCGCCGAAGCATAGGCCCTCGTTAGCGAGCGTAAGTTCTCGCTTCTGCGATCCCTCCCAAGGGCCGGAAGCCTTTCGCTTCCGGCCTTTTTTGGCGGCGATCGTGCATGGCGAAAGGGGCAAAGCCCCTGCTCTGGGGGCAGAGGCTAGATCCTGTTGGTGGATGGGAAGCACCGCCAATCATAGAGCAACAGGCAATTTTGACGCGAAAGTTCTGGCGTTGCTCGTGCTCTAAGTGAGGGCTTCGCGCACGTATTCCTTGAATCCGGGCAGCTCAACGGTGTAGTGCCCCTGGCCCACGTCTCCCACCACGCCCGCCTCGATAAGGCGTTTCTTATATTTCGAGGCATAGTTGCTCTGCACCCCCATGCGCTGGGCGATATCGGCGAGGGCACTCGGCCCCTCGTCGGGCAGCATGGCTTCTAGGAAGCGCAGGTCGCCGTTGGACAGTTCGCGATAGGTTGCGGCAAGAACTCCGTCCCGCAACTCTCCGGCTGCCAAGCGGATGCCCCGTTGTGCGTCCTCAAAGGCGATGGGGCTGCGATCGGCCTCTTCCCACATCCAGTAGCCGACAAGCTGCAACATGTAGGGGAATCCGTCGATGGCCGAAACCGCCGCTGCCATGGCATCGTCATCAATGGTCGCGTCTTCATCGGCGAGGGTTTTTCGCAGAGCGACCTCCACATCTGCGTTGCCGATGCGCCCGATATGATGGTGACGGGCACGACGCAGAAACGAGACAACCTTGCTCGAAACCATGGCGGACACTTCCGAGGGCAGGCCGGCCATGACAAGGGCGGCTGGCTTTCCCTCGGTCAGAAAATGCTGGAATGCCTGGGTGAGCGTTTCCAGTTCCGCGCAGTCGCGTTGAACCTCGTCAACGGTTATCAAGATGCCCGACCCATAGGGCTCAAGCTGTGCAAACAGCCTGTTCATTTGGGTGCGCCAGTTGCCCTCGTAGGGGGTTGCTCGGTCGAACTCGACGGCAAAGCTAGAGCCGATGGACAGCGACTTTACCCGTGTGGCTGACGAAGAATCCACCAAATCAGCCGCCGATTCCTGCAAGCGCTCGATGACGTCGACAAGCATGCCTTCATTGGCGGTGACCTGCGCTACTATCCATCCATGGGCAGCCGCTTCTTGGCCGATGCTTCCGAGAAGCGCGGTTTTGCCAGTGCCCCGGGGGCCCACCAGTATAGTGGCGAGATCGGGGCTCGTTCTTCTCTCATCAGCGAGAGCTTTGGCCATGGCGGATAAGAAGGAGGTTCTTCCAGCAAAGTGTGCTGGTATGCGGCCGAAGGAGGGAGTGAAGGGATTGGGCTTGTCCATGGGGCTCCTTTCGCATCTTTCGCAAAGTTTCGCATCTTTCGCAAAGTTTTGCAACTTTCGCAAGTTTTCGCATTTTTCGCGAACGGGCATAAGTGACCCCGCTTGACGCGATCGCATGTGGTCTGGCGCCATCCTCGCCTCGTGCCCCTCTCGTAGCCCCCCCCTCGTAGGGGCGGCTTCAGCCAGCCTGCAACGAATGCGCTCGCACGCAGCGTTGGGCTACTCTTCCGGGTACACCAAGACTTCCAAAGGGCCGTGGGTGGTGTTGCCGGCGGCGTCGGCCAAGTGCAGCTCGTAGGTGCCGCTGGGCAGCTGGAAACGATAGGTGCGCAGGGTGTCCGCGCCTGCTGCGTCCAAGGGGCGGTAGGCGGTGTCGTTCGCGTCGATGCACCAGGCATCGGCAACGCCCGAGACATCGTCGGCGATAGTCAGTACCACCAGGCCATTTTGAATTTCCTGGGCGGCCACGGTGCGCGTGCCCCACTGGGCCGCTCGCTCGCCAGCGCTGGTCGCTCCCTCAACGTCGGGCAGCATGCGCACCTCCACGGCCTGAGCCAGCACGTCGGCCAGCCCGAAGGGCAGCACCGCCGCGCTCATCTTCATGCGCAGGGTGGTCAGCGCCTGGTTGATGGTGCGCTTCACGGTGCTCAGCGACAATCCCGTCTGCTCGGCGATGTCGGTCAGTTTCAGGTTCTGGTAGTAGCGCATCAGCAGCACGTCGCGCTCCTGGTCGGTCAGGTGCTCTTGCAGGGCGCGGGCCAGGCGCTCGTGCTCGTCTCGGGCGACGCCCTGCCCACGGCGACGCTGACGGCCGACAATCGCATCTGGACGCGCGAGGACGACACGGCCAGCTATCCGCTGACGCTGCAGGGGTCCGATCCCGATACGAGCGTGGTGTCGCAAACGGCTACCGACACGCTGAAGATCGACACCGCGGCGCCGACAGCTTCCTTCGACAGTTCGTCGGGAGTGCTTACGGTGAGCGACGCTCCCTCCGATCCCTCCAAGGCTATGTCGGGTGTGTGGCGGCTCTACCGCACGGCAGCCGATGGGTCGGGGGCGCAGCTGGTGAAAACCTTCGGGCTTACCAGCGGCAATGGCGCTGCTTCCCAAACCATTTCGGGACTCGCCAACGGCTATTACGTAGTCGAAGACGCTGCAGGCAATCAGAGTGCCCCGGTGCGCGTATCGGGAGTGCAGCCGCCCACCCCCTCGCGTCCGTCGGGCAGCTTGCCGGGCGGGGGCGTCGATCCGGTAGGGCCGCCCCTGGGCGATGACGAGCCTGTTCCCGAGTCCGATATCGACGAGGCCGACGACGGCACCACCCATGCCACCATCAACGAGACGGTCATTCAGATCGCCGATCCTACGGGCGCGCTGTTTGGCGGCTCCTTCGACGCCGCTGACGCCAATGCCCTGATGGACTATCGCTATGCGTTCACCACCGCCGTACCGGGCGGCCTGACCACAACTACCGAGCTTTTGGCCGCCGACGGCTCAGCGCTGGCGGGCGGTTCGCTGCCCACCACGCAGCCCGGGTCGTGTCTGGTGAAGCGCGTGGTCACCGACAAGCAGGGCAACACCACCACGGTGAACCTCACCTACCAGCTGGTGAAGCCGGCGTATCCCGAGGTGTATCCGGGCGGCCCCGGCACTGATCCGGATGCGCCGGATGGTACGGGCGGCGGCAATCCCGGCGGTGATTCGGAGAATCCGAAGCCCCCTGCTGAGCCAGTGGGACCGCCGGCCATAAGTTCCGACGGCACCCAGCATGCACGGGTGAAGCTCACGGTGACCGAAGCCACGGTACCGGCGTTCATGACCGCAGCCGGCGCTCAGGGATTGTTGCTGCGCCACTGGTCTTCGCAGACGGTTGACGGAGCAACGCCCAAGATATCGGTAGATTCTCTAGTACGCGTGGCCGACAACAGCGTGGTGAGCCGTGTGGATCTTTCCGTGCCCGACAATTATCTGATCACCTATACATTGGCCGATGCTGCCGGCAACACCACAGTGGTCGAGTTGACGTACTGCTTAGTGGCGTCTCGGCCGCCGCTTGTGGTGCCCGAACCGAGTGACGACGACCCGACGGCCATCGTTCCTCCGCTGCATCCCGTGGAGCCGCCCTATGTAGATGATGCGGGCAACCAGCACGCCGTGACTGACGATGCCATGACCGAGCCCGTTGAAGTGGGTGTGGTGATGTCCGAGACCGAGATACAAACGATGGTGGAAGAGCGCTATGCGTTCCTGTCAGCTGGCGGCGATGATGCGGAGGTCGTGGGATTTTCCGTTGCCGATATGGCGGGCAAGCCGACGACGTTCATCAACAAGAGCTTCCCGGCGAGTTATACCGTGCGCTATAAGGTGGCCGATGACGCGGGTGATACCACGCTCTTGCGATTGCGCTACAACTTAGTGGCCGACGACGAGCCGTCGGTGCCGTCGACGCCGCCCTTAAACCCGGGGACGCCCGACGAGGGAAAGCCGGGCGCGCCGGTGATCAGCGTGGTCGATCCCGATGACCCGCTGCCAGGCCGTCCGCTGGGCCCCGTGTCGGTTGAGGAAGACGAGCGCGGTCTGCGTCATGCGGTGATCGAGGACACCATTGTGGTGGGCTTGCGCGAGGGTATGATGACTCCGGCCGATTTCGCCGCGCTGTTCGCCAAGCGCTACGGGGTGGCATCGACGCTGGCTGATGGAGCGGTCACGGCCAGTTCCGTGGCGCTGTTCGACAGCGAGGGCGTGCCCATCACGGCAGTGGATCGATCGAAGCCGGGCATTTACCATCTAGAGCAGGTGTTCTCCGATTCCGCAGGCAACACCACCGCCCTGCGCGTGACCTACGAGGTGCGCGCCACCAACCGAAAGCTTGCCGCCGTGTAGCCGCTCCCTCCGTAGGGGCGGGCTTCAGCCCGCCCGCAGCCGGCCCGCGCCGAGGCCCTTCCCCGCCCATAAAAGGGAGGGCGCCGCAACCGACGCCCTCTCTGGTAGTTTCCCGCGATCAGCCTATTCGTTGGCCAGGGCGCTGCGGGCGGCGATGCGGCCGAAGGCGGCACACTCGCCGACGTTGCCGGTGCCCTGGTACAGATGCCCCCATACGCTGCCGAACTCGCCAGCAGAGTACAGATGCGGAATCGGCTCGCCGAACGGATCCAGGATCTGGCCCTGGGCATTGCGCGTCGGACCGCCGTCGGTGTTCAGCATGGCCGGCACGCAGCGCATGGCGTAGAACGGGCCGGTCTTCACGGGCGTCAGCGTGTCGGCGGGGCGGTAGAACGCCATGTCGGCGCCGCGGTCGCAGAACTCGTTCCACTGGGCCACGGTGGCGGTCAGCTCTTCCACCGGCACCTCGATCTTCCCTGCCAGCTCTTCGATGGTCGCGGCCTCATAGGCCCAGCCGTCGGCCACGGGATCGTCAGTGATGTCGGTGAAGATCTCGCCTGTGGCCATGGCGTCGGCGTCGAATACGAACCAGGTCACCTCGGGCAGCGGCAGGTGGTTCCACGTGCCGCCGAAATTCGTGATGCCGTGGCGATAGCCCATGTTCAGGTGAATATCGCTGCCGGGCTCGGCGTAGGGGCTGGTGGGGCAGCTGCACGCGTCGTAATCCATGTAGAAGCGCCGGCCGCTCACGCCCACGGTGATGCCCAGGTTCTTCTTCGTGAAGTTCCACACGGTGGAGAGGAACTCGGTGTTGTCCAGGTTGCGCAGGGCCGTCCAATACTGCGCGCCGCCGTACATGTGCCAGAAGCCGGCGCCTGCGGCCGCGCAGGCGCGATGGCCGTCGCCGGTGTTGGCCTTGCCGGCGTAGGGCACGCAGCCGGTCACGCCGGTGAAGTTGTACAGCATATCCGGATCGCTTTCGAAGCCGCCGGTGCACATGATGACGCCCTTGTTGGCCTTGTAGGTCTTGCCGCCGGCCACAACACCCAGGATAGTCTTCGTCTCGGGGTCTTGCACGAGGGACTCCATGGGGGTGGAGAACTCGATGGTGAGGTTCTCGGTGTTCTCGGCGGTCTGCTCGAAGAAGGTGTGCACGTGGGTGGGGCCGTCGGTGTCCTTGGTCTTGAACTTGATGCGCCCGTAGGTCCACCAGTTTTCCAGCTCGGGCCATTCGGCGCCCTTGGCCGGATCGGGCTCGGTGGCCGGTGCGCCGATGTCGAGCCACTCTTCCTTGGCGCCCAGCTCGTACAGCCAATCGAGGTTTTCCGTCAGGGCCTCGCAGAAGGCCTTCTGCACGTCGTCGGGGGTGTGGTCGCCCAGCATGGCCTTCAGGTACACGCCGAAGGCCTCGGCGTCGTCGCAGTACAGCATCGATCCGGCGCAGAACGGGCTGTTGCCGTTGGGCGTGACGTCCTTCTCCACGATGAGCACCTTCGCGCCGTTGCCCTCGCGGGCTGCGCAGATGCCCGCGGCCAGGCCGGCGATGCCCGCGCCGCACACCACGACATCGTACTCTTC
>OLQI01002172.1_pt1 | contig 10482 bp, 10 predicted proteins | sample 1672171 | NCBI WGS metagenome assembly OLQI01 (sample SAMEA3136655, study PRJEB25190) | human gut metagenome
TTTTTTGTTTCGTACGCTTTAGCGTACTCAACCAGGTCTAAAGACATAATAAAAACAGGATTTGAAATCTGATTTTCCAGTTTCAAATCCTGTTTTTTTATGCTCTAGGATGAGCACGATTATAAATATCCGCCAATTGCTTATTTGAAAGATGCGTATAAATCTGTGTTGTTGAAATATCCGCATGTCCTAATAGCTCTTGAACAATTCTTAAATCTGCCCCATTTTCTAAAATGTGAGTCGCAAATGAATGACGTAAAGTATGTGGAGTTATATTTTTTTGGATTCCAGCTTTTCTTACTTCTGCCTTCAAATTTTTCCATACACCCTGACGCGTTAAATTATTCCCATGAAAGTTCAAAAACAAGTAATTACTACGCTTTTGCTTCAATAATTTAGGTCGAGCTTCTTCTAAATAACGATTAACCCATTTAATTGCCTCATCGCCTACTGGGACAATTCGTTCTTTATGCCCCTTACCTAACGTTTGAAGTGTCCCCATTGTTAAATGTAAATCTTCAAGTTTCAAGTTGATAATTTCACTGATTCGCAGACCAGTGGCATACATCAATTCCAGCATCGCCCGATCTCTTAAACCTAAAACCTGACCAGTATTAGGTGAACGCAATAATTTTTCAACTTCTTCTTTAGTTAGCACTTGGGGTAAATGTTGTTTCTTCTTTGGTGTATCAATTAACAACATTGGGTCTTTTTCAATAATTTTTTCTTGCGCTAAATACTGAAAGAACTTTCTTAAACTACTAACACTGCGTAAAATACTGGAATTAGCTTTATTGTTATTCTTCTCAGATTGCATATAGTTGACGATAACTTCTTTATTTACTTGCTTAAAAGATGGAATTTCATTTTCTCTTAAATATTCTAAAAATAATTTGAGATCAATCCCATAACTATTAATCGTATTTTCTGACAAGCCACGCTCAACTTTCAAATAATGCAAATAGTCCATTAAAATATTGTTAATCGCTACTCACCTCTAATTTTCATTTAAAATCAAGAATCCGTCTGCTTGTTTAACTAGACCTGCTTTCATTAAATGACCAACTGCACGTTTAAATTGACCTTTACTAATACCGAAGTAGGCCTTGATTTCGTCTGGCGATGATTTGTCTGTAAATGGTAATTGCTTAGCCGATGTGTGTTGTAAGGTCATCAATATCATTTGTGAATCATCGCTAATTGCTTCATATGCTCGTGGACGTGTAGATAGATTTAATGTTCCATCATCTTTTACTCCAATTACACGTGCTTTAACAACTTCACCTAAACGTGGTTCAACTTCTCGTTCAGATGGATGAATGAAACCTAAATAGTAGTCATCTGTTATTACAAAAGTTCCTACTAGTTTCAAACGATAGACTGTAGCTGTTACATTCTTGTTTTGCATGTTCTTCTTGGCCATTCCACTGATAGTTTGGAACATTTCAGGGGTAGCCAATTTACCCCACATTCTATCTTTAGCATCAATTGACAAGCCAATCATCAATTTATCACCTTTTTGTGGCCATAATTGTGGTAATTCTGGCAAATCATCAACTGATACTACAATATCCTTATTAGGTAAACCAATATCAACAAATACACCCAAGTCCTTACGGCTGCTGACAACCGTTCCCCAAGCATATCTGTCAACCTGAACTTTAGGAACCTTCTTAGTTAACTGCAACTGATGATTATCATTGATGTAGGCAAAACCTTTCAATGATGAATTAACTTTAGGTGCTTTTAAAAGTTCATCACGTGCCATTCTAAAAGTTAAACCGTCTACTTGCGCAAAGATATATTTATCATTAAAATCTGTCACCTTCGCAACAATTTCTCTACCTAAGATATTTTCTAACATTTTTTCCTCCATAATTAGCTAAAACTCAAATTTAAAAGTGTAACTAAATAATATGTAATTCCGGCTGCAATAACTGGCCCAGCAGCTACACCCTTCAAGAATACTACTCCAATAATTGTTCCAATAACTAAAGCTACTGTTACTTGTGGAGTTGATGATAACAAGTTAACTCCATGTTTGGATAAAATTGCTACTAAAATTCCACAAACAACTGCAATCCAACCAGCTGGAGTTTTCATCGCATTAATCAAATCTTTAAATTGAATCTGTCCAGTAGCGATAGGAATTAAAATTGCAACTGAAATGATTGTTACACCCCAGTTAATTCCCTTCGCTTGAATAACTGGATATAATTTTTGCGATAGAAATGGGAAAAGCTTGATTACCATTACTACTGCTCCTGCAATTAATAGCGAGGAATTCTTTCCCAGATACGCAATCAATAAAATTAGCCCTAGAAATATCCAACTTTCCAAAATATAATCACTCCGAATCTATTAGTACAACCTAGTTTACCATAAATATAGGTTTAATTATAGTTAAGGTCTATTTCCAAGTAAAAAAGTCGCTAGACAAATGCCTAACGACTCTACATTCATTTTCTAGATTGATTTTGTTTTTGTTTCAGCAAGAAATTCGTTTGCTTTGTTGTCTAACCATACATGAATCTTTGCATAAACTAGTACGAAGACTGTCCCAACAATTACACCTTTAATAAGATTAAATGGCAATACTCCATATAACACTAATTGACTTAAAGGTAAAGTTAACTTCATACCTAACACTGCCATGTATAATGGTGTAATCACTAACCAGTTACCTATAGATAACCAGAATGTCAATGAGATAGTTGATACAACAATCGCAATAATGTATCTCTTCAAGTCATGCTTTTCATGTAAGATATAATACATTGGCAAGCAAATTGTTAATGTAGCTAATAAATTAGTTCCAATTCCAATCAAACTTGCGATTGATGGACCGGTAATCAAAAAGTATAGAACTGATCTCAATACTGCGATTTCAATACCGCCACTAACACCTAATACGAAGAATCCTAATAGAATTGGAATATCCGCAAAGTCTACTTTCATATATGGCACAATTGGGATAACTGCGAATGAAATAAACATTAGTAAATATGAAATAGCGGCAAGACATGCAATTATTGCATATCTTTTAATTGAAACATTTCTCATAGTAAAACCTCCACTTGAGGTCTCTTCACAAGTACTAGAGTAATTATAAGTAAAAAGCCCTGCTGATTAGGAATCAACAGAGCTTTTGTTATTTCATTTACTTGATAATCGCTCATCTTCTTTTATCCAGACTATACTGTCGGTACTGGAATCGAACCAGTTCAACCACTATATACAATAGCAGCTCTCGGACTTTCACCGCCGGTCGGGAATTTCACCCTGCCTCTGAAGACACCTATACTTTATATTATTTTTTCAACACCAATATAGTATCATAAATGTAAGCGATAATCAATCTTTTTTTACTTATTATTTATAAGTTTCAAAAGTTCACGTACTTCATTATGTGAAAGTTCACGATATTCACCTGAAGTTAAACCATCAAGTGTCAATGTACCATAAGTTGTTCGTGAAAGTTTTTGAACTTTATGTCCTACTGCATCAAACATTTTCTTAACTTGATGATAACGTCCTTCATGAATTGTCAATGAAACTATTGAAGTATTCTTTTTAGCATCTCTTGAGAGAATTTTAGCCCTAGCGCGACTTGTAGGTTTTCCGTCTATAACTACTCCATTGCGCAATTTCTTAATGCTATCAGGTGTAATTAGTCCTTCAACTTTAGCAACATAAGTCTTATCTACTTTATAGCGAGGATGCATCATTTGATTAGCAAAATCACCGTCATTAGTTAAGATTAGTAATCCAGAAGTATCATAATCTAATCTTCCTACTGGATACAAACGTTCAGGAACATCTTTTAGGTAGTCTGTTACAACTTCACGTCCCTTGTTATCTTTAGCTGCTGAAATAACTCCACGTGGTTTATAAAGTAAGTAATAAACTTTCTTTTCGTCTTTCTTTAAAAGCTTACCATCTACTGAAATTGAGTCGTCACTTTCAACCTTAGTTCCCAATTCAGTTACTACAACACCATTAACCATTACACGACCTTCTTGGATTAGCTTTTCACTTGCACGACGTGAAGCTACACCAGCATTAGCCATAACTTTTTGTAATCGTTCAGCCATTATTCTTCCTCCTCATCTTCCGTTGAACCTGTCGTTTGTTCAAATAAAGTCATTAAATCCATTTCTTCATCTTCTTGTTTTTCTTCATCAAGTTCTGGAAGTTGATCTAGGCTCTCTAAACCAAAGTAATCCAAAAACTTGTCAGTTGTAACGTAAAGAATTGGTCTTCCGGGAGCATCTAAACGACCATTTTCTTTAATTAACTCTAGTAGTTGTAAACGTTGAATCATTGAACTAGATTGCACACCCCGAATTTCATCAATACCAATACGAGTAATTGGTTGTTTGTAAGCAATAATTGCCAAAGTTTCCAAGGCTGCCCCAGTTAATTCTGTAATGTTATTACTATTTAAGTATTTCTTTACCAACTCAGCTAAAGCAGGTTTGGTCACCAGTTTATATCGTTCCTCCGCATGAATAAGTTGTAAACTTGAGGATCTATCTTGCTTATACTTATCCGCTAATTTATCCAACTGCTCATGTAAAGCTGGCTTTAAAATTCCTGTAATCTGAGAAAGTTCGGTTAATGTTATCCCTTCATTTCCACTAATAAATAGCAAACTCTCAATTTTTGCTTGATTAGATAGCATCTTCCTCCGCCTTTCCTTCATATATCATTAGAATTGGTCCATTATTTTCTTCCTGACTCGCACTTACTCTACCAACTCTTACCAACTCCAATAATGCTAGAAAAGATGTAACAACTTTTTCGACTTCAACCTCACCGTCAAAATCAAATAAATCAGTAAAATTCATCGTTCCTTTGTGCATTTTGAGTGTATGTTCAATATTTTCAATCTCTTCTTTAATTGTATAACGTTCAGGAATAATTTTCCGTTTAATCTTCTTGATTTTTTTTACTTGTTTACGAGCCATCAATTTTGCAAAGGCTTTTTGTAGTAAATCAATCGTTGTTCCTTCTGAAACTTCATAGGTTACATCTTCATTAACTGCCTGTTCTCTGGAAAATAATTTCATTCGTTGTTTTTCCATTACATGAAATTTAGCCGCAACTTCTTGATAAAGTTGGTGTGAAACCAATTGTTGCACTAAATCTTCACGTGGATCGACATAATCTTCTTCAACTTGTTGCTCTTGTTCAACAGGCAATAACATTTTGCTTTTGATATTTAATAAAGTTGCAGCAATAACTAAATACTCCCCAGCAATATCTAACCTTAAATCTTGCATTTGATGAAGGTAATCTATATACTGAGAAGTTATTTCTGCAACCTGAATATCATAAATATCCATTTCATTTTGCTTAATTAAATGTAAAAGTAAATCTAAAGGACCTTCAAACTGATCCAATTTAAATGTTAAGTGCTCAGCTGTTCGTGAGTTTTGCTTATTTTCCTGAGCCATTTTTCATTTCCCACTTTGTAATTAAATTAGTTGTTTCAATGTTTCCCATGATTTTCTTTTCTGAATATAAGTTTTGGAGATCATCAAGAATCTTAAAACTTACGCCTTCATTTCTCACTGCTGGAGAAACCGTAATATGACGTACAATCACAATATCATCATTTTCTTCAATCCCAACAATCCCAACAAAATCGTTACTGTCATCTTTCCATAGATAAAGATTGCGATTATCTTCGGCATCATACCATTTTAATTCTGATTGTAATCTGGATATATCTTTCAGTTCAGCGATAAAGGACAACAATCCCATCGCAATTTTTTGATAATCCTTTTTATATTTATATAACATCGAAAACGAGTCCTCCTTTATCTTGAACTCTACACATGTTACTACTCTATCATATTTTTTAACAACATACAATCACAAGCAGATAGACATAATTTTAATTTTTGGGTATTTAAAAAGCACCCTATATCAACTAAAAAACAAGATATTATCTCACTACATGCGAGTTAATACCTTGCTTTATACTTATTATCTGCTCATTTCATCAAAATCGTTATTAATTCTATCACGCAAATCATCGAATTTATCACCAAAATTATCTTTATAACCAGCTGGTGGATTCAGAACAGTTCTATAGAATGTAACCATATCATTGTAGTAATTACTATATTGATTATATTCTTTGTCATTCATATTTTTTAGTTCTGAGATAGATTCATCTAATCCTACCTTTTTTGATGTTGCTGTTAGAACATCATCTTTATGTTCTTTTTGAACTTGCGTAATCAAATCATTCACCGAACCGCCTTGACCACTATCATCCGCTTCACTCCAACGGTTATACTCATCTACACCTAGACTTTCTAGTGAATCCGACATTACTGCAAAGGAGTCCATAAAACGTACTTTAGTTAAGTCCGCTTTTTTCTCCTTATATTTCTTAGAAGCTTTTACAACAGTGTAATCTGTATCTGTTTCACCATTCTTAGTAATTTTTACCGCCCATTTTCCTGGTTTGTTTGCTTCAAAAGAAAAATAGCCATCTTCATCAGCTTTTTCAGCTGTTGTTACTTCTTTTCCATTTAAATAGGTTTTAACCTTTGAATTAGGTGTCGCATAACCACTAACATCAGCAGACATTCCGTCCATTTTAACTTCATATTCATCTGTAATAATATGTGCTGTATTAAATTCATAATTATAGCCGAATGAATATACAATAAAACCGATAATCATACTTAAGAGTGTAAAAAATCCCATTTTAGAAAACTTCCAGAATTTTTCTTTTTGAATAACAAATCTAAATAATAGCCAAGCAATACCTACTATTGCAAATTCCCATTCCTTATCATATTCGCCATTAAAAATATTTAGAACAGTAATTAATATAAAGATAATACCTGTACCCCAATCAGAGACTTTCTTATCTTTAAGAACTGTAAATCTTATACCAAATAATAACACCAATAAATTAAATACTGTTAGTATTACACCAACTTGTGGATATAACAGTAAAAATAAAATGGAAAAAATAAGATTGTACCATGAGGTTTTAAAATTAATTTTTTTCTCCTTATCTTTGATTAATTTACCAGCTATCCACATTATTATTTGCGTACCTAGCAAAGCAACAGCAAAATACAATAGGTCCTGACCTATATAGTATAGATTTTCCATATACCTCTCCTCCATCATATAAAATGTACTTTAAAAGTATATATTAAATTTTTATGTGGAGGGAGTAATATTTAAAAAAAATAATGATATTTTTAATATTTATTAATTTTTATACATCATATAGTTATTTCCTTATTTTACAGTCTATTCAGATTATTGCTACAACATTAGATATTTCATGGTTTTTTGTGGGGATGGAAGAATTCAAGAAGACTGTAACAAGAAATATTATAGTCAAAATTATATCAACTATTTCAATTTTTAGCTTTGTACACTCAAGAAATGACTTAGGAATTTATATTTTGCTAGTGGCAGTTTCAACTTTGTTGGGTAATCTAACTCTATGGTCTTATGTTAAATATTATATAACGTTAATTTCATTTCGGAATTTGAAATTAAAGGGTCATTTGTTTCCAATACTTGTTCTTTTTATACCACAACTGGCTACTAGTATATTTATGACAATGAACAATCTTGTTTTGGGGAATCTATCAACACTATCCCAGACTGGTTATTTTGATAATTCAGATAAAGTCGTACGAATTTTACTGGCATTTATCACAGCTATCGGTACGGTTATTTTTCCACGAATTGCAAATAGTTTTGCTAAGAAAGATCATCAATCTGTAGAAAAGTATCTAACATTGGCATTTAATGTAGTAAATTTGGTTTCATTTCCAATTGTTGCAGGTGTTATAGCAATAAGTCATCCTTTTTCATCTATATACTTTGGGTCAAATTTTGACGGTATTGATCTTATTTTATCAATACTTGTTTTTGAATTAATTTTTATGGGCTGGTCATCAATAATAGGGAACCAATTTCTCGTTGCGATTAATAAGCCAACGGGGCTCACAATTTCCGTTTTCATCTCAGTAATTATTTCATTAGGAGTATCTTTTGTTTTAGTACCTATCTTCGGAGCCTCTGGTGCGGCAGTGTCAGCTGTGACAGGTGAATTTATAATTGCAATTATCCAATTGATGGTCGTAAGGAAATATATTAATATTTTTAAACTATTCAGTGACATTCCATTTTATTTTTTTTCGAGCCTTTTAATGTTTCTCGCTTCTATATTTGTTTCACACTTTGTCACAGGAAACCTATTTACTGTTTTAGTACAAATAGTTACTGGAGTGACTGTATATAGTCTTTTGATTTTTATGTTTAAACCAAAATCAATTCAGGAAATTTTATCAGCATTATTTTTAAAAATTTCTTTGAAATAGCAATCCTAACACCTATACTAGTTTAGAAATGTTAGGTTGTATACTCAAATTATTTGTTCTCACCAGAACTTCATTCCTTCAAACTTTTGGGTGACGGTTTTTCATTACGAAAGGTAGATAAAAGAACTGAAAATATATGCACATTCGTTTTTTTAAGGGAAGTAAAAAATGAGTTATTGCTAAGGAGGTATTAGTTGATTTATACAAGTAATAAACTTAAAGATGATAATTTCTACATTTATCGGGGAGTTTATAATTTGGAAGATCTTAAAATATTTTTTGTTATGATTGTTTCAAATCATTACATTGAAGAACTTAAAAGCAAAATTTACACGAAAGATCTATTTGATCGTGACTAAACAACAATTTTGGAGGGAAACTTGGAACGAAAAAAAAAGAAAAAAAAGAACATTTGGGTTATAATTATACCTATCTTAATTTTTATTACACTTATAGGAGCAGGGGCTTATGCCTTGAGAGATTCACTTATTCCTACTGATCATACGAAAACAAATAGTTCGGATCAACCGACCAAAACTTCGGTTTCTAATGGTTATGTAGAGAAAAAAGGTGAAGAAGCTGCTGTGGGTAGTATAGCACTCGTAGATGATTCTGGTATACCAGAATGGGTTAAAGTTCCCTCAAAGGTAAATCTAGATAAATTTACTGATTTATCTACGAATAATATCACTATTTATCGAATTAACAATCCGGAAGTCTTAAAAACAGTTACCAATCGTACGGATCAACGGATGAAAATGTCAGAAGTTATAGCTAAGTATCCTAATGCTTTGATTATGAATGCTTCCGCATTTGATATGCAGACAGGACAAGTAGTTGGATTTCAAATGAATAATGGAAAGTTAATTCAAGACTGGAATCCAGGTACAACGACTCAATATGCTTTTGTTATTAACAAAGATGGTTCGTGCAAAATTTATGATTCAAGTACACCTGCTTTAACTATTATTAAAAATGGAGGGCAACAAGCCTATGATTTTGGTACTGCAATTATCCGTGATGGTAAAATTCAACCAAATGATGGCTCAGTAGATTGGAAGATCCATATTTTTATTGCGAATGATAAAGATAATAATCTCTATGCTATTTTGAGTGATACAAATGCAGGTTATGATAATATAATAAAGTCAGTGTCAAATTTGAAGCTCCAAAATATGCTGTTACTTGATAGTGGTGGCTCAAGTCAACTATCTGTCAATGGTAAAACGATTGTTGCTAGTCAAGATGATCGAGCAGTGCCGGATTATATTGTGATGAAATAAAAATAAAAGAACCTCTTGGTTCTTTTATTTTAGAGATTTTTCAAAAAGGGTTTTGACTGAGTCTAATTCTGTTTGAGAAACGACCTTAGCTCCATTTTCATCTGTTGTATGTAGATTAAGCTTGCCGGTATTCTTTAGAGCCTTATTGTAGCTCATAACGATCGTTTTAGCATCATCAAAACTTATATTGGTTTTAACAGTGTTTGAAAAAGCATAGAGAATTTCGCGATAGTAATTGAAACTTTCAAGTTTTTTCATATGAGCAATTTTTTGAATATTACCGTAGAGTTCCATTGAGACATTTTGAATCCGAGTGATTGAAGCATCCAAATCAGTATCATCAATTTGTGTCATATAGGCTTGGACTTGATCAGCAGTTTGTAAATTAACAGTTCCTTGTTTAAACTCATAACCTTCAGCATTGAACGCCTTTGGATTTTGCATGGTGATTCCACCAGTGGCCTGTACAAGTGATCCCATTTTATTAACATCGATCTGAATTACTTTGTTAATGGACACATTCAATAGGTCTTTAACCATCTGGAAAATTCCATCATCTCCATTCGTATTGTAAACTTCAGTGATTGTTTTTTGAGTAGGCATTGTCGCAAAAACTGGGAAGTTCATGAAAGTAGTTTGATTTGTCTTTACATTCGTTGAAGCTAAAACAGTAGCATAAGCTGTATTTTTAGAATTATTTTTACCAGTTGCAATGATAAGTGTGGTGAATGTTTTAGACTTTTTTAAGTCGATACTTGTTGTTTTAGGGAAATTTTCATATGATGTTGAAAATGTTGATTCAACATTTCTATAAGCGGCATAGGCTA
>OLQI01002178.1_pt1 | contig 10454 bp, 6 predicted proteins | sample 1672171 | NCBI WGS metagenome assembly OLQI01 (sample SAMEA3136655, study PRJEB25190) | human gut metagenome
TCCACGGCGACAAGAAGCTCGCGCTGCACCTCATGCCCTCCGGCGTCATGTACGACCATGCGGTGCCGGTCATCGGCAACGGCGTGGTGGTGGACCCCGGCGTGCTCATCAAGGAAATGGCCATGCTTGAGGCCGAGGGAATCTCCTGCAAAAACCTCAAGATCAGCTGCGATGCGCACGTCATCATGCCCTACCACAAGGACTTCGACGGCGCGGACGAGAAGCGCCTGGGCGAGAACAAGATCGGCACCACCAAGCGCGGCATCGGCCCGTGCTACCAGGACAAGGCCGCCCGCAAGGGCATCCGCATCCAGGACCTGCTGGACGAGAAGATATTCCGCCTGAAGCTGGAGACGGCGCTGGCGCAGAAGAACCCTGTGCTGCAGAAGATATACGGCCTGCACACCTACACGGTCGACGAGATCTGCGAGGAGTACTTGCCCTACGCGCGCATCCTCAAGCCCTACATGGCCGAGACGGCCCAGCTGCTGAACGAGGGCCTGCGCGAAGGCAAGTCCATCCTGTTCGAGGGCGCGCAGGGCACGCTCTTGGACATCGATCACGGCACGTATCCCTACGTCACCAGCTCGTCGTGCTGCGCCGCCGGCGCAGCCACGGGCTCGGGCGTGGGGCCCACCGCCATCGAGCGCGTGCTGGGCATCCAGAAGGCCTACATCACGCGCGTGGGCGAGGGCCCGTTCCCCACGGAGCAGCGCTTCCCCGAGGACGGCGGAGAGGGCGAGGAGGCCGAGGTCGGCGAGACGCTGTGCGCGGTGGGCCACGAGTTCGGGGTGACCACGGGGCGCAAGCGCCGCTGCGGCTGGTTCGACGCGGTCATCGCGCGCTACGCGGCCGAGGTCAACGGCCTCACCGACGTGGCGCTCACGAAGCTGGACGTGCTGTCGGCCTTCGACACCATCAAGGTGTGCACGGCCTACGAGTGCGAGGGCAAGGTGTACGACTACTTCCCCATGCAGCAAAGCGTGCTGTTCCACGCGAAGCCCGTGTACGAGGAGCTGCCCGGTTGGAAGGGCGTCGACATCACCGAATGCCGCACCTTCGAGGAGCTGCCCGAGAACGCGCAGCGCTACGTGGAGTACCTGGAGAAGATCACCGGCGTGCCCGTCAGCATCATTGCCGTGGGTCCCGATCGCGACCAGACGATCATGAGAGGGTGGGATCGCTAATGAACATTTTGGTGTTGGGCGGCGGCGGCCGCGAGCATGCCATCGCGTGGTCGCTTGCGAAGTCCCCGCGCACGGACAAGCTCTACGTGGCACCCGGCAACGGCGGCACGGCCGATATCGCCCGCAACGTGGGCGACCTGGCCGTCGAGGACGGCCGCGCGGTGCTCGCGTTCGTGGAGGAGCACGACGTGGAGCTCGTGGTCATCGGCCCCGAGGCGCCGCTCGTTGCGGGCGTGGCCGACGAGCTGCGCGAGGCCGGCATCGCCGTGTTCGGCCCCGACGCCCAGGGCGCCCAGCTCGAGGGCAGCAAGACGTTCAGCAAGCGCTTCATGGACGCCCACGGCATACCCACCGCGCGTTACGGCAGCTTCGACGATCTCGAGGAAGCGCTGGGCTACCTGTCCGCGCTGGAAGCCCCGGTTGTGGTGAAGGCCGACGGCCTGGCGGCGGGCAAGGGCGTCATCGTGGCCGAGGACAAGGAAACGGCGGAAGAGGCCGTGCGCTCCTGCTTCGACGGCGCGTTCGGCCAGGCCGGCTCCACCGTGGTCATCGAGGAGTGCCTCACCGGCCCCGAGTGCTCGCTGCTCGCGTTCGTGTCGGGCGGCAAGGCCCATTGCATGGCCACGGCCCAGGATCACAAGCGCGCCTTCGACGGCGACCGCGGCCCTAACACGGGCGGCATGGGCGTGTACTCGCCCGTGCCCATCGTGACGGCCGACGAGCTGGCCGCCATGCACGAGATCATGGAGAAGTCCGCCGCCGCCACGGCCACCGACTTCGCCTGTGACTACCGCGGCGTGCTGTACGGCGGCTTCATGCTCACGCCCGAGGGCCCGAAGGTGCTGGAGTTCAACGCGCGCTTCGGCGACCCCGAGACGCAGGTGGTCCTGCCGCGTCTGGAGGCCGACCTCGTGGACATCGTGCTGGCCGTGGCCGAGGGCCGGCCCGATGACATCGAGCTGCGCTGGAGCGAGCAGTGGGCCGTGTGCGTGGTGCTGGCCAGCGAAGGCTATCCCGGTGCCTACGAGAAGGGCAAGGTCATCCTCGGCATCGAGGAGGCCGAGGAGATAGAGGGCGTGACGGTGTTCCATGCCGGCACGGCCCGCAACGCAGACGGCGAGCTGGTCACGGCCGGCGGCCGCGTGCTCAACGTGGTGGCGCTGGGCGACTCGTTCGACGACGCCCGGGAGAAGGCCTACGAGGCCTGCAGTCTCATCAACTTCGAGGGCAAGCAGTACCGCACCGACATCGGCAAGAAGGCCGCCGCCGGTCGCGAGGCTTGGAACTAACCGCTCCGGGCATGCCCCGAGGCGTCCCGCAGGGGCGCGTTTCGGGGCATGCCCGCGCGTTTTCGCAGTAAACGAGAAGAGGTCTTCGCATTGCTATCTGAACGCATGCTCACGGCGGTCGTCCGCCAGTGCACGAAAAGCTACCTGAAGCTCCGGCCCACCGATGACGTGCGGGTTCCCGCGCCGAAGCCGGGGCAGAAGTACATGCTGTACATGCACGTGCCGTTCTGCGAGCGGCTGTGCCCGTACTGCTCGTTCAACCGCTTTCCGTTCGCGGAGGATCGCGCGCGGCCGTACTTCGCCAGCATGCGCAAAGAGATGATGATGCTGAAAGAGCTGGGCTACGATTTCGAGAGCCTGTACGTGGGCGGCGGCACGCCCACCATCATGATCGACGAGCTGTGCGACACCATCGATCTGGCGAAGGAGACGTTCTCCATCAAGGAGGTTTCCAGCGAGACGAACCCGAACCACCTGATACCGGCGTACTTGGACAAGCTGCAGGGCCGCGTGCAGCGCTTGAGCGTGGGCGTGCAGAGCTTCGACGACGGCCTGCTCAAGCAGATGGACCGCTACGACAAGTACGGCAGCGGCGAAGAGATTCTCGAGCGCATCGCCGAGGCTTCGCCCTACTTCACTTCCATGAATGCCGACATGATCTTCAACTTCCCGGCACAGACGGAAGACATCCTGATCCGTGACATTGAGATGGTGGTGGCCTCGGGTGCGAGCCAAACCACGTTCTATCCGCTTATGGCCTCGCCGGCGGTAGAGCGGTCTTTGGCGGCCACGGTGGGTCCGGTAGACTACAATCGCGAGCAGCGGTTCTACGAGATCATCTGCGATCTGCTGTTGGGCGATTTGCCCGACGGCCGTCCGGGGCTGTTCGAACTGGGGAGCGCTTGGACGTTCAACCGTCGCGGCACCGGTGCTGCCGGCGAGGACGCTATGATCGACGAGTACGTGGTGGACTACGAGGAGTACCCCGCCATCGGAAGCGGCGGCATCACGTACCTGGGCGACAACCTGTTCGTGAACACGTTCTCCGTGAACGACTACAACGCCGCCATCGCGCAAGGCCGTATGTCGCTCATGGGCAAGACCACCTTCAGCAAGCATGACCGCATGCGCTACCGATTCATGATGCAGCTGTTCGGCCTGCGCCTGGACAAGCGCCAGTTCCGAAAGGACTTCGGCTGCACCGTGGAGGCCGGCCTGCCCGTGGAGATGGCCTTCATGAAAGCATCCGGAGCCTTCGACCGCGACACGTCCGACGAGCTCACCCTCACCCCGAAGGGCCGCTACCTCATGGTGGTCATGATGCGCCAGTTCTTCATCGGCGTGAACAACCTCCGCGACCAAGCACGAGCCGCCTTGGTGGGCGAGGAGAGGGAGCTGATTTTCGGGTAGCGAGGCGGTCCAGACGCCGGCGTGTAATTCAGGCTTCAAACTACGGTTTAGTTAACCCCCCGTGTGCAAAATGTTAAGATGTACTTTCAGTACGTCTATGCTCGGCATGCCAAGCGGCGAGAACGAGGGAGCTGAAAGATGACCGGTAGCAAGAAGCATAGCGAGGGCTTCACGCTCGCAGAGCTCCTGCTCTCCATCGCCATTATTCTGGTGCTCGCCGCCATTGCCATTCCTTCTATTGTCAACGCGCAGAACAACATGCGCATGGTGGAGCTGAACAACGCCGCCGAGTCCATCGCCAACGCCGCTCAAACCCAGATGACCGCCAAGAAGGCCGCCGGAACGTGGTTGGATCTCGTGGAGAAGACGGGCACCGATGGCAAGAAAACGGACGTGTACCCGAAAGCGGTGAACTTGCCCGGCGGATTCTCCCCTGACGATGTTTACTACATGACGGCTTCCCAAGTTCGGCAAAGCGGTGTTCTTACCAACCTGTCCATAGATGACGCCGTGCTCAACGGCGACTATATCATCGAATTCACGAAATCGACCGCAAATGTGGTGAGCGTGTTCTACACCGACGGCAAATCCGGCTTCTTCGGCACGGCCCCGCAGGGCGGCAACGACGCCGCGAAGGCCTACTACCAGGCCTCCGGCTCCCGCGAGCAAGACGCCCGCAAGTCGGCGACTCCTATGATAGGGTACTACCAAGGCACCCCTGCCTCCGCCACGAACGCAGTTGCCCTGGAGAGCCCGGTGATCTGGGTGGATGAGCTCGGTCGGCTATGCATTCAAAACCCCAACATAACCAATAACAGTAAGGTGCCTACGACAATGGACGTGTCCATTTCGATAAAAGGCGAAGAGAACTCTGCGACCATCGTGCTTTCAGGGCTCGACGCAAAGGGGGGTGGCTACGCTGTCTCTTCAGGCGACCTTTCCGATTCGTATTCGAACTCGGTGAAAGAAACGCAAATATACGATGTGATATCCCGTGACATGGTCGATAACAATGTGTTCAGGATCGACCTGAATGATCTGAAACGTGTTCTGGAAAGTTCCGTCACAGATCAAGGCAAGGCTTTGGCGATAGTTGTCCAGAAGCTCGCTTCGTCAAGCGCAAATCTCCATGTTTTGGCTGCTGTCTCATCGTCTGATCCGGCTATGCCTTCGATTTCCGCCACAGCCGAGGCGTATATGGAATGGCCGGAGAAAATTGCAACACTGACCGTTTTGGTAACCAATCCTGCACTCGATGCGCAAATAGTTGAGGGCGGCAAAAAACGGTCTTCGGCCAGCCATATATCTGGAACCTATGAAGATCCCCAGACTAAGTTGATAACCGATTCAGGAGATGCGCCCGTCACGGATCTCTCCATGAAAGACCAGCAAGCCATTTTCAATCTGGATGATGCAGGAATCGAGACGAATTCGATTCTAAAAGCAGAAAATGTCGAATCTTCGCGGCAGTCGTATTCAGGCGGCTGGGTCAAGCTTGCCGACGCGATATCCCAAACGAGCAAAGACGTGAATGTCTATGCCCAAGTGACCGCCGGCACTTACACTTCGGATCCGGGCAGCGAGATAAACGTGTCGAAGATGGTCAATCCTGGAAACGGATCGTTGCTTTGGCAAGGCGGCGGATCGTTCTCTCCGTCGGGCAAAGCTCATGCGTACCAGATCTACGAGATTTGGATCAACGGCGAACGAGCTGGGTATATAAATCAAGGCGTATGGACGTGGGAAGAATCCGAACTCGGAGACTGTTTTTCTCAATGCGTTGATCCGATAACCGCCGATTCTACCGAAGTGAAGATAAACCTTAGTCAACTGTACGACCGTGTACCGCGAGATTTCGATGGCTACGAAGTGTATGTGCGGACTACCCCCAAAGCCAGCGAGGTCAAGCAGTATTTCGTTGACAACATGGATCGTATCAAAGACTACTTTACCGGAAAGCAGCGAACGACGGGCATGCGCGGTGTAAATCTCGGTGCCCCCGTTCGCCAGCCATTCGAAAACGAGTTCGGTGCCTCGTCCACGGTGGCGTTGTTCAATATTACTTCGGCGTCGCCAACGGATAAGTACAATTCCGAAAGTGTGAGAAACGACGGTAAGTCTTTCTTTGCTTCAGATGATGTTCGCGTTTACTATTCGGCAACGTCGGCGTTGGCGTGGAAAGGCAATTCAAGCAACGCGAGCGTTTATACGGAAGTGCCGAGTGCTCAGCTGTGGGGTTTCAAGAAGGAAGACCAGTTCAAAAATGTTCTTCCCGACGCTTACGTAGAACAACCGAGGATCTCAAACGAACCGTATGCGCTCACCAGCACCACATCAGCGGATTTCGAGCTGTCGACGCAGCGCGACGGTTTGTTCTATCGCGTGCTTGAATACTGTGATGACAAGGGAAAACGCTTAGACGGCAGCGAATTGCAGTATGTTCCTTATACTGTCCAAAAGATGGCGGAGTATGCGACAATAGCCGATGCGCCTCAAAAGGAAGGCTGTCTTTCAAGTTGGAAAACCCCGAATGCCAGCACTTGGCCGGCCGAGGGAGCGATCATTGTCGAACCGAAGCAACTGGTAGCCTCATATGGCTCTTTTCTTAAGTATGGACATGTAAAGCTAACGGTGGATTACAGTGAGATACCCAAAGTAGCAGGACTTATGTATTTGGAGTTCGGCGAAAACGGTAAAGTTGGTTATTACGGATGTCTGAGCTCCCAAACGCAGCCGATAGCGAATTTGTTGGATGAAATTAATGAAAATGGCGTTCAAGAAACCATAAGTTCTTGGGGCTACTATGCTGTGGTCCCTGTCGAAGAAGGCGATAACGAGAAGGCGCCTTCGTTTGTCGGTACGAATAACAGATTGGCATCGCTCGATAGTAAGAGCCATATCAAGTTTTCCATCGACGGAGCCGAGTACCGGGCATACAAAATCACAAGCAAGGGAGAAGGTCTTAAGGCAAAGAGCGTGGCGATAGAACTCAAATACAACGGAATCGACTCTCTTTACTACCTCAACTTCAACTTTGCGTGCGCAGTTGAAAACAACTCGAGCAAAGCTGGCTCTTGGGGTGAGACCGATGAAGCCGCATGGATCGTGCGGCATGCCGATCAGTTTCCGGGGTGCTTGTCCACGGGCTATGCGACGCCAGTGGTGAAGACATATAGTGCCGACTGCTTCAAACAGACGCATGATTTGGATATGGTGCAACGAACAGGTACGGGCAGGAACTTCAAAGATGTATCGTTCTCGGGAGTCTATGACGGCCTTGGCTACAAAATACGCAACGCACATGTTAATGCTACGGGTGCTTTCCGATCCAATACGGTGAGCCCCCGCGGAGCCTCGTTCCTTTTTCCAGAGGTAATCGGAACGGACGACAAGCGCGCTTGTTTAAAAAACATCCATTTAGTTGAAGACACGAGTCAGCTTGATGCGGGGAAGTACGTATGGGACTGGTCATACGATGATGGCAACACGCACGACGATTCCCAGACGTATATCGGTTTGGTTGCTGGTACGATTCGCAAGTGTGATGTCGAAGGTTGCTCCGTGTCGGGCTACTCTTCTAACAAGTCCCCCTCTGCGTTTATAGAAATAGAGCACAAAGGCTCAAACGTCTATGGCTGGGGGATTTTGATCGGCTGGGCATCCGACTCTAATATCAAGGGCATGATAAACCCCAAGAATCCAGAAATCGTAACACCGACATACGTGGAAGGAATCACGTTTACCACGACATCCAGGTCTTCCTCATGGAGCTCCGACATCAGTATAGGTGCACTTCTAGGAAAAGCCGAGCAAAATGTCAATCTCAGCGACTGCTCGACAAGCAATGTCTCTGTAGGGACAAGCCTCTTGGCCAAGAATAGAACCGCTTTCGTCGGAGGGTTGGTGGGAAATTATGAAAATTCGCTGACGTTGGTTGGCTGCTCGGCTAAAGAAGTGAGTCTTTTGGTTGATCCTGGACAGGCAAACGGAAGTAACAAGCTTATCGTTGGAGGATTGGTCGGCAAAGGTATAGCCTTTGACTCTGGCAGTAAAAATAACTTCGTAGGCGTAGTTTTGAAAAGAGAGGGCCTGTCTGATTTCCAAGTTGTCGACCAAGGCGTCGTAGTGCAGCCGGAAGCGAAACCCGAATCGCCCTCGGAGCTTGGATCCGAACCTGTTGATGATGCTTTCGGCGTCGACTCTGATCTGTCTCAAAAAAGCGAGCATGATACGCCTTCGACCGAAAACGGGCGGAAGGAAGAGGTAGATCCTGTTCAAGACAAATCTGCCGATTCTCCGCAGCAGTCCGCCGGACAGCGTCCAGAAGGTTCAGACGAGGTCATGCAATCATGAAGAGCAATACTCTTCAAGCGAAGTTTCGCGACACCGCCGGCGCCTCCATCGTCATCGCGTTGGTATTCTTCCTTATTTGCGCCATCATCGGGTCGGTGGTGCTCACGGCGGCGTCGGTGCAGGCGAAGGCTGTGCAGACGCACAGGGAATTGCAGCAGGCGGAGTACACAGTTGGCTCAGCAGCGCAAACCATTGGCTATGACATGGATATGGATGAATTGACCATTGTTTCTAGTCCTGACGGCGACACCGTGCAGGGTGCCCAATACAGTGTGTTCGGTCGAGAATTTTGGAAAACCTACGGTAGCAGCATTTTGGAAAGGCGGGCTGTAAAAGAGTCCTTTGGCTCGGGAGAAAGACTTGTTATCAAGCAAGGAAACTCGACGGTATATGGCAAATTGCTTGTAGATTCCGATCTCAACATAACAATAGACCTGTCATTGGATGAGAGCTTTGCTCCAGCCTCGCCTTACAACATGACGGTATACCTGCAATGTATTCCAACCTACAATGCCTCGGGAAAACTTGTATCGTTTTCTTATGAGCGCGCTGCTATTACGAAGACCAATGACGGTGATAGGATATGAGAAAGTATCTGGCCTCACTTAGTTCGAAGATTGCTTCTAAAGAAGCCGATACCTTAGTAGAGGCTTTGGCAGCGCTGCTTATAGCGGCACTCGGTGCCACGTTACTCGCAACGATGGTTATGGTCTCGACAAATGTGTCTGTGACGAGTAGGCAGTCACTCTCGAATTTGTACAAGGCCGAAACGGGTATGGCCGAAAGCGGTGTCAGTGGAGCCGATTTCTCATTCGGTAAAATTAACATTCAAGTAAAGGTTTGGACATATCAGGCGAAAGACGACAGCGGCCAAGTGGTATTCGAACGGTATCAAAATATAAGCGCTCGGCCTGAGAACGCGCAGCAATGATTAAAGTGACTCGATATCGCAAAAGAACTCTTGTTGCTTTGACACATTGCTTGCGCGATCAGCGGGGTTTCATGCTGGCCGAGCAGTTGGTCAGCATTATATTCATTGGACTGCTGTGCATTGTGATATCCGCTGGAATGGGTGCTGCTATGAGCGCATACGGCAGCATCACGAGGCAAACTGTCGCTGACAATCTGCTAGCGCGCGCGGTTGAAACAGTGAGCGATGAGATGGCCTACGCTCGTTCGGTCGAAGGAGGTGGAGAGTTTCCCGCTTATGTGAGCGCAGGCTATCGCGAAACAGTGCAGTTTTACGATCCTGACGCTGGCTTTTCGCCCAACGGCATTATGCTGGCAACCAGCACTGCTTCAGTAACGCTTGTGCCCTCTCAGGATGGGCTCATTCCTGTTTTGGATAGCGTCATCTATGATGAGACAGCCAACGCTTGGACGTTTGATGTGAGCATTCGTGAAGGAGAGAGCCTTCCGCCCTTGGCGGAAGCATCGCTCTCCGTGAAAAGAATAGGATCGTAGCAATGGCATACAAGCGCTTGGGAGACGTGTTGACCGATGCGGGGCTCATCACCGATGAGCAGCTGGGGCATGCGCTCGCGCAGCAGAAGGAGTCGAAGCGGCGCCTGGGCGACGAGCTCATCGCCGAGGGCGTCATCACGGAGGCGGAGCTCATCGAGGCGCTGCAGATGCAGCTGGGCATCGAGTTCGTGGACCTTTCCGCCATCGACCTCGACCCCGAGATGAGCCGCGTGGTGTCGAAGAACGTGGCCCGGCAGTACAACGTGGTGCCCGTGCGAACTACGCCGGAGGACGTGTACCTGGCCATGAGCGACCCGCTGAACTTCATGGCCATCGAGGCGGTGAAGAACGCCACCCGCAAGCGCGTCGTGCCCATGGTGGCCACGAACGACTCGGTCATGCGCGCCATCATGACGCTGTACGGCAACGAGGGCGCCGCACGCGCCATCGAGGAGATGAAGCGCGACGCCCGCGCTGCCGGCACCGACGACGGGGGCAGCTTCCAAACCTCTACGCTGGGGGACGACGCCGACGCGCAGTCCGCCCCCACGGTGCGCCTGGTGAACAGCATCATCGAGCGAGCCGCCACCGAGCGCGCGTCCGACATCCACCTGGAGCCGCGCGAGGCCGACCTGCATGTGCGCATGCGCATCGACGGCGTGCTGCGCACCATCCTCACCGTGCCGAAGGAGCTGCAGGCTTCCGTCATCTCGCGTTTGAAGATCATGGGCGGCATGAACACGTCCGAGCG
>OLQI01002189.1_pt1 | contig 10415 bp, 7 predicted proteins | sample 1672171 | NCBI WGS metagenome assembly OLQI01 (sample SAMEA3136655, study PRJEB25190) | human gut metagenome
ACTTTTCTTCGATATTTTACCACCATAATCAGATGATAATACATCAAATATACCGAATGTGCATTGTGATCTGTTTTTTCCATAAAATCAGTCCTTTTTTTCGAATATTTATTTTATCGACTGATTCTATTATACCATGGTTCGTATCGAAGAACAAGTGTTCTTTTTGCTTTTATGCAATTCATCTCCCACCTGTAGAGGAAGGAGAATTCTTGCTATATATTATGTTAAATTCTTATGCAACCATAACGAGATAAAATAAGCGACAGGATATCCATATTAAAAACCCGGTATCCTGCCGCTTATTTTCTGGCAAACCACTATATTATTCTCAGCTTTTCCGAATATGCAAAAACTGCCGCATCCGAATCACTTCGGATAGCGGCAGTTCTTTTATCGTTTGAACACTTTATATTTTTTAATTATTTCTGAGGACCAGCTGCTACCAGAGCTTTACCAGCTTCATTTCCTTCGTATTTAGCGAAGTTCTTGATGAATCTGTCAGCCAGGTCTTTCGCTTTCTCTTCCCACTGAGCTGCATCTGCGTAAGTATCGCGAGGATCCAGGATTCCGCTGTCTACGCCCGGCAGTTCTGTCGGAACTTCAAAGTTGAAGTACGGAATAGTCTTTGTAGGAGCTGTTTTGATATCTCCGCTCAGGATAGCATCGATGATACCACGGGTATCTTTGATGGAGATACGTTTTCCGGTACCATTCCAACCTGTGTTAACCAGGTATGCTTTTGCACCGCTCTTTTCCATTTTCTTAACCAGCTCTTCTGCATATTTTGTAGGATGCAGTTCCAGGAATGCCTGGCCGAAGCAAGCGGAGAAAGTAGGAGTCGGTTCTGTAATTCCACGTTCTGTACCAGCCAGTTTAGCTGTGAAACCAGACAGGAAGTAATACTGTGTCTGAGCTTCTGTCAGGATAGATACTGGAGGCAGTACGCCGAATGCATCTGCGGACAGGAAGATTACGTTCTTAGCTGCCGGAGCTGCGGAAATCGGGCGAACGATTTTTTCAATATGATCGATCGGGTAAGATACACGGGTGTTCTCTGTTACGCTCTTATCAGCGAAGTCGATTTTTCCGTTCTCATCCAGAGTAACGTTCTCTAACAGTGCGTTACGTTTGATTGCGTTGTAGATGTCCGGTTCAGATTCAGCATCCAGGTTGATAACTTTTGCGTAGCATCCACCTTCGAAGTTGAATACGCCGTTGTCATCCCAGCCGTGCTCGTCATCACCGATCAGCAGACGTTTCGGGTCTGTAGACAGTGTAGTTTTACCTGTTCCGGACAGACCGAAGAAGATTGCTGTGTTTTCGCCGTTCATGTCTGTGTTTGCGGAGCAGTGCATGGAAGCGATGCCTTTCAGTGGCAGATAGTAGTTCATCATAGAGAACATACCTTTTTTCATTTCTCCGCCGTACCATGTATTTACGATAACCTGCTCACGGCTTGTGATGTTGAACATAACAGCTGTTTCAGAGTTCAGACCCAGTTCTTTGTAGTTTTCAACTTTTGCTTTGGAAGCGTTGTATACGATGAAATCCGGTTCGAAGTCTTTCAGTTCTTCTTCTGTAGGTTTGATAAACATGTTAGTTACGAAATGTGCCTGCCATGCTACTTCTACGATGAAACGGATAGCCATACGGGTGTCTTTGTTTGCACCACAGAATGCATCTACTACGAACAGTCTCTTGTTGGACAGTTCTTTCAGGGCCAGCTCTTTTACAGAGTTCCATGCTTCCTGTGTTGCAGGGTGGTTATCGTTCTTATATTCGTCAGAAGTCCACCAAACAGTATCTTTGGAGTTTTCGTCCATTACGATGAACTTGTCTTTAGGAGAACGTCCGGTGTAAACACCAGTCATAACGTTAACTGCTCCCAGTTCACTTTCCTGTCCTTTTTCAAAACCTTCCAGTGTAGATTTTGTTTCTTCTTCAAATAACATTTCATAAGAAGGATTATAAACAACCTCTGTAGTTCCGGTAATGCCATACTTACTTAAATTAATTTCTGCCATTTTACATTAACCTCTTTCTTTCATAATATGATAACCACCTGCGGATGCAGGTTTATGGTATCCCTCAAAGACAGCCACCCATAGCAACTCTCTTTATCCCTAATTATACATATTTGCGACACAAAATCAATAAAAATTCTTTTAAATTTTTGAAAAGACTAGCTAAAAACTAGGATTTCCGGTTTTCTTTGATTTATCCCACGAATCTCAGTTTCTCTATATGATAATATCAGAACCGGAATTTCTTCTGGTCCTGACTTTATCTTTTGCAGATATTTTCCTCAACTTTTTGAAGCAATTACTTGATTGCAGCCGTCTCGATAATGAATTTTACGCTGCCATCTGTATCTTTCTCCCAGCCATCGAATACGGTGTAGTCTTTGTCAGCTTCTGTCACTGCATCCAGACGATCCATCAGTGCCGTCAGATCGTCTCCTGCCAGATCTGCAATCTTCTGGATTCCTTCTTCGTCAAATTCTTCCATACCGTCTGCCAGTTCTGTGGAGCCGTCTGCCAGTTTCGTGGTTCCTTCTTTCAGCTGAACGCCGCCCTCTGCCAGTTTTTTGGTTCCGGATTTCAGCTGTGCGGCGCCGTCTGCAAGTTTCTGGATACCTGCACTTAACGTATTTCCACCGGACTGCAAAGCTCTGCCACCGACGATCAGGGCACTGCTTCCTGCTACCAGTTTTGCTGTTCCGTCTTTCAGGGTACTGTTGTTTGCGATCAGGGTGTCAGATCCTTTTTTCAGGGTTTCGGTTCCCTGAGTCAGGGATGCGGAGCCCTGTGCCAGCTGTGTGACACCGTCACTGAGGGCGGATGCACCGGATGCCAGGGTTGTCAGTCCGCTGTTCAGAGATTTCGTTCCCTCTGCCAGAGCTGCTGCCCCGGTATTCAGCGTGGTATCATTGGCAGTCAGTGTATCACTGGCTTCCTTCAGCTGATTTACAGCTCCCAGCATGGTCTGTGCCATCGTTGAGAATGTCGTCAGCGGTTCTACGGCATCGCCAAGTGCTGCCGCACTCTTGGCAAGATTTGCGGTTCCTGCTGCCACGGTGTCTGCTCCGTTTTTCAATGACTGCATCTGTTTTTCGGTTTCTGTCATACTGACACCTGCAAGACCGGATTCTACTTTCTTCAGGTTCTCCTGAACACCTGCAAGTGTGGTCTTTGTCTCCTGGCTGATGGAGGTGCTTACCTTGGATGCATCCACCTGGACGCTGACTTCCGGACTGGTCTGTACACCCACATTGACCTGAATACCTGCCAGATTATTTAACACTGCCTGTCTTGTGGCTTCATCCACACCTGCAGCTTTCAGAGCAGCTTCCACATTGGCTCTCTGCTTTTCTGTTGCCTGTGTGCTGGCTGCTTCATTTACTTTTGCATTTTCTGCTGCCACTGCCTCTTTTGCTTTTGTCGTTGCCTCTGCGCTGGCTGCTTCACTTGCTTTTGTCACATCTGTTACAACCTGTGGTGCTGATACAGCGCTCTGTGCTGCCGATACGGCTGCTTTGGTTCCGGTCACTGCTCCGCTGAGTGCTGTCACGGCATCGTTCAATTTCGAAGCACTGGCTACTGCCTGATCTGCTCCTGCCTGCAGCGCTGCTGCTCCTGCGCTCAGTTTATTGCATCCGTCCATGAGTCCGCTTACCGCACCCGGAAGTTCTCCGACATTGCCGAGTTTGTCTTCCATCGTATCATATAATGTATGGATTCCTGCACCCAGCTGCTCTGCTCCGCCGGTGTAAGCCACCAGACCGGACTGCAGACTGGCTGCTCCGCTCTCCAACTGTTTTCCGCCCTCGGAAAGCTGTGCAACACCTGCGGTAAGCGTTGCTTTCTTCTCATTTAACTGGCTGATTCCTGCATTTAACTGTTTCGCACCGCTGTTGACCTGTGCGATACCGGCGTTCAGCTGCTCGGTTCCGTCGGTGTAGGATTTTACACCACTCTGTAAACTTCCTGCACCGCTTCCCAGACTTTCCATACCTGCTACCAGTTTATCGATACCGGAGATCAAAGTTCCTTTGCTGTTGTTCATGGTATCAATACCATCTTTTAACTGTCCCGCACCATCATCGGCACTGTTCAGACCATCCACAAGGGTATCTGCGGAGCTGTCCAGTTCCTGGATGCCTTCCTGCAGTGCACGGCTTCCTTCTACCAGTGCGGTGGAAGATTCGGTCAGTTTATCAAGGCTGTCCTGCAAGTCATCCAGATCATCGATGTCATCCAGGCCCAGTTCATTCAGTGTACCAGTAGTTGCCACGGTAGCGGTCAGCGCCAGGGAGAAATCTTCCACATCTGCAGTGATTTCCACATAATCCGGGCTTTCTTTGTCCTTGAAGGAATCCAGATCACCCAGTTTCAGGCTGTCATACAGTCCCGGAAAACCGATTCCCAGGACGATGTTATTATTTCCATCGGAGATCACTTTACCGTTGGTTACTTCTACATTCGTAAAAGTATCAGTCGGAAGGATCATTCCGGTTGCCATCATAAAAGGTGTGTAAATTGTCTCTTTCTTTCCGTTGATCTTCGCGTTTCGGGAAGAATTGTTGGTATAATCGATACGGATCTTTACTTTTCCGCTCTTTCCTGCCAGATCTGCAGCGCTGATTTCCCTGCCGTCCAGAAAGTATGTCATTTTTACCGATACCGGAAGTTCTTTGCTGGTTTCTCCCTGATAATAGATGTCATTGCCGTCTGCGGCCCATACCAGTTTGCCATTGCTTCCCTGGGTATAGCTTTCCTCACCCTTTACATTGGTGATATCGTTCAGTTCGCTGTTGTCCTCGAGCGTGCTTTCTTTGTCTGTATTCTTCAGCCAGTTACTGACGATCACTTTTTCTACATTTCCATTCTGGTCGGCATTGACATAGACGGTCTGTTCTTTTTCCGGAGTCGCTGCGGCAACAGTCGTTACCGGAACGGTTACTGCCAGCATTGCTGTCATACCTGTCATCATTGCCTGTACATATTTTCTCTTCATAACGATCTCCTCCTAATGTTTCCGTCTGAAATTCAGACTGGTTTTGCAAATAATTCCATCAAACAGCCAGAACATAGCCGGCAGGAATAATAATACTGCACACATACTGATCAGCGCGCCTCTTGCCATCAGCAGACACAGAGAGCTGATCATATCGATCTGAGAATACATACCAACACCGAAGGTAGCGGCGAAGAAGCTGAACGCCGATACCATAACCGGTCGAATGCTGGTTTTGTGAGCGATCTGGATCGCATCTTTCTTGCTTTTACCTTCTCCGCGCTCTTTCTCGTAACGGCTGGTGATCAGGATCGCATAGTCTACGGTCGCACCCAGCTGGATCGTTCCGATAACGATGGAAGCGATGAACGGAAGTTTTGTTCCCGTCAGGAACGGGATACCCATGTTGATAAAGATTGCACCCTCGATGACCATAACCAGGATCACCGGAAGGGAGATCGATTTAAATACGAAGAAAATGATAAAGAATACTGCCAGGATCGATACCGCACTGACCACTGCAAAGTCGTGGTCGGTGATCTCGATCAGATCTTTCGTACACGGTGCTTCACCTACCAGCATACCGGTCGGATCGTACTGTTTCAGGATCGTGTTGATCTCACTCAGCTGACTGTTGACCTCATCGGATGCTACCGCATATTCGTTCATGATCAGCATCAGTTCGTAGTTATCACTCTCCAGGATTTCTTTCACATCCTCCGGGATCATACTCTCCGGAAATGCCGGTCCGATGATACTTTCCAGACCAAGTACCTGTTTTACACCGTCTACCTTTTCGATATCGACAATCATGTTGTATTTCTGTTTGGCATCCAGATCCTTATCCAGCAGGATCATATGTGCCGCACCCATGTCGTATTCTTCCGACAGTTTTGTATTTGCCTGGACACTTGGGAGAGTATCCGGAAGGCTGGCATCCAGGTTGTAGTACACACTTGCATGTGCCTGGAAATAAGCAAACGGAATAAACAATACCACAAATAAGATTGCGAAGATCACATGGTGTTTTACCACAAAATCAGAAATCTTCGGACAATCCGGGATCAGCTGACGATGTTTTGTTTTCTCCAGTGCATTGTCGAAAATCATGATCATGGACGGAAGTACGGTAACACAGCAGATCACACCAAATACAACGCCTTTGGTCATAACGATACCAAGGTCAAGACCCAGGGTAAAACTCATGAAACACAGGGCGATAAATCCGGCAATCGTTGTAATCGAGCTTCCGACTACGGATTTGATCGTTGCCGCAATAGCCTTTGCCATTGCCTCTTTGTGATCCTCTTCGCCTTTTTCTCTCTGTTCCTGATAGCTGTGCCACAGGAAGATCGAGTAGTCCATCGTAACACCCAGCTGAAGGACTGCACTCAGTGCTTTTGTAATGTAGGAGATCTGGCCCATGAAAATATTAGTTCCCATGTTATACAGGATCGCCATGCCGATGCTTAACAGGAAAAATACCGGGATCAGATACGATTCCATGGTCAGTGCCAGAACGATACAGGAGAGAACGACTGCGATCAGGACGTAGATTGCAACCTCGGATTCTGCCAGGTTCTTGGTGTCGGTGACGATGGCTGACATACCGCTTAAGAAGCACTGTTTGCCTGCCAGTGCACGGATGTTTTCGATGGCATCCATAGTCTCATCGGCAGAGGTCGTCGTATCGAAAATAATAAACATCATCGTGGAATCGTCTGCATTAAAGGCCTCTCTGATGTCCTCCGGCAACATCTCCATCGGAATGCTGATATCCGCAAAACTGTCATACCAGACAACCTTGCTGACATGTTCCACATCTTCAATCTGTTCTTTTAACTTTGCCACATCTTTGTTTTCCATGCCCTCGCAGATAAACATCGAATAGGCTCCCGTTCCAAACTCATCCACCAGGATATCCTGACCCTGCATCGTCTCGATGGAATCCGGCAGATAATAAAGTACATCATAATTGACTCTTGTGTTGATATATCCAAAGACGGATGGAATCAGCAACAACAATCCGATGATAAATATCGGAATTCGAAACCTGACGATCTTCCTTCCCAGCTTCTCCATATCATATTCCTCCCTTAACCTCTCTTATCATATTTCCGCCGGTCGTTTTACTGACCTTTGGTCATTTATTGTTATACCTTAAAAATGACTTTTGGTCAATATTTATTTTGCAAAAAGTTGACCAAAAGTCATTTTGTATTTTATGCAACTTTCCGAAAATATAAAAATGACCAATTTTCATTTGACTTTTTTGTGGATATTTCCTTATAATATGGGAAACAACGACAGGAAGGGGGCTGATCCCGGTATGAGAAAAGTCGATCACAACAAACAGCAAAAAAGGGAATCCCTGCTGGATTCCGCTTTCTCTCTCTTTATAGACAATGGATTCAATAAAACTTCCATTGCAGATATTGTTAAAAATGCAGGCGTGGCAAAAGGAACGTTTTACCTTTATTTCAAAGATAAATACGATATCCGCAATCACCTGATTGCCCACAAGGCAAGCCAGGTGTTTCAGACTTCTTATCTGGCATTGCAAAAGCACACAGAAATCACGGATTTTGAAGATCAGGTGATCTTTATTATGGATGATATTTTAGATCAGCTGGCAAACAATCTGAATCTGGTACGCCTCTTATCCAAACATCTGAGCTGGGGATTTTTCAAAAACTCACTGTTCTTCACACCGAGCGAAGATACTCCATCCATTCATACTATCTATGATAGCATGCTTCAAAATGCCAATCATACCTACCACTCTCCGGAGCTTATGATGTACATGATCCTCGAACTGGTCAGTGGAACCAGCTACAATTCGATCCTCTACCAGCAGCCGGTAGGTCTTGAAGAACTCAAACCACAGCTGCACCAGGCAGTACGCGGAATCTTCAATCAATACCGGGCAGATGAAATTACAGACATTCCTGAAACCTAAAAAATGTGGCGAAGCCCCGTGAGGGAATCTCTTCGCCACATTTTTATATCCAAAGCTTTGTCTGGACAGGAAGTCAAAAAAAGCCATCACAGGGAACTTCGGCGGATGCGGTTGCCTCTTGTTCCTCTGCAATGACTGAAACCCTTACTTTTTGGAAGATAAATTGTTGGAGAGTAAGGGTATAAAACCACCTTCTCATCAGATCGATGAATTCTGATGGAAGGGGATTTTACCGAAAATTATAAACTAATACTACCACTATAACCTGCTAAACTTTCTGCATATCCATTGTATCCTGTTGCAGTGGCACTAGCCTTACATCTGTAGCTCCCAGAACCCAAACCAGATATTGTATAACTCTTACGAGCACTTGATGCATTATATGCCGTGGCTGTCTGAGATGCCACATTAACCCACTTGCTTCCATTCCATTTTTGTAATATATAGGTTACTTTTATTGATTTAACAGTCTCACTGCATATCGTCTGTGCATGAATACTAACTTGTGTAGAACTTACTTTTACAATAGATGTATATATATCTGCTATATAAAGTGTACATGTAGAAATATCCGTATTTTCCGACATCTCTCCTGGTAGCCAATCTGCATTTTCAACCATTTCATATTGTTGATCATCTTCGATCCCATCCGCTGCAAATGTAATGACACCCTGAGCTAATATTAAAATTCCACTTAACAGTATTGTCAAAAATTTTCTCATACTTTTTCCTCCTAATGATATTCTAAACTACGTATTATGGTTTCATACTCTTCTAATTCCATATTCGCCACTAATGACAATATTTCATTATGATATACTATACTACATTTTAAACTATTGTCTTGTGCGCTTCTATATATATCGGCTTCAATATTTAAATCTTCTACATATACAGTTGCTTCTTTATAATCATTTATAGTTCCATTTCCTGTTGCATCCACTTGCATTTGCTGAATTACATACATATAGGTATTCCCATTTTCTAATCTATAACTTAAGTTTTTATGTGTTTTACTATAAAAAACATCTTTTATAGAATATTCATTTAAACTATTCGTTATCATATATATGGGAGACTTTGTTTCTTCCTTTACTTGAGCATATAATTCTTGTAAACTATTACATGTAAAACTCATATCGTCTTCGTCTGCCGATATCATACTGTTGTTATCGTCTGTTTTATTTTCATATACATTGTATTGATAATTTCCATCTTCAAACCCATTTTCCTTTGTCTTCCCAATATCATCCGCCTGAGCCACCGATGTAAACTCCAGATGCGTTCCTATATGTACTGCACTGATTGTAAGAATCACGGCTGCACATGCTCCTGCGAGAATTCGTCTTTTTATGTGTTCTTTTCGGCATTCTTTTTGGTAGATGCGTTCGAAGTCTCCATTCCATTCTTCCGGTATCTGATATTGGGACAGCCCTTTGTCGCGTTCCAGCTCTTTCAAAATTTCAGGAAGATGTTCTTTGATTTGCTTGTATTCCGGACTGTCATATATTTTATCTCTTTTCTTCATCGAATATCCTTTCTCCGGTCTCTGGCGAGAGCCGTCTCACGGTGAAGTGAATAACATCATCCGAATACATGGTGCTGATAGATTACCGACGTTTCTTCCTGAATATCCCAAGACTTTCTTCGATCTTTCTGCGCAGCCGGCTTCGTCTGCATTTGAAAGCGTTCGAGACTTCCCCGGTCGTATCAGAAAAATATTCGATTGCCAGAATTCTCCGCTCTTCCTCTGTCAGTCCTTCTACCAGTTCCATTGCAATCATTCTTGCGATCACTATGTCCTGCACAGAACCGACTTCCTGTTGTTCCCGTAAAGCAAGACCGATCTTTTCTCCCAGTTCTTCTGTTCTTTTCCTGGAACGGTAGTAATCAATTACCTTGGTCTGAGTCACCCTGATCAGCCAGGCAAACTGACCCTCATCGCCTTTATCATATAATTTGTCGATTGCATTCAATAATGATGTCCACACCTCCTGTAGGATATCACGAATGTCTTCTTCTGGCAAATCCGGAAAATGTTTTTTCACGTACCAATACATAAACTGCCTATATTTTACGTAAAGCTCCCGGCATCGATCATGGTCCCTCCTATCCACGATACCACCTCCTTCGTTATTCATAGTTCCTCTTCCTGTTTCCTCTTTGTTTATGGCTTCATAATACACAACTTTCTTACATTTTTCAATAGTTTTTATTAATTTTATACAATTTTTTCTTGTTTTATTGTGCATTTTTGTATCACTTTGTCTATATTTGTCGTTTTTGCATATTTATATATTGCATTTTATCAGAAAGTACTTTCCTGTAAGTGAGACAAAACTCGTTTCGAAAACGATGTACTAGAGCGTGTCTGAAAAAGGTTTTTCGTGAGCTGCGAGTCTCAGTTTGTGGGAGATTTTATCCGAATGAGGGCGGC
>OLQI01002190.1_pt1 | contig 10409 bp, 10 predicted proteins | sample 1672171 | NCBI WGS metagenome assembly OLQI01 (sample SAMEA3136655, study PRJEB25190) | human gut metagenome
AAAACAGGAAGTTTCAAAACCGTTTTACAATTCAGTTCCTCCATCAATGTTTCTGTCAGATTTCCCGTATTGCTCCCTCCTTTTTCTTTGCTTTTTTATTACAGGCTTCCGTTCGTTTTGGGTATAAAAAAAGAGCTCTTTTCCATCGAGAACCGTTCCCCATCGAACCCCTGTTATATCTTCATCTCTTAGGTCCGACCGTTTTCGGTACAAGCCGTTTTTTCTGTATTTCCGGCTTCCCTAAAAGTCGAGTAAAACATTACACCCGAAGAATATTTTTGTCAATATTTCCACTTTATTTTCTGTTTTGGCAAAAAATCCGTTTTTTTCTTTCATTTTGCCACCTCATAACATAAAAAAAGATGAAAATTTATTCAATTTTCATCTCTCTTTTTTAACAATATTATTTTTCTGTAAATTATCAAAAATTATATACAATGCACCCGCTGTTTTTGCAATATATTTTGTCGCTTTCCACAATCTTTATGTCTATTTTTTAACAAACATTGTCAAAAATAGACTTGTTTCTGTGATAATGTTTATAAAACCACATCTATTGTACCGACTGCCGTCTCCCAAGCGCCGCTTATGACGCCTGTTTCATATACCTTTTCTTCTTTCTGTCATCTGTCTCCGTTTTTTGCACTGCCTTTCGGCACTTTCTGCGATTTCTCCTGTATATCTTGCTCCACTTCCGAAGACTCTCTCGCAATTCTCAAAAAGTCTCTGTCATGCGCTTTTCTTCTCGGTATAAAGCTTCCTGCCACCTTTCCTTTTCCTCTGCTTTTCACATAGAAAAATCCAAGTACGGAAAATACAGCCGCGCCGATAAAATTAACGATCAAATCCTGCATCGTATCAAGCAGTCCGATATCAAGATATCCTCCCAATCCAAGAGATTGTCCGTTCACCGCAACATCTGTTATGTTTTGTATCGCATACGGCACATTATGTCCGCCCGGATCAAGCATAACAGATCGAATCGTATGGATAACCGTATCTTTCTGCATATCGAGTTCCATGATCATATCCATCCCAAACTCAAAAAACTCCCACACAACTCCGATCGTCATCGAAAAACAAAACGCTACGATTGCCGTAAAAAGCGGCGACAGTGAAAAAACCGTCCGGTCACTTCTGTTCAGCAGATCAACAAGCGAAAATCCGATCGCCGCCGCAAGAAAACCGTTCAATGTATGTAACACTGTATCCCAGAACGGAAATACAAGATAAAATTCACTGATCTCGCCGAGTATCTCTGCCGAAAAAATAAATACAAGAATGATAATCTCCAATGCTGTCGGCAGTTCCACTTTAAATGTAATCTGTGCCAAACTCGGAATCACAAGCAAAAGAAGCGTAAGTATACACAAAAATACATTTTCATAATTCCGATTCAAAAGTTGGAGCACGAGCATAATGATCACAAGCGCCCTCAATGTAAAATACACTATAGCCGAACTTTTATGTTCCCTTAGCTCCATGCTAAGAGCTGTTGTCCAATTTTTAAATTTTCCGGCCGCTTTCTTATTATCTCTTTTGCCATTTACGTCATTTACATTATCATTCTTATTTTTCTTTTCTCTCATAAACCTCTTTCCTCTGTTTCTGATCTTTCCTTATCAGACCCTTTGCCGCTTTTCTATTCAAGACCGCCTTCTTTACTTTTTTTACTTTTACAGTTACATGTATAAAATTATACCTGCCGCTCCGCTTACGAGCATCAGCATGATCGGGTTGATCTTCCGCTTCCGCGACAAAAACAACACTCCTCCGAAAATAGCTACCGCGCCGATATCAAGCGATTCTTTCATTGTTTTTAAATCCGGATCTCCTGTTCCGAAAAAAGAAAGCAATATGATCGTTGCCGCGGCTGATACGATCAATCCCAGAGAAGCTGCTTTCAATCCGTTAAGCGTCTCAAAAATATAGACTGACTCTTTATGCTTCTGAAAAAAACGATACAGAGTCAATGAAATCGCAACTCCGCAAAAAACGCATCCGACTGTTGCCACAACCGCGCCTGTCGCACCTGCGATCTGCAAGCCGACAAATGTAGATGTATTCACTGCCAGAGGACCGGGCGTCATCTGAGATATCGTAATAATATCCGCAAATACTTTTTCTCCGATCCATCCCGCTTTTACTACAACTTCTTCATGGATCGAAGGGATTACCGCATCCCCGCCTCCGATACTGACAAGGCCGATCTTCAAAAATGTCAAAAATAATTTTAAAAGAATTTCCATTTGTGACCTCCGCTTCTTACGTAAACCCGAAGGATACAAAGCCCGCAGCATACTGCCAGAATCAGCGCCACATTTACATCAAAAATAAAATTTGCTATAAAGGCGATCGGAATAAGGGCAAAAAGAAAAAATGATTTTTCTTTCAATATCACAGTGCACATATCTGCTACAACACTGACGATCAAAGCCGCAACTCCGGATTGCATTCCTTTTAAAACAGCGGCAACAATTTTATTTGCAATAAATAAATCATAAAATCCTGAAATGATTCCGAGAATCACAAGCGGCGGAATTACAGAAGCCGCACAGCTAATCACCGCCCCTGCCGTTCCCGCCGCCTTATACCCCGACAACGCCGCCAGATTCACCGCGATCGCCCCCGGACTTGACTGCGCCACAGCGGACATCTCCATCAGCTCATCTTCTGTAAATATCTTTTTCTTTTCAACAAAACTTCGGCGTACAAGAGGAACAACAACATAACCTCCGCCAAACGCAAACATGCTGATATAAATATTCACTGCAATCAGCCACAGGTAAATGCCCGGTGTTATTGACTTTTGTTCCTCATTGCTCATTGTGATTCCTTCCTCTTTCCTGCACCTTTCATTCCGGCATGCGTAAAATATATTCAAACGGGCATACCAAAAGATCAGTAAGGTTTCTCAGCCGCCTTGTTTCTTTGTTTTCATTCGTTTAATTACTTTCAAACGGGTAAATTCTTCACGCTCTTTTTCTTCCAAAGCATTCGTGATTGTATATACAAGTGATGTATACATCGGAATCGTGATATTCTGCAATGCATTTGCCCTCTTCTGCGTCTTTTTGATATTTCCCGCAAGGCGGTACGCCGCATTTTCTACCATAGACAATTTCACCGTCAGATCTTTTACCTTGCGGAATGCTTCTCTCGCCTTATCGATCGATTCACGGGTCGTACTAAATGAATACGTTGGCTTTCCGGCATCAGGCATATATTTGACATGAGGGATTTCCGTTCCCATAATACTGCGCGTCTGGATCGTGATCGAATTTTCGATCGGAACTGTATATGCAAGCATCTCAACATTGCTGATTCCGTTTTCGATGTTCGCCCTTTGCAGACATTCATACGCATAAGTGAACGTCGTGTCGATCTCTTCTTGGATCGTCCGTGCTTCATCGATCAGATCCATCAGTTCTCTGATCAGTATATTTCTTTTTTTATCCATCAGATCATAACCTTGCTTCGCCAACGCAAGCGAATTTTTCGCCAGCATAAGATTTCCTTTTGTCGGAAATGTACGCGGATCCATATGCCTCCTCCTTCCCCGCTTTTATTTTTACTCTGAAAGGATCAGTTTCTCTGCACCCTAACTTATTCTTCTTCAGACGGTTTATAATATTTATCAAGAATCTTCGTATCAACGCGGTCAAGCTCTTCTCTCGGCAAACGTCCGAGCAGTTTCCATCCGAGATCAAGCGTCTCCTCCATTGTACGGTTTTCATTCATTCCCTGACCGATATATTTTTCTTCAAATTCTTTTCCGAACTCAAGATACTTCTTATCAATAGGCGACAATTCATCCTCACCTATAACAGACGCCAGATTTCGGGCATCTCCGACTTTTGCATATGCGGAGAACAACTGATTTGCCAGATCCTGATGATCTTCTCTCGTATATCCCTCGCCGATACCGTCTTTCATAAGACGGGACAATGACGGAAGAATGTTGATCGGCGGATAGATCGACTGTCCGTTAAGGGGACGGTCAAGTACAATCTGCCCTTCTGTAATATATCCCGTCAGATCGGGAATCGGATGTGTGATATCGTCATTTGGCATCGTAAGAATCGGAAGCTGTGTTACAGAACCGTTCACTCCCTGTACGATCCCCGCTCTTTCGTAAATCGTGGCAAGTTCACTGTACAAGTATCCCGGATAACCTTTTCGGCTCGGAATCTCACCTTTTGACGAAGAAACTTCACGCATCGCTTCTGCAAAGGATGTCATATCAGTCAAGATTACAAGAATATGCATATTCTGTTCAAACGCCAGATATTCCGCCGCCGTCAATGCCACTTTCGGCGTGATAAGACGTTCCACAACAGGATCGTTCGCCAGATTCAAAAACATGGCTACGTGATCCGCAACCCCGCTCTCCTCGAACGTATTGCGGAAGAAATCCGCCACATCATGCTTTACACCCATTGCCGCAAATACGATCGCGAACTTTTCATCTGAATTTTCTCCCAGAGACGCCTGTTTTACAATCTGCGCCGCCAGTTGGTCATGGGGCAGACCATTTCCCGAAAAGATCGGCAGTTTCTGTCCGCGGATCAGCGTCGTCAGTCCGTCGATCGCAGAAATTCCTGTTCTGATATAATTTCGAGGATACTCTCTCTTCACAGGATTGAGAGGAGATCCATTCACGTCTCTTCTTAACGTAGAAGCAATCGGTCCAAGTCCGTCGATCGGATTTCCGATCCCGTTAAACGTTCTGCCAAGCATATCCGGCGAAAGCGCGATCTCCATCGGATGGCCTGTCAGTTTCGTATGCGTATTTTTCAGGGACATATTTTCAGAGCCTTCAAATACCTGAATAACGGCTTTATCTTCATATATTTCTACGATACGGCCGATCTTTCTCTGCGTACCGTCTACGACGAATTCCACGATCTCGTCGAAAAATGCATCCTGTACGCCCTCCAGCGCGATCAGCGGGCCGTTGATGCTGCTTAATCCTAAATATTCGATTGACATGATCTTCGGTTCTCCTTATGCATTCTTTTCCAAAACATTCTGATAAAACGCGTCGATATCACGATGATATTGAGCAAACATTTCCAATCTGTCGTTCGGCACATCATATTTGATCGAGATTACACGGTCGAAAATATTTTCCGCCTTCAGCACAGACATAGGATGCCCCATCGTCACAAGAGTCCTTGCCTGTTTATAAAGATATAAAATTGTGTCCATCATCAAAAACTGTTTTTCCATTGAGACACATGTATCGTCTTTATGAAATGCGTTCTGCTGTAAAAATCCCAAACGGATCACGCGGGCAATCTCAAGTACAAGCTTCTGGTCATCCGGCAGAACGTCGCTTCCGATCAATTTTACGATCTCCAACAGGCTGCTCTCCTGATTCAGAAGCGCCATTAACCTATTTCTATAATCAACAAACTGCGGGGATACATTATCCTGATACCAATGGCTTAAATCGTTCAGATATTCGCTGTAACTTGTGAGCCAATGAATTGCCGGAAAATGTCTCGAATACGCAAGACTTTTATCCAGTCCCCAAAAACAGCGCACAAAACGTTTCGTATTCTGTGTGACCGGCTCGGAAAAATCACCGCCCTGAGGCGATACCGCTCCGATGATCGTAACCGATCCGTCTGTTCCGTTCAGATTGTGCATCATTCCGGCTCTCTCGTAAAACGCCGACAATCTTGATGCCAGATAAGCCGGAAATCCTTCTTCTGCCGGCATCTCTTCCAAACGTCCCGAAAGTTCCCTCAGTGCCTCGGCCCATCTGGACGTAGAATCTGCCATGATCGCCACATCGTATCCCATATCCCGGTAATATTCCGCCAGCGTAAGTCCTGTATAAATACTTGCCTCACGGGCAGCCACCGGCATGTTTGACGTATTTGCGATCAGCGTTGTTCTGTCCATAAGCGGATTGCCTGTCCGCGGGTCTGTCAATTCACCGAACTCTTCCAGAACCTGCGTCATCTCATTTCCACGCTCTCCGCATCCGATGTAAATAATAATATCCGCATCCGCCCATTTGGCGATCTGATGCTGAGTCATTGTCTTTCCGGTTCCGAATCCTCCCGGAATCGCAGCAGTTCCTCCCTTTGCGATCGGAAACATCGTATCGATGATACGCTGTCCGGTCACAAGCGGAACAGACGCCGGAAATCGGTGATGTGTCGGGCGGGGCACACGGATCGGCCACCGCTGTGTCATAGTCAGCTTCTTTTCACCGCCATCCGGAAGTTCTAATATAACGAGAGTTTCATCGATCGTATACTCTCCGTCTTTTACAACCTCTTTTACCGTTCCTTCCACATCCGGAGGAATCATACATTTGTGAAGGATCGCATGCGTCTCCGGCACTTCCGCTATAATATCTCCGCCATGAAGGTACTGACCTTTTTCAACGACGATGTGAGTCTTCCATTTTTTCTCTCTGTCAAGCGAATCCACGCTGACTCCTCTTGTAATAAACGCGCCGCCTGTCTCTGCAATTCTCTCAAGCGGACGCTCGATTCCGTCAAATATATTATTCAGGATTCCCGGCGCAAGCGTTACCGAAACCGCATTTCCGCTTGCGACAACTTCCTCTCCCGGTCTAAGTCCTGTCGTTTCTTCATACACCTGGATCGTCGTCCTGTCTTTATCAAGAGCGATCACTTCGCCTACTAGTTTTTGTTTTCCGACATAAACCATTTCCGACATACGAAATCCTGTATTTCCTTTCAGGTAGATGACAGGTCCGTTAATTCCATAAATCGTTCCTGTGTTAAGCAATTCCGTCACCTCCTAAAAACAAAAATTTGTCATATTCGTCCTGGATCTGCGTTTTAAACGAATGGTCCATCAAAATATTACGCGAACGGATTACCGCGCGCACCCCGCCGATAAAATCTTCCGCGCTCACCGTAAGCTTCGCCCCGGTTTCTTTTTCCAGCTCCGTACGTTTTTTTTCATCGGACGGATTAATATAAATAACGACCGGGTCATCGCCTGCAAACCGCTCTGCCTTTCGGATACACTTAACAAGAAAGTCGTCGTATGCTTTTGTTTTCATATAATCGTTCACAAGCTGCATCGCTTCTTCAAACACTTTGTCTTTCAGCTCCTGCTGCACTTTTCCCTGGCTTCGTTTAATCTCCAGCTGAGACTTTGCCAATGCCTGACTTACTGTCCGTTTTGCATTTGTCGTCTCTGCTTTTATGCGCGTTTCCGCCTGCCGCATCATCTCTGACTTATGGTCGCTGAATATTTTTTCCAGCGCTTCTCTGTGCGCATCTATGATCGCATTTCCTTCTGCGCGCGCCTGCTCCATAGACACAGTCTGCATATATGTGAGTTTTTCTTCAAGAGTCAACCGAAAGCCCTCCCTTTTCTACGATTTATCTGCTTCATTTGCCTGATTTATTTTCTGCTCTATCACTGCTTTGTCCGCTGTATTCTTCATTCGTCGGAATGAATATCTCCGCCTTATAATTTCAATCCGATCGCTTCCGTTATATAAGATGTGATAAAATCTTTTTTTCGTCCCGGTCCGGAATTTCCACAAGAAGCGGCATCTTACGTTCCAATCGGAATGTATCGATGATCGCCGGAAACTCCCTGCCGAATTTCTCTGTCAAAAGTACAATTCCTATACTTTTGTCTTCAAGAACACGTTCCAACGCCTGCTTTAGTTCATCTTGTTCATGAACGACAATGCCGTCTACTCCTGCCAGACGCATCCCGGTATATGTGTCAACATTGTCGCTGATCAGATACATCTTCATAACTTCAGATCCTTTTCCTTTCTGCCTTACCGTTTACGCTGCTCCCGCCGCGCCGTCCGCATGTATCTTTATTACAGGTTTCCTAAAATCATGAAGGAAATGATCAAACCATAAAGACACACTCCTTCTGCAAGACCTACAAAAATAAGAGATTTTCCGAGTACGCTTGAATCTTCACTGATCGCACCTAACGCTGCGCTGGCTGCGCTGGCAACCGCAATTCCGCCGCCGATACAGGAAAGTCCCGTAACGATCGCAGCCGCAAGATATCCCATGCCTGTTGCGAATCCCGCATCGGCAGTCACAGCTTCCGCAGCCTGTACATTCGGTCCGCCAAGAAGCATGATCGATGCAATCGCAAACGCTCCGAAAAAGAAGAAAGCATTCGTTCCTATTGCTCTTTTATAACGTTTTCTGCTCTTTTCCCCAAGAAGATAATACCCAAACGGTACGATAATGCTCACGATCAGCGTGATGATAAAAACGATTTTTGTTCCCATTGTCATTGTAAGTTCCTCCTATGATATGATGAATTTTAAGAAATCTATTTTCGGCTGTTTTTCTTTGTCTTTCTTTTTGCATACGGATCAAATGCATGACCGCTGCCTTTATAAAAACGGCTGAACATTTCGTAATATTCCAGACGCAGCACCTGGATTCCGACGATCAGACCTTCGAATCCGCAAACGAACAGGTTTCCGAAGATCACGCCTGCCCAGTTCGGACTTCCGCTCTCTGCTCCCGCCAACTGCAGCACAACTTCCATGATCGCGGCATGACTCACCGCAAACGCTCCGATACGGATAAAGGAAATCGTATTAGAGAAGTAACTGAGCAATGTTTCAAAGAGTTCAAAAAATCCCTGCACAACAAACATTGCCTTTCCTGTCTCCATCTTATCCGCCCGCTTCTGAAGCATCCTCGTAAGGGGTTCTCTGAAAAAGATGAGCAAAAGCGGGATTCCGAACATGATCGCCATAACGATTCCGCCCGGAAGCGGATTTCCCGTCATAAAGAGAACGACTGTCACTACGACCGCAAGATAAAATACAAGTCCTGCCGCACCGTTCGGATCAAACCATGCGCTTTCCATATTTTTCCCTCGTACCGCATTGATAATGTGAAGCACCATCGCAACCATGATCAGAAACATACCGAACGCCACCGCAACAATAAACACCGTATTCAGCTTTCCGAGAAACGGCAAAGTCGTCATATGATCGATCGGCCGTATCCACAGCGCCGGAAGAACGTCTTCAAATCCGAAAATACTTCCAAACAGAAATCCGAAGATCGTGGAAAAAACACCTGCCGTCGCAATAATCCCCGCAAGCGGCGCTTTCTTAAACTTATAGACCAATCCTCCGCCGATCATCAAAAGCAGTCCCTGCCCGACATCTCCGAACATCACTCCAAAGATAAATGAGTACGTCAGACCGACAAACATCGTCGGATCCATCTCGTTATGTGCCGGGAGTCCATACATACTGACGAACATTTCAAATGGTTTGAATAATTTCGGATTTTCCAGCTTTGTCGGCGGTTCTCCGAAATATGCGTCATGATCGTCTTCCACAACGACGAATACTTTATCGTCTTCCTTTACTTCCTCAACGAATTTATCTACATCATCTTCCGCCATCCATCCGCACAGAATATAGTAATCTTCCTGTTTATCTTCCATTCTGGCCGCAAGTTTTCTCACATCGAAGTTATTGGACAGTTCTTCCAGCCTGTCCCTTGCCGCAACTAACTGCGGAGCGCGGTCCGCCAGCATCTCTCCTGCCTGTTTATCCAGATCTTCAATTTCTAAATTGACACGGGCAATCTCGTTTTCGAGTACCCGGTATGCCGTATCGGGAGTTCCTTCAAATTCATCCTTCAACTCGATTCTTTCAAAATGCAGCGACCGGAATACCGCGTCAACTTTCTGTGTCTCCGCCTGCGAAACGAAATATACTCCATAAACATAACTTTCATCCCGCTCTCCTTCTACGAAGATTGCTTTTAGATCATCCATAAGATATTTTTGCATCTTATGATAAAATTCCACTGCGATACGGCCGAAACGATAAGTGATATATCGATAATGAAGCACACGGTGAAGATCGCATTCCAACGGTCGAAACGGCGCTACGATCTGCTGTTTCGCCCTGTATTCTTCAATTTTCTGCTTAAGCTTTTCCTTTTTTTCCTGAAGTGTACGATAATCTTCATCCGCCTTGCGTACAAGCTCAAACATATCGTCAAGACCGAGTTTCGTATCCGGCTCTACTGTTTCTGCATTCGGAAGATATCCGACAAATTCATTTGCCTTACTTAACACTTCCCTGTAGGGGTTCAGCTCCACAAAAGGTCTTAAGTTATCTACTGTCTTAAGTTCCGACAGCGCAGACTCAAGCTGAATCTCATACCGCGAAAGATACTGATCGGTAACACGGTCGATATCATTTCGCGGACCTGATATATTAATAAATTTCATCTTTACGATCATCGGGTTCTACCTCCAATGTATGCTGCCGTTTCTCCCGGATTCAGTCCGTACCGGACGCATTCCATAACGGTTGTCAGCTTTTTCAATTCTTCTTCTTTTAAGAAGAGATAGGTGTTGATCGCGGAGACCGAATACGGATTCTTTCGCCG
>OLQI01002196.1_pt1 | contig 10380 bp, 9 predicted proteins | sample 1672171 | NCBI WGS metagenome assembly OLQI01 (sample SAMEA3136655, study PRJEB25190) | human gut metagenome
TTATAGCGTGAGAAAAAAGAAAAAGTAGAATATAAATTTAAGCGACAAAAGGGATGTGTGAAAGATAGGCTTTGCATCGTTCGTCAGGGCTTCGCCGAAATTCCTCACTCACGCAAAGCCTCTCTTTCACACTCACACTTTCGCCAGCTTAAGTTTATAATTCGTAACGGAAAAAATCGGCTTCACGCTGCTATGCATTTCCAATCGGAAGTAGTATAGATACTTCTAATTGGAGGGCTATAACAACGTGAAGCCGTTCTCTTTTTTATGAATTTCAGTTAGGGCGCCACCTTCCTATAGACGAAGGAAAAACTTCTGACTGGGAGTCTGTAGCAGCGTGAAACCGGTTCTGTTCTGTCTGAAATTATAAACTTAAGCTGGCGAAAGTGTAAGCGCAAGAGGGAGTGTGTTGCAAAAGTGAGGAATTCCGGCGAAGCCCTGACGAACGTTGCAATACACGCCCTCTTGCGCGAACCATTTCGTCAATTAAATTTATAATTCTGCTATTATTTTTTGAATGGTTTCTATATCTTCTTCCAGCATTTCTGCTATCTCTTCTGCTGCATATCCTTTTTGTACTTTCTTTTCTACCTGTTCTTTTAATTTTGTGCTGTATGCTTTCAGTTTTCCGAGAAGTTCTGCGTCGGAGGTTGCCAGGATCTTGGCAGCCAGAAGTCCTGCATTGGCGCCGCCGTTAATGGCTACTGTGGCAACAGGAATGCCTGAGGGCATCTGTACGATGGAATACAGAGAATCTCTGCCTCCCAGGGAAGTAGTGTGCATGGGAATACCAATGACAGGCATCGGGAAAATAGCGGCGCACATACCGGGCAGATGTGCTGCCATACCGGCACCGGCAATGATCACCTTGAAGCCTTTTTCCTCCGCACTTTTTGCATATTCAAAAAATACATCCGGCTCTCTGTGAGCGCTGATCACGGTCATCTCATAAGGGATGCCCAATTCTTCCAAAATGTCTGCTGCCTTCGCCATCACAGGCATATCGGAATCACTACCCATTACAATGCCAACCTTAGGGCAATTCTCTGTATTTGCCATAATGTCCTCCTCATGTGTCGGTTTTCACCGATTTTTCCATATATCTATAAGTGTACTAAAATCTTGTCGATGATGCAATGGTTTTATGAAAGTTCCTGCAACGGTTCGTTCAGTTCTTCCGTTCCCGGCAGGACGAATCTGCCGTTTTGAATGATAGTGATCCGGTCTCCGTCCTTTTTCACCGCGGTCAGCTCTGCCAGTTCATCATAAGGAATGGTAATGTCCGTATGACAGTTAAAATATGCCTTGGACGGATTCACACTGCGGAGCGCCGCCACCTCGTTGTCTCTTGCCACGATCTCCTTGCCGTCGGGATTGTATACTTTTACTTCTTCCGCATGGGAATAACAGGTATCTCCCACTGCAAAATGCGGTCCCATCTTCTCTGCGATCAGAATGGGCATTTTGGACTCCACACCCAGTTTTTTTGCTGCCACATAGGCTGTGGTATTCGTGCCGATGGCAAATTCTCCTAAGGGCAGTGTCTTGTGGCGGAACAGGATATTCTCCTTAATAAATGCCTTATTTTCTTCCTCTGTGGCAAAATTGGCGCAATTATAATTTTGGATCTTACCGTTTTCAAAAGTGATCTCCAGATCCTTATATTCCAGACCGTTTAAGAATACCCGGGTTACATGCAGCACACCGTTCGTACCTTCCAGTACCGGAGAGGTAAATACCTCACCCACGGGGATGTTCACATCTGCCACGCAGTTTTCAAAAATAGTCTCTTTCGCAGGGTTCTTCAGTTTCCATAAGTTTACTTTCAGATCGGTATGATTGCCGTTACAACCCTTAATTTCACAATGATCTGCCTGATCCAGGGCATCAATGATGGTCTGCTGGATCCGCTGATATTTTTTATAATCCAGCGTATTGATCTGTATCGTCTCCCGGAACAGTTCCTTGAAGCAGTCACCCACCTCCGGGATTGGGAACGCAATGATCGTGAAGCTGCGCTCTTCTTCTATAATGTACTGTCTCTGCAGCTGGCCCATCTGGGTACGGTTCTCTACCAGTAATGCACTCTGCTCATCCGTCATTTTCAGGCTTTCCGGCTTGTTCACCGGCTCGAATTCCTTCTCTCCGAAGGTCTCCACTACCGCCGGTCCCGCATAACCGCGTGCCTCTTTTTTATATTTTTCAAACGCGGTATGCATCACTTCCAGTTTTCGGCTGCAATACATTTTGTCTAAGAACAGTGCCTTGTCATCCTTATGGTCGAACTCGTATTGTCTGTTGGGGCTGACGCTGTAGAAGCCATTCTTGTAAATGGACGGATTGTACAAAATGCTGGAAGCTGCACGGTAGATCACCGGCTGCAGTCCCATTTTCTCAAAATTCTCCAGGGCTCTTCTCATCATGCGCTCAAAGCCCAGCTGATAACGGACATCCACGACCGCTTTCTTCGACAGATCCTTGCCGGTTACTTCAAAGCCGATACGATACCCTTCGGTGTAAGTATCTGCCATGGTATTTATAATCTCTTCCGGCAGAGAATTCATAAATTCCGCCATTTTCAATTCATTTTCGCCTACATACTCACCGTAAGCATACAGATAACGCAGATCCGTAAAGTCTGCAGTTCGAAGAATTGCCGCTGCAAAATTATTCTCCGGACATACCATTTCACGTACCCGCTCTTCTGCCGCCACATCCGCATAATCACTGACGAACCAGTAGAGGATCTCACGAATAGCTGCATACGTGGGAAGCTTATGGTTTTCCTGCTGTTCATATACAAATGCCGCATATACCTCAGAAAACAGCTCCATCCGGATCACCAGCTCATCCAAACGTCCTTCGTAGGTAAAACCGATCAGGCTCCGCATTTCTGTGTATAAAAAGGACACAAGCACACCGAATTCTTCTCCCAGCATCTTCACAGCATAAGCTGGATTGGCAAAACTGTTCTCATAGTTTTCCGGCAAAATATCTTCATACAGAGCACGGTTGCGCTGCTGTAATTCTTCCAGTGTGGCAGTGGCCTGTTTCCCCTGCTCCAGGAACTGTCTGGTATCCTCGATCAGCAGTAAAAACTTCGCTACTGTTGTAAAATATTCTTTCCAGGGTTGTAACTCCGCTCCCTGGAAATCTTCACCGGGAATCTCCCGGATCCGGAGAAGCGCCAGTTCCAGACGTTCCTGTAAAATTTCTCTTTCTTCCATAATATCTGTTAACTCCTTATTTCCAAATGACTGTCGTGTGTTTCCATGCTCCTGCCTCCGGATGTCATATTTTACAGCCGGCTCCCCAGATACAGTAAAAAGCTGATGCCACCGAGGGAAATTACATTCAATATCGTCCCCAGCACAGGAAAGAACCGGTAAATATCCTTGTCTCTCAGTGTCAGAACGCCAAGGATCAGTCCGATCAGAGAATAGACCGTTGCCAGCACACCGGTGACTCCGTATCCTCCGTGCATCACGCCCCCCTGACTGTAGGACAAATACGTCACAATGCCAAGAGACACCAGGCTGATGACACCCAGGATCGTAGACATGATCGCTTTATCCGAATGTTTTTTATTCGTAAAAATGTAGTTCTTTTTCCGCATAATATATCTCCTATGGAACCCGAAAAGGGCACTTCCTATGTGGAAATGCCCAATCTGCGCGCCAAAGCGGCGCCTTTCTTCTCTTTTGTCCTCAGAACAGGATGCGGGATTTGCCGGAGATAAGCTTGCCGCCGCTGATGATCAGCAGTACTCCTGCCGCAATTCCGACTACCAGGGAGCTCACTCCCAATACAATATTCAGAGCACCCGCTCCGCGCATGATCTTATAGATTTTCTCTTCCATGGAATCCTCCTGTCTTCTATCCAAAACTTTTCGAAGCCGCCTGCTTAAGCACCATATACGGCGTAATATTCATCAATTGCCTTCTTCAGGGTGTCGTCGATGTATACTTCTCCCTTGTAAGGTCTGTTGTACAGATGATCGATAACATCCTGCATGGTCACGATGGCATGTGCATCGAAGCCGTACTTTTCCTTGATCTCTTCCAGTGCGCTGACTTTACCGCCCAGTCCCTTCTCCATACGGTTCAGGGATACCATCAGACCAACGATCTCTACGTTGGCAGCTCCTCTTACCTTGGGAACCGTCTCTTCCATAGACTTACCGGAAGTGGTAACGTCCTCGATCATGATAACTCTGTCGCCGTCTTTTAAGGAACTTCCCAGGAAGCTTCCCTTATCTGCGCCGTGATCCTTCTCTTCCTTACGGTCAGAACAGTAACGAACCTCTTTGCCGTATAATTTGCTGTAAGCCACTGCGGTTACCACACTGATGGGAATACCCTTATATGCCGGTCCGAACAATACATCGAAATCATCACCATACGTATCATGAATTGCTTTGGCATAGCTCTCCCCCAGCTTCATCAGCTGCGAGCCGGTGACATACGCACCCGCGTTCATAAAGAAAGGAGACTTTCTACCGCTCTTTAAGGTAAACTCTCCGAATTTCAATGCCTTACAATCCACCATGAACTCAATAAATTCCTGCTTGTACTGTTCCATTGTATCTAAAAACCTCCGTGACTAACGTATCTTTTTCAGTTCTGTTCCTTATCATACCATATTTTTTTTTAACATTCAATGAATTTCCTTGCAAAGAAAAAGGCAGTCAGCCGACTGCCTCAGACTGTAGACAAAACGCTTTTGGTCAGCACTCCAGAAGCGTTTTGCCTGCAGTCTGAGCAGCCTTATTAAGGCTACTCTCTGTTCTTTAATACCTCTGCAGGTACCAGCTTATTCAATCTGCCTACCAGCAGGAAATTGATCACCATATAGCATAGAAGAATTCCACCATAAATCATAATATATATCTGCGGTGTGAACTTCAGGTCCATTCCGATAGCAACATTTGCAATGCAATACGGATACACCAGATCCATGCTCCATTTTGCCAGTGGAACGCAGATCACCGCTCCCAGCAGAATCACATAGAAATTCCCATCCAGATAGAGTCTTCGTATCTCCCTTCTACGGTAACCGAATACTTTCATCAGTGAAATGGAAAAGGCGGAACGATCGATCATCACTTTCATCATCAGATACATGACGATCATAAAAATCAGTGCAGATATTGCCACGAGCATTACTACCATCGGTCCCATCATATCTGTAAAAATCTGTGAGCTTTCCGCCACATTATCTTTGGATACTGTGGCATATAATCTGCCATTATCAATATCCAGTGCATGATCTGCAAACACTACATTATAATAATCGTCCTCCTGATCAAACAATTCCTGCATGACATCCCTATCCAGAAAAACATAGACACCGGATGTAAAATGCACAATATTTTTCACAGTAAATGCATAATCTCTCTCATTCACCTCATCGGAAAGCACCAGCTTGTCGCCTACCTTCACACCGAATTTCTGTGCCGCAGCACTGGAGATCACAATCTCATTTTTCTTGTCTGCTGTTGCTATGGGAAAATACGGATTGTCATCATCAATCCCCAGCACTGTCACATCCAGATTATACCCATAGGATTCCTTTTTCAGATTCTCGACATACGCCGGTGTTCCACCCTCCGGAACATCCTCCGTAGGATATTTATAAGTATACATATAAGCATATTTTGTTTCTTCCAGACAGGCGTTTCCAAAATTGATACACAGTACCGCACAGTCTATGGACAGCATCAGGATCAGCAGGCAGATGAACATACCGATCACAACAGCAAATGCAGAACGTATTTCCCGCAGCATCTGTCTGATCTGGAATCTGAGCAGAAATTTCATATTTCCCAGATTCATGTTCTGTACCCTGCCGGCTTTTCCTGCCGTCTGCTCGTTACGAAGCAGTGACAGAGCCGTGCGTTTTAACTTTTTATTGATCACCAGATAATTTACCACTGCTGCCGTCACAGGTGGCATGATCAGACTGTAAAAAAGCAGATAACCGGGTGTCACGATCTGCATAGGCGGCAGAGAATAATATGCAATACTATCGCCCATCTGCCAGCCTGTTCCGTATTTGGAAAATCCCAGGATACATCCGACAGCTCCGCCCAGGAAAGAGATCAGCATGGGATTTAACAGATAGTGGAACAGTAATTGTCCCCTGGTCACACCCAGGGCATATAATGCACCTATGACGCTGCTTTCCTTTTCAATATTATGTATCACAAATACGGAAATCACATAAGTAAACAGGACCATGAGAATAATTCCGGCCAGGATACCGGCAAACCTATTGATGACCACATCGCCCGCAGCGGCATCGATACGCGGATTGTCCTCCGCTATCAGAAATTGGGTCAGATTATCAATATCGAAGGTGAAATATTCCTCGATCATATCATCGGCTTCCTCCTGCAGTTCCCGCACGCCATCCCGCAATTCCTTACTTCCGTCTGCGATCTCGCTCACTGCATCCGTATACTCGATGATTCCTTCCCGGAAATCCTCCAGATCCGCCAGGGTGTCTTTTGCTTCCTGCAGGGAATCCCGTAATTTTATATCCATGCTGCTGCCCTCTGCAGCCAACCGATCCAATTCTTCCTTATAATTATCCGCGGTCAGATCCACAGTAATATTATTTTCTTTCAGCTGTGCCTCCACCATGTCCATCAGAGCATCCACTACAGCATCCGTTCCGCTTACCAATGGTTCACTGGCAGTATACAGGACACTCAATCCACCAAACAACTGCTGGGATCCGCCTGCTGCCTCTCCCACACCTGCCGTATAAGCTTTGACACCATCGCGGAACTGTGCCACTGTATCCAGCTGTCCCTTCACCGCTGCCAATTGCGCCGCTGTCTGGGATGCTCCCTTCTGCGTAAACACAGCTGCCATTTGATCCAGCTGTTCTCCGTAACCGTCCAATGTCAGTCCGGAAAAGGTGATCCCATAAGCCGCATATGGCTCCAGCTGAGCCTTTAACTGTTCATTGACCATACCCAGAATGGCATTGAAAATTCCATAGGCTCCCTGGTTCAGTGCAGCACTGTTCTCCGTAATCTTACTCATACCGCCCACCAGCGCGCCGCCTCCGGCGGAAGCCGCATTGACACCATCCGTGTAGGATTTCACGCCGTCCCGGAACTCCTGCAATTCGTCCAGCGATTTTTTAATATCCTGCAGATCCTCCTGCATGGATGCGGTATAAGCATGCGGATCAGCAATCATGGTGTTCAGCTGCTGTTCGTAATTTGACGAAGTCAGCGTCACCTCCACACCGGCATCCTCCAGGCTGTCATTTACCTGCTCCAGCATGGCATCAAACAGGGTATCTGCCGCATCCGTAAGATCCGTATTATGTTCTGCCAGTTCATCTACGCCGTCCGTCAGCTCATTCACGCCATCCAGCAGTTCCCGGATACCGTCCTGAATATCATTTTTCGTTTCTTCTGCATCTGCCAGCATTTCCAGAAAATAGATATCTGTCACCTTGCTGCGATCCAGTTCGAAGGACTGTAGCAGTTCCTTCAGTTCCTGATCCGTCATTGCTCCGTTCAGCAGATAGGTGTAGGTGTAATCCTCCGTCCGGAAATTCTGTCCGCCCGCTTTCAGTGCTTCGTAATCCTCTGCCGTGACGAATCCGACTCCAAACAGATTGCTGTCCACAGTGGTATCTGATGTTTTCTCATATGTTGCATCGTAATCCGGTGTACTTCCGATTCCCGCAACGATGAAATCTCTGCCTCCTACGGTAAGGGTATCCCCTAACCCCAGTTCATGTTTTTCCGCATAGTGCTGTTCCAGCAGGATCTCGCCCTGCATGGGCAACTCTGCCCCCTGTTCAGGAGCAAACAGATCAATCTTCTCTCTCGCCTGATAGATACGTAAGGTAGCCTGGCCCTGATGAAAATCCAGTGAAAAATCCTGCTGTACCGTCACACCTTTATCTGTGATCTGTGTGACCTCACTGTCTGTCAGGGGGACAAATACTCCAAACTGTCCATCCTCTCTGTGATGAACAGCGGCACTCTCCTCTGTTCCCTGCATGATCGTCTCAGACGCCCCCACGATAGCTACCACCATATACATGACCATTGCCACCAGGAAAAACAATGCCAGATAGCGCAGCAGGTTTTCCCGGATATCCCGAAGTACGCGTTTGCTCAATATCCTCTGCATCCTACAAATCCTCCAGTTCTGCCGCCGGAACCCGCTTCTCATTCCGGTAATTCTTGCTGATCTGTCCATCCTTGATCATGATGACCTGATGCACCATATTTTTAATGGAATTATTATGCGTGACGATCAGCATGGTGGTTCCGTACTGTCTGTTGATATCCTCCAGCAGCATCAGAATATCTCTGGAGGTTTTTGAATCCAGCGCTCCCGTGGGTTCATCGCACAACAGAAGGCTGGGATTTTTGATCAGTGCTCTGGCAATGGCACAACGCTGCTGTTGTCCACCGGACAGTTGTGCAGGGAACTTGTTCTGATGTTCCGTGAGACCAAGTACCTGCAATAATTCCTCCAGATCCAAGGGATTTTTCGTCAGATACTGACAGACCTGAATGTTCTCTTTCACTGTCAGATTGGGCACCAGATTATAGAACTGAAAAATGAACCCCAGCTTATTTCTCCGGTAATCGGACAATGCCTTGCTTCCAAGTCCTGCCACTTCCATTCCGTCTACGACAATGGATCCGGAATCTACGGTGTCTAAGCCTCCGATACAATTGAGCAATGTCGATTTACCGGAACCACTGGTTCCCTGAATGACACACATTTCACCTTTTTCCACTCCTGCAGTGATCCCTTTCAATACCTGCACATAACCGCCGCCCTCGCCGTAACTTTTCTTCAGGTCTTTTACTTCCAGATACATATCCTTCCTCCTCGTGCTTATTGATAATGATTTTCATTAACATAACACTGTTATGTTAATATCCTGAAACAGCACCCCTGCAAAGTCCGAACTTTTTCGGGGTGCATATATCTTAGCTTTCCGTCATCATGCCCATCCAGCCCCGGGCCAAATACCTGGTCAGGGCATCCACATGCTTCAGTGCCATACTTTCCTCCGATTCATGCAGAAACAGATGCATGAAAGTATCTACCATAATGTGCGCCATCCAATGTGTCATATAATCATCGATCCGCGGTCTCCCGGTAGCGCCGGTCACCATATCGCATAATCTGCGGTACTGCTGTTCCGAAATATCCACGATCTCGTCCAGACAATTTTCGAAGCGGGATCCCTGAGACTTTGTCAACAACAATAGAAAGGCATCCCGATTCGCATACATTTGCCTTATAATCTCTCTCGAGGTCTCCAGGTCATCATCGTTCTGTTCCAGTCTGACCACCTGCGTTTCACTTCGCATCTCCGCAGCATAATGTTCCTCCATTGTCAGATAGAGTTGTTTCAACGGTTTCCCCACCAATTCAGCAAAAAGATCTTCCTTATCTTTGAAGAAAAAATACAATGCTCCCGTGGTCACCCCGGCTTCTTTGCAGATGTTCCGCAGGGAAGCCTTCATATATCCCTTTTCCAGGAACTCTCTCCCCGCACATTCCAAAAGATGCTTTCTGGTCTCTTTATTCTCCTTTGCTGCTTCTTTTTTTATGTCATTTCCCTCCCTATTGTGTTTACATCTGTTCACTTGTTCACATAACATTGTTATGTCTGAATTATAAATAAAAACAGGATTGCTGTCAACCCTGTTTTTATTCGTATTTCTATCTTCTGTTTTATTTTGTTTTCAACTGATCGATTTTCTCCTGCAGATCTGCAATGGCACGCTGACTATTCTTAATGGCTTCACACTGCTTCTCAAAAGGAGGCTCCGGCATATCACTGTACTGCTCAAAATAAATCTTGCCGATCTCCAGATAATTTTTCTTCATCACTTCTTCGCAGGTAGAAATCTGGCTCTTCAGATTTGCAATAGCCGCCAGTTCTTTTGCCTTATCTGCCGCCACTTTTCCTTTTTCTGTAATGGTATCGCCAATCTTCTCTATAATATCCATGGTATGATCTCCTTTCCGGTACTATTATTTTACTCTTGCACGCTTTCCACGTCAATAGCAGACCCTTGTGTTCAGTTTATGTTTATAGTAAGATAGAAATATATTATTTTTATCTTACGCTACAAAGGAGTGTTCATTTTCATGTCCAGATCAACCAAAAAAGAAAATCTTCTATTCTGCATTGTTTCAACTTTAATCTCAACATTTGGGATTCTGTTGATTCTGAAATCCAACGGCTTTTATCCTTTTAAGGAAGTAACTCTTTTTACCTTTGATATGAAAGAACAGTATCTGCCGTTTTTCTCCTCTTTGCATTATCTGATCGGTGGAGATGATTCCATTTTCTTTCATTGGTCTAAATCCCTCGGC
>OLQI01002201.1_pt1 | contig 10352 bp, 7 predicted proteins | sample 1672171 | NCBI WGS metagenome assembly OLQI01 (sample SAMEA3136655, study PRJEB25190) | human gut metagenome
TTGTTACAATCCTTTGAGTAAAAGTTGGCAAAATTATATTTCTAATGCCATGGCTCAAGCTATGAAAAATGGCGGTTTTGATGGCTGGCAGGGAGATACAATTGGAGATAATCGTGTTCTTTCCCATAATCAAAAGGACAGTCGAGATATTGCTCATTCCTTTATGTTATCTGATGTCTATACTGAATTTCTCAATAAAATAAAGGAAAAACTGCCTCAGTATTATTTAACACTCAATGATGTTAATGGTGAAAATATCAGCAAACTCGCCAACAGCAAACAAGATGTGATTTACAATGAATTATGGCCTTTTGGAACTTCAGCTTTGGGGAACCGTCCCCAAGAAAGTTATGGTGACTTGAAAGCTCGTGTTGATCAAGTTCGCCAAGCGACAGGGAAATCTTTGATTGTCGGAGCTTATATGGAAGAGCCTAAATTTGATGATAATAGGGTTCCTCTCAATGGTGCAGCGCGTGACGTTTTAGCTTCAGCAACTTACCAAACAGATGCGGTTCTGCTGACAACTGCGGCCATTGCGGCAGCAGGAGGATATCACATGTCTCTGGCTGCTCTGGCTAATCCTAATGATGGGGGTGGTGTAGGTGTCTTAGAAACAGCTTATTATCCAACACAAAGCCTCAAGGTTTCGAAAGAGCTCAATCGTAAAAACTATCATTACCAACAATTTATTACGGCTTATGAAAATCTTTTGCGTGATAAAGTTGAAAATGATTCTGCTGAACCTCAGACTTTCACTGCTAACGGTCGGCAGCTATCGCAAGATGCTTTGGGGATCAATGGCGATCAGGTTTGGACTTATGCCAAAAAGGGAAACGATTTCAGAACGATTCAATTGCTCAACCTTATGGGAATTACATCCGACTGGAAAAATGAAGATGGTTATGAAAATAATAAAACACCTGATGAGCAAACCAATTTATTGGTTACTTATCCTTTGACTGGTGTGTCTATGGCAGAGGCTGATCGAATAGCTAAACAAGTCTATCTGACGTCACCAGATGATTGGCTGCAATCTAGTATGATTTCTCTAGCGACCCAGGTAAAAACGAATGAGAATGGCGATCCTGTTCTTTATATTCAAGTGCCAAGACTGACGCTTTGGGATATGATTTATATTAATGAAACCATTAAACCAGAAACGCCTAAAGTTCCAGAACAGCCCCAACATCCTGCTAGGACACTTGAACCAGCAATTCCGCAAACTCCAGAAGCAGTCAGCCCTCTCCCAGTAGCTAATAAGCAGGCAGTAGATGAAAATAAAAATGAGATTGTTTCAGCCTTAACCGGTGAAGAAAATGACTTGCAGCTGCCAACTCTTTCCAAACGATCATTGTCAAGCTCCCAAGCCGAGTTACCGCAAACAGGAGATAACAATGAAACGCGCTCCAATCTCCTTAAAGTGATAGGTGCTGGTGCGCTTCTAATCGGCGCTGCAGGATTATTAAGCTTGATAAAGGGTAGAAAAAATGATTGATTGCAATAGTGCGATAGTTTCATTGTAAGTTTTATTATGTGACAAGAAACCTCAGATAATTGTATCTGAGGTTTTTGCATATCACAAATTAATCACTCGATTATTCTCTTTTAGAAAACGCACAATATTAACTTTCAACTCTTTAAAATCATCTTGAAAAGCAACAATCTTAATCGTTTTTTCTAGCCACTTTAAATGAGGTGTCCGACTGATAGCCATTCATAGACAGAAAAAAGATGCAATACAAGCAGTGCTGTGCACTTGTTAGCATTGTAAAATAGGTGCTTTTTGATAATTATTTATCCAGATGATAGCCTCTTTTTCTTTTGTGCTTTCCTTGTTGTCTTAATCACGATGCCGTCTGGCAAAGTCAACAAAACGGAACTTTTCCAGTTTGTGCCGGCTTTCAGTGAATTGAAATTGCTGCTGATTACTGAGATAAACTTTAGATTTAACCGAAACGACATGATTTTCAGAATCCAAATCAAGCAAAATTTTATCTTTTTGCGATACTTGATCTATGGTAATAATCTTTTGAGCATAGGCAATGTCCAGCTTAAGTTGATTTTCAAGATAATCATAGATAGAATGTTCAGCGATTTCTCTGGTCATATGAGGAATCAATGCTTTATCCAAATAATCCGTATCTAAAATGGAAGCAACGCCGTCTATGACGCGCTGTCTTGTGATGCGCCAGACAAGACCTTTATTTTCAAAACCGGTTAGTTTGGTGAGTTTCTCATCAATAATCAGTTTATCAATAGCAATAACATTTGTCTTGACATTCATCTGCAATTGTTTAACCAATTCTTGATAGCTGGTTAGTTGAGAAACAGGAAAGTTAATGCGCTCACGCATGATAATTTGGGATCCTCTTCCCTGTACTGTTTTAATAAAACCTGCCTTAGTCAAGAGCTGTAAAGCCTTTCTAACAGTATCTCGGCTGCTGGCATAGATCTGGCTAAGTTCCATTTCAGGGGGAAGATAGTCACCCATTTGATAGTGTCCTTTGAGAATATCTTCTTCTAGTTTTTTAAAAATAATTTCATATTTTTTCATAAGCAATTCAATCTAATTTGTCTAAAAAAATGCATACAACTGACCTTATTTTAACAAAAATTGCGCTTTTTTTCTATGGACAACTTGCCAACAAATTTGTAATCGTTTACAATGAAAAAGTAAACATACTGTTATCATATTAAAGGAGGACTAGGTTAACCTAGGAAAAATTTATGGGAAAATTTGAAAAAGATGCCAAGGTATTACTAGATGCTATTGGCGGCAAAGAAAATGTTTCTGCTGTTACACATTGTGCAACACGTATGCGCTTTGTTTTAAATGATGAAAGTAAAGCCGATGTTAAGACAATTGAAGCTATTCCGGCTGTAAAGGGAACTTTTACCAATGCGGGGCAATTCCAAATTATTATTGGGAATGATGTTCCTTTGTTTTATAATGATTTTACAGCTGTTTCAGGTATTGAAGGGGTCTCTAAGGAAACCGCTAAGTCAGCTGCTAAAAGCCATCAGAATCCTATTCAGCGTGTGATGACTCTGTTAGCAGAAATTTTCACCCCTATTATCCCAGCTATCATTGTTGGGGGGCTGATTCTTGGATTTCGTAATGTCATTGATCAGGTTCAATGGGGATTTCTAGATGGACAAACAATCGCACAGCATTCACAATTTTGGAGTGGTATCAGTTCATTTCTATGGCTGCCGGGCGAAGCCATCTTCCAATTTTTACCTGTAGGTATTGTTTGGTCTGTCAGCCGTAAGATGGGAACGAGTCAAATTTTAGGTATTGTACTTGGAATTTGTTTGGTTTCACCGCAGCTGCTGAATGCCTACAATGTAGCTAGTACGCCCGCAGCTGAAATCGCTAAAAAATGGGTTTGGGATTTTGGTTTCTTTACGGTGAGACGTATTGGTTATCAAGGGCAAGTTATCCCAGCTTTACTAGCTGGACTTTCTCTTTCGTATCTTGAGATCTTTTGGCGCAAGAAAATTCCAGAAGTGGTTTCCATGATTTTTGTTCCCTTTTTATCTCTTATCCCAGCATTGATTTTAGCCCATACTGTTCTGGGGCCAATTGGCTGGACTATTGGACAATGGATTTCAACAATTGTATATGCAGGTTTAACCGGTCCTGTTAAGTGGCTTTTTGGAGCTATCTTTGGAGCTCTCTATGCGCCATTTGTTATCACTGGTCTACATCATATGACTAATGCTATTGATACGCAATTAGTAGCAGATACAGGAGGTACAGGACTATGGCCAATGATTGCTCTTTCTAATATTGCTCAAGGATCAGCAGTATTTGCTTATTATCTTATGAACCGTCATGAAGAACGTGAAGCACAAGTATCACTTCCAGCTACTATCTCAGCTTATCTTGGTGTGACAGAACCAGCACTTTTTGGGGTGAATATCAAATATGTTTATCCTCTTGTAGCTGGAATGATTGGCTCTTCCATTGCAGGCTTCCTTTCAGTCACATTTAACGTAACAGCTAATGCTATTGGTATTGGTGGTCTTCCAGGAATTTTGTCTATCAAAGTTAAATACATGCTTCCATTTTTCATCATTATGTTAGTGGCTATCGCAGTTCCCATGGTTTTAACAGTTTTCTTCCGTAGGATTAACTTTCTCACTAAATCTGAAGATGAAGCTCATCAAGAAAAAACAGAAACTGCTGAAATATCAGCATCAGAAAAGACTAATGAACCTGCTGTAGGAACAACGTTTGAGATTAAAAGTCCTTTAAAGGGTCAAGTCAAACCCTTGTCTGAAGCAGTTGATCCTGTTTTTGCCCAAGGTGTCATGGGACAAGGCGTTTTGATTGATCCAAGTGAAGGTCTCTTAACGTCTCCTGTTAATGGTGTGGTTTCTGTCCTCTTTCCAACAAAACATGCTATTGGTCTTGTAACAGATCAAGGACTTGAATTATTGATCCATATTGGTATGGACACGGTCAATCTGGAAGGAAAAGGTTTTGAAACATATGTCAAACAAGGAGATACGATCAAGGTCGGAGACAAATTGATTCGTTTTGATATTGATGCTATCCATCAGGCAGGTTATACTACAGAGACACCTGTTATTGTCACCAATCAAAATGACTACCAGCCTGATGTCGTTGGAAGCCTTCCTCGTGAAATTGAACGCGGTGAGGTCCTCTTAACAGCAAGCAAAATATAGGATCAATTATTGTAAGGAGAATAAAATGACATTAGACAAAAGGAAAGTTGTCTATCAAATTTATCCCAAATCGTATAAAGACACAAGTGGAAATGGGGTCGGGGATCTTCAGGGAATTATTGAAAAATTACCTTATTTAGAAGAATTGGGAATTGATGTTATCTGGCTCAACCCATTTTACCCTAGTCCACAGCGCGATAACGGCTATGATGTGTCTGACTATACTGCTGTGAATCCTTTATTTGGGAGCATGGCCGATTTTGAAGAACTATCGCGTAAAGGAAGAGAGCATGGCATTGAGATCATGCTGGACATGGTTCTTAACCACTGTTCCACAGAACATGAGTGGTTCCAAAAGGCCTTGGCTGGAGATAAGTATTATCAGGATTTCTTTATTTTAAGAGACAGGCCTACTGATTGGCTTTCTAAATTCGGGGGCAATGCTTGGGCACCTTTTGGAGAGACAGGGAAGTATTACCTGCATCTGTATGATGTCACGCAGGCTGATTTAAATTGGCGCAATCCTCACGTTCGTGAAGAACTGTTTAAGGTAGTTAATTTCTGGCGCAATAGGGGAGTCAAGGGCTTTCGCTTTGATGTTATTAATGTGATTGGGAAAGACGAGGTCCTAAAGGATAATCCTCATTTTGATGGGAAACCTGAATATACAGACCGTCCCATTAATCATGATTATTTAAAAATGCTCAATAAAGCCAGCTTTGGTCAGGATGAAAATGGTATGACTGTTGGCGAGATGAGTTTTACAGACATTCCTAACTGCATACAATACAGCAATCCCGACAACCATGAATTGGATATGGTCTTTAATTTTCATCATCTTAAAGTGGATTATGAAAATGGTCAAAAATGGACACGCAAAACGTTTGATTTTGAAGAACTGAAACATCTCTTTCATACTTGGGGTGAAGGGATGAGTCAAGGTAACGGCTGGTCTGCTCTCTTTTGGAATAATCACGATCAGCCACGAGCGCTTAATCGCTTTGTTGATATTAAGCAGTTTCGCAATGAAGGAGCGACCATGCTTGCAGCCTCGATTCATTTATCTCGTGGTACGCCCTATATTTATATGGGGGAAGAAATTGGCATGATTGATCCAGACTATGATTCTATGGCTGATTATGTTGATGTGGAAAGCCTGAATGCCTATCAAGAATTAATAGATAAAGGCAAATCTTCTGAGGAAGCCTTTCACATTATTCGAGCCAAATCGCGTGATAATGCACGTACCCCTATGCAATGGGATGCTAGCAATAATGCAGGTTTTTCAACTGGCAGGCCGTGGCTGAAGGTTGGAAAGAGCTATCCGCAAATCAATGTGGCTAATGAAAAACAAGGTAAGATCTTTCCTTTTTATCAAAAATTGATTCGTTTGCGAAAAGAAATGCCGCTAATTGCTCAAGGCAGTTATCAAGCAGCTTTGACAGACAGTGATAAAATCTATGCCTTTGAACGAGAGTATGAAGGCCAAAAGCTGCTGGTTCTCAATAATTTCTTTGCTGAAACAGTTGAGCTAGACTTGCCTTCCCTTTATCAAGCAGGGACTGTTCTCATTAGTAATTACGAGAAAGTCGTCCTGACAGATAAAATTCTTTTAAAACCCTATCAGACAGTAGCGATTTTAGCAGAAGTCTGATAAGAATCTATTACTATAAGGAGGAATAAAAGGAAGCTTATGGAGTCAATGCCATTAAGTTAATCTAAGTTGATAACATTGCCCTACTACAGTCGTTTATAATTCAGATCCGCTTTATATTCCTGCTATTGCTTATCTTGGCAATAAAGTTTATAAATCTCTTCGTAAAGATTTTGATTTGCCTTCAAATAAAGCAGAAGCCAAGAAAACGATAGCAGATATTAAGAATGATCAAAGGCAATTTACGGGAAACGTTATTAGAATTACAACACAAAAAGATTGGCTAAACAACACTGCTCGTAATTTAGGTGCAGTTTATTTAGGCAAAGAACATATTATTATCAATTCTGGGGGTCATGATTTGCAGGGTATTGTAAATGATATGAAGCAAGTTGCTAATGTGAAGGCATTGGTTAGTATCTAGCAAAGAAAAAAACTTCAAAGTCCGACACTGCTTAAATCGGACTTTTTTGTTACAATAGAAAGCGTATAGAAATGGAGAATAGTTATGGTACGTTTACAAGATGATTTTTATAACGCAGTCAATGGCCAGTGGGAAGAGGCAGCGGTCATTCCTGATGATAAACCACGGACGGGTGGCTTTTCTGACTTGGCTGATGATATTGAAGATTTAATGTTAGAAACTACTGACAAGTGGCTAGATGGGAAAGATGTTCCTGATGATAGTATTTTACAAAATTTTGTGAAGTTCCATCGTCAGGTGGCGGACTATGATGCGCGTGAAGAGACGGGTGTTAAGCCAGTGCTGCCTCTCATTGAAGAATATAAGAGTCTAACTTCTTTTGCTGATTTTGCTTCCAACATAGCCACTTATGAAATGGCTGGCAAGCCTAATGAGCTTCCTTTTGGTGTGGCACCGGATTTTATGAATGCACAAATGAATGTGCTTTGGGCCGAGGCTCCAAATCTTATTTTACCAGATACCACTTATTATGCTGAAGGTAATGACAAAGGTAAGGAACTGCTTGCTAAGTGGCGTACGATGCAAGAGGAACTTTTGCCTAAGTTTGGTTTTGAAGAAGCAGAAATTAAAGATCTTCTAGATAAGGTGCTTATTTTAGATGCCAAATTGGCTCAATATGTTCTTTCCAGTGAGGAATCATCAGAATATGTGAAGCTTTATCATCCTTATGATTGGGCTGATTTTACCAAATTAACACCAGAACTGCCTTTAGATGCGATTTTTACACAGATTTTAGGTCAAAAACCAGATAAAGTTATCGTTCCTGAAGAGCGTTTTTGGACAAATTTTGCAGCTGAATTTTATTCAGAAAAAAATTGGCCTTTCTTAAAAGCTACCTTAGTTTTAGCTGCAGCAAGTTCTTACAATTCTTACCTGACAGATGATATTCGTATCCTTTCAGGAAGCTATAATCGTGCTCTTTCAGGGACACCTCAAGCTATGGATAAGAAAAAAGCCGCTTTTTATCTGGCTCAGGGCCCTTATAATCAAGCGCTCGGTCTTTGGTACGCTGGCGAGAAATTTTCTCCTGAAGCAAAGAAAGATGTGGAAGCTAAAGTGGCAACTATGATTGAGGTTTATAAAGAACGTTTGTATAAGACGGACTGGTTGGCTCAAGAAACGCGTAATAAGGCTATTACCAAACTCAATGTCATAACGCCTCATATTGGTTATCCAGAACAATTACCCAAGACTTATGCTCAAAAGATTATTGACGACAATCTCAGTCTAGTGGAAAATGCTCAAAAATTGGCTAAAATCTCAATTGCCTATAATTGGAGCAAGTGGAATCAACCAGTTGATCGCAGTGAATGGCATATGCCAGCTCACATGGTTAATGCTTACTATGATCCGCAGCAAAATCAAATTGTCTTTCCAGCGGCTATTTTGCAGGCACCATTTTATTCATTGGAGCAATCTTCATCTGCTAATTACGGTGGCATTGGTGCTGTCATTGCCCATGAAATCTCTCACGCTTTTGATACGAATGGCGCTTCCTTTGATGAAAATGGCAGTCTTAACAACTGGTGGACTGATGAAGATTATGCGGCTTTTAAAAAGCGTACAGACAGAGTTGTTGAACAGTTTGAAGGACTTGATTCTTATGGTGCTAAGGTCAACGGTCAGCTAACTGTTTCGGAAAATGTGGCTGATCTTGGTGGCCTTGCCTGTGCTCTTGAAGCTGCCAAACGTGAAGCAGATTTTTCTGTCCGTGATTTCTTTATTAATTTTGCAACGATCTGGCGCATGAAAGCACGCGACGAATATATGCAAATGCTAGCAAGTATTGACGTTCATGCTCCAGCTAAATGGCGGACCAATGTTACAGTTACCAACTTTGACGAATTCCACCAAGAATTTGCGGTTAAAGAAGGTGATGGCATGTGGCGTGATGAAGATAAACGTGTTATTATTTGGTAGATATCTAGTTTATATTTTATGATGTGTTAACTCGCTTTATTATATTAAAAATCTAAAATAAAACGCTTGAAAATTTTAATTCAAGCGTTTTTTCATTGACTAGATAACCACCGATTAGACAAAATTTGTTCTAATTCAATCTCAATTATGTTGTTTTAAATTGAATAGCTCTGGAAATGGTATCAATAGTGACCTTAGCGCCGATAGTAAAGGTAAACAAAGGCTGTGTATGAGCAAAATCAAGGTCATACATGACTGGAATTTGTTTTAGAACAGGATGTTTATCAAGGATGAAATGCCAAATTTTCTCGGTCATTTGACACTCTTTTGGAAAACGTCCAAAAATAACGGCTTGAGGATTAGGATAGGTTTGTAGGACAGCAGCTAAATGGCGAGAAATTTCGGTAGGCTTTTCTTCTTCAGATCCCTCTAAGAAAAGGATATAATTTTCAGGATTAGGAGCAAATTTAGTTCCACGTAGAAGAGCAAAGGTGGCTAAATGGCCGCCGATGGCTATCCCTTCAGCCTTGCCATTATTATAAATTTTCCATTCTGTAGGCATAAAATGACGTGGTTGGCTAGGATCGTACCAAGGGTCGCTGGACCATTTATCACTAGGGACTAAGTTGTAAACGTGTCTAGTAACGGCATTTAGCCACATTCTGCTTTGATAGTCCTGACCTTCTTCCATCTTAAAACTAGAGTAAGACGGTCCCATGTAAGTTTCCATTCCAGTTTTGGCATAAATCGCATTTAAAAGAGCCGTTGTATCTGAATAACCACAGATAATTTTAGGGTGACTTTTAATGAGTTTATAGTCCAAATAAGGTAAGATTTCATTAGCATTAAAACCACCGATTGTTTAGAGAATGGCATTGACATGTTCTTCTCTGAAAGCGTCATGGATATCAGAAACACGGCTGGCGATAGAACTGGAATTGAGCAGATCATTTTCCATATAGTTATTAGAAAAAGAAACTGTAAAGCCTAACTTTTCAAGTCTTCTCTTAGCCGATAAATTGGCATTGAATCCACCTAAACTTTCAATAGAATTTGATGGACTAAGCACTCTGATATGATCACCATATGTTAGTTTTTTCATTCATCTCTCCTCCCCATAAGTAATCCCCTAAATGTGACATTTTTTCTAGGTTATTGTTAGCAATGTTTTTCAACAGTATTAAAAGGTCTCTATACAGATTCGAGAAAATCTTCTTTTAAGGCTTTCCTTAGATGATAAGAACAGTAGCGACTTCTTTTGAAATTCCATACCTAAGATTTGAAACTCTTCCAAGTGGCAGAAACATCAATGGTTCTGTCACCTTTTCTCACAGCGAGAAGCCTCTTTTAAAGCTTATTCCGTTCGCTAATAAAAAAATAATCTTGAATTCTGTAGAGCTTAAAATAGGCTTGTTTACAGTAACATCTTTCTATTACTTATTTTATCATTTTGATTACTGTTTGAGGACAAAAATAACAATTATTTTAAAATATTTCGTTTCGATACAAAAAATCCCCTAGTTGGACTAGGAGATTTTTTACAAAAGGCGGTAGACGGATTTGAACCGACGATCAAGCTTTTGCAGAGCCGTGCCTTAC
>OLQI01002206.1_pt1 | contig 10337 bp, 8 predicted proteins | sample 1672171 | NCBI WGS metagenome assembly OLQI01 (sample SAMEA3136655, study PRJEB25190) | human gut metagenome
TGGGCCTCCCCCTCTGCAGAACCGCAAGGCGGTTTTCAGAAGGTTTGGTTAGCCGTAGCAGAAGTAACTGGTGCTGGCATACCAGCCGCTGTTAAAGTACACGGACTGCCACACGCCCTTGCCCTGGGCGAAGTTGGCCTGGTAGAGCACGTTGCTGGGCATATCCACCTGGCCCATCATGGCCTTCTTCACCGCCGTTTCGCACATGGCGTAGTAGTAGGTGCCGTTCTGGCTGTCGGTGGACTTGATGGAATCGGTGGCTGCCTGGGTAGCGTACTTGGTGGCATACTGGCCGGGCTGGGTGATGACCCCCTTCACCGTATCCGGGAAGCGGCTGTCCGCCACCCGGTTGAGCACCACCTGCGCCACGTACTCCCGCAGCTGCTCCGTGGTGTGGCCGGCCTCATAGAACACCGCCGTGGTGAGGATCCGGATGTCCTCGTCGGTGTACTGGGACAGCTTCTGGTAGGCCACGATCTCGTCCTGGGCCGCCCACCAGGTAGACTGGGCAGCCTGGATGTAGGCGCTGCTGTCATCGTACCCCTTTTGGCGCAGCGATTCCGCCGTCTGATGGGCCTGGTCCTGGATCACCTTCTGCTCCTGGATGGCTGCCATGCACGTGGTATAGTTGCTGTCGGCGGTGTCGGCTGCAAAGGCCGCCGGCACCATGGTCACCGTCAGGGCCATGCAGAGCAAGGTCGCAGTCAAAAACTTTCTCATGAATCAAACTCCTGTCGTCGCGGAGTTCCCTCCGCCGCCCCGCCTCAAGCGCCCGTCCGGGGCAGCATCTCAGAGGGGCCTCCTGGTGGTTCCTCTGGCCGGGTCCGTCTCTCTCTCGGGCCCGGCGGCGCTTGACGGGAGGCATTATACACAAAACCCCTCCCCTTGGCAAATCCCCGTTTTGGGGAAAAATTCAGGGAAAGCTGCGATGGCTTTGGCAGGATTGTCCAAGATTTTGTTTTTGATTGTTACTCTTTTTATCGGCTTTGTCATTTCTTTGGCCCTATTTGTAACGATTTTGTTACCTTTTTGGCGCAATTTTGTTACCGTTCACAAAATTTAGCCCCATTTTCTAGGCCATTGCTGAGAAAAAAACGGGGAACCCCTTGCGGCACAAGGGGTTCCCTATTGTGCACTTTGTCAGGTCCCGGGTTAAAAGTCCTGAAATTCCGGGGGGCGCCGGGCCAAAAATGCCTCCATCCCCTCCTGTTTGTCGTGGGTGGCAAAGGCCAGGCCCATCAGATCCATCTCCCGCTGGGCGCCGTTCTTCAGGTCGATCTCCTGGCTGGAATTGATGGCCGTTTTGGCCAGATAGACCGCATAGCTGGCCCGGGAGGCGATCTTCTTGCCCAGGGTCCGGCAGGTCTCCAGCAGGTCCTCCTTGGGCACCACGTGGTTGACCAGGCCGACCCGCCAGGCCTCCTGGGCATCGATCTGGTCCCCGGTGAAGATCATCTCCTTGGCCCGGCCGGCCCCGATGAGGCGGGCCAGCCGCTGGGTCCCTCCCCCGCCGGGGATGATGCCCAAGGTGACCTCCGGCAGCGCAAACCGGGCCTGCTCCGCGGCGATGCGGATGTCACAGGCCAGGGTGAGCTCACATCCGCCCCCCAGGGCGTAGCCGTTGACAGCGGCAATGGTCACCTGGCGCATGTTTTCCAGCAGCCCCGCCGCCTCGTGACACAGCCCGGACAGGCGTCTGGCGGCCATGGAATCCTCGTGCACCATCTGGGCAATGTCCGCCCCGGCGGCGAAAGCTTTGTCCCCCGCCCCGGTGAGGATGACCGCCTTGATGGCATCCATCCCCTCTACCCGGCGAAGGATGGCAATGAGTTGGCGGTAGACCTCGCTGTTCAGGGCGTTAAGGCTCTTGGGCCGGTTCAGGGTGACCAGGGCCAGTGGGGCCTCCAGCTGCAATGTGACAACTTCTTCCATGGGATTTCCTCCTATCTCCTCCCCCGTTGGGGGTGTTATCCACGATAGGCCGCATAGACCTGGCGGCGGGTATAGTCCTTGGCTGGGCCGAAGAACTCGCTGGGCAGGTTGCTCACCGTGCCGTCGGGGTCCATGGCGTACTTTAAAATGCCCTGCTCGGCGCACCAGTCCATGGCGCCCCAGTTGGCGTGCTGGGGGGTGCCGATCTCCCGAATCTTGGCCACCCGGCGGCCGATGGCCTCTGCCCGGGGGGCCAGGAGCATGGCCAGCTCTCCCCAGGTCATGGGATCGTCCAGCCGCAGGCGGTTGTCCGAGAAGACGATGCCCCGGGTCTTTTGGAGGGCGACCAGTTTCTCAAAGCCAGGCTCCTCCCGGCCTACATCTGCAAAGGGGCTGTAGTCGGCCATAAGCTGTTCCACCGTAACCACCCGGTAGCCGTAGGACTGGAGGAGCTCCAGCTGCTGCTTTAGGCCGAAGGCCACCGGGGTGCGGCGGCTCATGTTGTACCCGTCCTTCTGGAAGATGATCTGCCCGGCCAAGGCATCGGGGTCAGCCTCCAGGGCCCGCTTCATGGGCTCCACCATGGCTGCAATCTCCGCCTGGAGGGACTCCTGAACGGTGTTGTGATGGATGGGCAGCCACCCGGCTCCGTCAAAGGCAGCCGCTAAATAGAGGTAGCCCATCTGGTCGTAGGCGTCGTAGCTGGTAAAGCCCCCCTCAATCTTGTCCACATAGTGGGGCGGGCGGCCCATGGTCATGGTATAGCCATAGGTCTCCTGGAGAAGGGTGTGCAGCCGGGTGAGGTCAGCCACCACGGGGTCCAGCCCGTGGAAATGGTCCCGCTTGCCGTAGACAAAGGGCTTTTTCCCAAAGAGGACATGGCGGTACCCGTGGTTGGTGATCTGGTGCCCCTCGTGCAAAATCCGGCGGACCAGCCGGTCGTTGTGGACCACCCCTCCCCGGCCGTCCTGGTTGATGTCGGGGTAATGGTCATAACGCACCCCGCCCCAGTCGGCCTGGCCCGATTTGCCGGCCATGTCGGGGTAGTTTTCGCTGGTGTCCCCCACCACGTCGAAGGTACCCAGGGCGTGGTACTCCTGCAGCGTGTCCAGCAGCAAGTCGGTCAGCGCTCGGCCGCCAAACTTATCGGGGCTGGAGGGCAGGTCCATGGGGCCGTCGTCAAAGGTCATGGCCACCACCCGTTCCTTGGTGTGCACCCGCTCAATGCGGCGGGTGTAGCTCACATGGTGCTTTTCCTCGGGCAAGAATTTTTTCAGGACGCGCTTGCCCATTTTGCCCGCTTTTACGATCAGGGACATGGTTCCCTTCTCCTTTCTATTCGGTTCGACGTCTCCCGTCCTCCCAGGCACACCGGGCTGCAAACGCGGCCCATTTCAAATACCGAGGGAGGGAGGCGTGCGTTTTTTTTAGTTTCGTGTACTGGCTCCGCGCCACGCACAGCGAGGGGCCCTCCCGCCCATCCGGGGTCCCTTGGCCGGCCAAGATCGCACTGCGAATGGCCGCCAAAGAGCGGGCGTCTGTCTCCAAGGTCAGGGTACCGCCCCCCACTTCCTGGGGAAGGTGGGCATCGCTGCCGGCGGTGGGAACCAGGCCGGTCTGGCAGGCAAACGCCGCTGCCTGGGCGTTGGCCTGGGGATTCTTTCGGTTGGCCCGGCTGTTCCACACCTCCACCCCATCCAAATGGGGGACCAGCGGCAAGAGGGACGATGCTGGCCGGCTCTTTTGAAAGGGATGCGCCAGGACCGTCACCCCGCCCTGGGCGTGGACTGCTTTTGTGGTCTCCTCCCAGGTGGTATAGGATATCTCCCGGGAGAGGAAGAGGGCCAGCAAGTGGCCGTACTCCGTGGAGAACTCCACCCCGGGGAGGATCAGCACCCCATCCACCTCCGTAGGGCCGGTGTAGACCACATCGTGGTCACAGATGGCCACCCCATCCAGACCCCGTGCCTTGGCCAGGGCTGCGATCTCCTCGATCCCCATCCGGCCATCGAAAGAGGCCTTGGAGTGAAGGTGGAGGTCCAGAATCAGTTTCATCCTAACCTTCCTTTCAGGCTGTTCCGGAGGTATCTGCGATAGGCTTTCTGATCCCCCTTGCGCTTGAGTGCCTCGGGGACGGTGAAAAAGTCCACCACGCCCCCCCAAGCCCGGCGGAGATCCCCCTGCCGAAGGTAGCCCAGGGTGGCCGCCCCATCGTGGAAGAGGTAGCGCATTTTCACCCCTTCCCGGAAGTTCCGGGGGGTGTACTCCAAAACCTCCCCCTGGGCCGCCCTGGCATAGTCGGCAACAAAGGGGGCCCCACAGCAGGCCGTCATGGGAAAACTGCCCCACACCCGGGGGTTGACCTCCAGGATCTTTCCCCCTTTAAACTCCACCATGGCCATCCCTACAAAGCCGAAGGAGGCCAGCAGGCGGTAGGCCTGGTCAATCATCTTCTCGTCATAAAAGCTCACGCAACAGGTGGAAGGTCCCCCTGTCACAGGGTATTCCCGCAGCCGTCGGTGGCAGAAGGCACACACCAGACGGCAGTTTTGATCCAAAAGAAGGTTGACCCCCTCACCGGGGCCGGACACCTTTTCCTGCACAATGGGCGCCCCACCGTACTGGGACATGGTCTCATAGGCCCGCTGATAGGCCGCCTGCCCCTCTGCGATGGTATACCGCTCCCACGATTTCAGGCCGAACTGCTCCCCACACCGGGGTTTCACCACCACGGGGTAACGGTCTGGCGGGCCGTCGTACTCCTGGGGCACAGGCAGGCCCAACGCCAAGCACCGTTGGTGCACCGTCTCTTTGTCGTTGAGATCCGCCAACGCCTGGGGGGATGCCACCAAGAAATCAGCCGTCCCGGCCAATTCCTCCCGGTGGGCACTGATCCAGCGGAGGGTATCCGCTCCGGTGGGGAACAGGACGGGGCGGTCGTAGGCCTGCAGCAGCGCGGTCAGTCTCTCCCCATAGTCTGCATCCCGGCAGGATCCCTCCATCCACCGTCCCTCTTTGGTAAACTTGGAAACAAAGGAGGCCGGCGTGTGGACGGCCTCCTGTCTGGTCTGGGTTACCACCACGGAGAAGCCCGCCTCTCCCAGTGCCCTTACGGCAGCCAGAGAGGCCCGGTATTTTCCGTCAGTGACCACTGCGGTTTTCACAGCATGTTCTCCTTCCTGGCCTTGCCCTCAGCCAAAGCCCCGGTCGTATTGGTCAAAGGTCTCCTTCAGCAGGTAACTGTACCCGCTGACCATGGTCTCCGCCCGGGGGCGGTACACGGGAAGGGAGGCCTCCCGCACATAGCGGGAGAGGAGGAGGTCAAACAGCTCCTCCAAAAAATCCCCCTGGCACAGGTGGGCCACCCCCACCGACACATTCTCCAGCCAAAACAGCCCCGTCACGTCCAGGCCCGTGGGGTCCTCAAACCGGGACAGGAGGTAGACCCCTCGCTGCAGTTCCCGGTTCAAAGGGCGGCGGAGGACGGTGTAGTACACCTCCCCTTGCCAGCGGTAGAACACATCCCACACCTGCCGGGGGGCGCAGCGGCCATACAGTTCCCGTAGCAGGCGCCGGCCGCCGGAAAGGCCCAGCCGCAGCCAGCGCAGCTCCCCCGTCTCCGTCATGTCCATGAGAAGCCGGCCGGAGGTCCGGCCCAGATAGGGGGTACGGTTAGGTTCGTCAAAGAATCCGTCGGCCAACTCCTGAAACAGAGTCCCCAGTTCCGGCAGCCGGGCTTCCTCCACCCCCACGGACAGGGGGGTGAGCAGGTCCAGCAGATCGCTGGTGTGCATGGGGCGGCGGCCCTCGGCGGCCCTGCCATCGCTGTCTACCAACCCATACAGGATTTCCCGGATGGCTTGCACGCTGCGGAAGTAGGCGGAAATGGTGGTGCACAGCAGGGACTTCTCCCCATCGCTGCGGCGGCCGAAGTGCCAGTCGAAACACTCCAGTTCCCGCCCGGGGTTGGCGTCCAACAGTTGAAGGATCCGCCCCACGGGGTTGGAGTCAAACTTGGTCTCTCCGAAAAAGTAGCTGGCGTTCTGGCTGACCCGGCTGGGAAAGCTCTCACACCACGCCCGGTCCCGGAGGTCCAATTTATTCTGAAAATCCCGGTTGAGGAAACGCACCCGCACCTCCCCCTCCGGCCCCTCCTCCCGTTGGAGGAAGTAGAGGTCGCTGCGTTGGGGGGGATCGAAGAAATCCTCATACCATTTAAACAAAAGATAAAAGCTGTCTTCCTGGTGGCCGGCAGCCACCCAGGCCATGGTTGTCCATGCTTCGCGAATGGGTGTCCCTTTTCCGGCATATTTGTCGAACATCCAGGCGATGCGGGGATGGGACAGTATGTCGTGGTACATCCAACAGATCCTATGCTGATCGGTATCGACCATGAGGTCCTCAAAGGAGCTCCGGTCCAGATAGATCGGATCGTCAAAGTACATGGTGCAGACCTCAGTTCCCTCAAAGTGGCAGGCAGGCGTACAGCTTATCATTTGTATTATACCAGCTGGAGCAGGTTTTTCAAGGGGGTCTGCACGGCCTTTCCCCTCTGGCAACAAGCCCCCGCAAGGTTCTCTCCCCCACAAAGAAAAGCGGAGAGCCCTGAGGGCTCTCCGCTGGGTCATTCTTCGTACTGTTGGGGGATGGGGTCGAAGGAGAGGAGCTCCTCCTCCACGGGAGGGTTGTCCTGGGCGAGGGGTTCCCCGCTCTGCATCTGGACCCACTGCTCCTTGGTGATCAGGATCTGCCGGGGCTTGGCCCCTTCCGAGGGGCCGACGATGCCCTTCTCCTCCATCTGGTCCATGAGGCGGGCCGCCCGGGCATAGCCCAGCTTCAGCCGCCGCTGGAGGAGGGAGACCGAAGCCTGCCCCAGCTCCAGGATCACATCCACCCCGGCGGGGAAGAGTTCGTCCTGGTCCTCCTCCCCCTCCCCGGCGGGGAAGGCGCCGGCGGCGGCCCCGCCGCTGTGCTTGCCCTTCTTTTCGGTCTCGGCGGCGTGCTGCTCGATCTGGGCCATGACCTCGTCGTCGTACTCGGGGGTGGCGTTTTCCTTGACGCTGCCCACCACGGCGGCCACCTCCTCATCGGAGATGAAGCACCCCTGCACCCGCAGGGGCTTGCCGGAACCCAGGGGGAACCAGAGCATGTCCCCCTTGCCCACCAGCTTCTCCGCCCCGGTGTTGTCCAGGATGATCCGGGACTCCAGGGAGGAGGCCACGGCAAAGGCAATCCGGGAGGGGATGTTGGCCTTCATCAGGCCGGTGATCACGTCCGCCGAGGGCCGCTGGGTGGCGATCACCAGGTGCATCCCGGCGGCGCGGCCCATCTGGGCCACCCGGCAGATGGACTCCTCCACCTCCTTGGCGGCCACCAGCATCAGGTCGGCCAGCTCATCGATGACGATGACCACCTTGGGCAGGGGATCCACCCCCTCCTGCCCCTCGGCCCAGTGGTTGTAGGAGGACAGTTCCCGCACCCCCGCCTCGGCGAAGAGGCGGTAGCGCTTCATCATCTCCGTCACCGCCCACTGGAGGGCCCCGGCCGCCTTCTTGGGGTCGGTGACCACGGGGATCAGCAGGTGGGGGATACCGTTGTAAATCCCCAACTCCACCATCTTGGGGTCCACCATGATCAGGCGAAGCTCCTCCGGGGTGGACTTATAGAGCATACTGATGAGCAAAGAGTTGATGCACACCGACTTACCCGAACCGGTGGTGCCGGCGATGAGCATGTGGGGGAGTTTGGAGCAGTCCCCCACAATGTAGTTGCCCCCGATGTCCTTGCCCACGGAGAAGGCCACCGAGGACTTGTGCCGCCGGAAGGCGGGGGACTCCAGCACCTCCCGAATGGGCACGGGGATCACCACTTGGTTGGGCACTTCGATACCCACCACGGAGATCTTCCCCGGCACCGGGGCAATGCGCACGCTGGTGACCCCCAGGGCCAGGGCCACGTCGTCGGAGAGGTTGGTGAGTTTGTTCAGCCGCACCCCCTGCTCCAGGGCCACCTCGTACCGGGTCACGGCGGGGCCCTGCACGGCCCCGGTGACGTGGCCGTCGATGCCGAAGGAAGTGAGCACCCCGGACAGGCGCTCCATGGTCCCCGTCAGCTCCTGGCGGGCGGCCTTGGCCTTTTCCCCGCTGGGCGGGGTGAGCAGGTCCAGGGAGGGGAAGACATAGTCCTTCCCCTGGCTCTCCTCCAGGGTTTTCTCGATGGTTTGGGTGACGGCGTGAGCCTCCTGCTGAATCTCCGCCTGCCGCTGGGCTTTGGTGGGTTTTCCCTCCCCCACCGGCTGCCAGAGGGGACCCTCCTCGGTGGGGGGGGCAGCCTCCTCGCGCAGGTCCTCCAAAACCTGGTCCGGCCGGCGGACATGGCTGGTGTGGTCAAAGAAGGGAGTCTTCTCCCCCGTCTGCAAGGTCTCTGCGGCCTGTTGGGCCTGGGAGGGGGGGGAGACCGTTTTGGTTTTGTCCTTGGCGCTCTTCCGGGCGGTTTCTGCCGCCGGGGCGGGGTCCGCCGCCTCGTCTAAGGGGAGGTCCGGCGCCTTTTTCCGGCGGGACCAGAAGGGCGTCACCTGGGGGGTAACCGGGGGAACCGGCACATCCTCCACCGGATCCAAGCGCGCGTCCTCCTCATCCCGGAAAACCTCGTCCTCGTAATCCAGGTCCTCCTGGGCCTGCCGGTCTTGGCGGGCCTGCTGCCAGCGGGCCGCCGCAGCTTGGATGGAGGACGGGGTCACATGGGCTGCCCCGGCAAACAGGGTCAGGAAGGCCAGCAGGAAAATGGCCCCTGCCCCGATGGCACTGAACCCGGCGGTGAACAGCACCCCCAGGCTGCCGCTGATCACGCCGCCGCCCACGCCTTGGAGTCCTTCCCTCCACAGTTGGGACACCACCAGGGTGGTATGGGTGGGGCCCAGCACCACATGGAGGAAAGCGCCGCCCACCACCGGCAGCAGCCCCAGACACCACAGCCGGCCGGTGGGCCGCTTCTCCCGGCAGAATACCAGCACCCATGACGCCCACAACAGGGCCGGTGCGGCGAACCAGAACCCATGGCCGATAAGGCCTCGGATCCCCCCACACAGCCCGTCCAGGACCACCCCGTGGACCTGGAACATCCCCAGGATCACCAGCAGGGCCAGAAAGGCGCACACCGCTGCGGCAATCCCCCGGGCCAGGACGTTGGGCATATATGCCCGGGGTTTGCGCCGGGAGGCCGTCGATGCCGCCTTCCCCTTCCCCTGGGAGGGGCGTTTGGTCTGGGACTTGGCGCCGCCGGATTTTTTCCCGGCGGCGGTCTGTTTGGTTTTCTCCGGTTTCTTCTGTGTGGAAGCCATACTTCCCTCCTTGCAATATGGAATCTGCCGATCAGCGGAAGATCAGGCTGGCCACCACCGCCGCGGCGCCGATGCCCCAGCAGTAGTAGGCGAAGTTCCCGAACTTACCCTTGTCGGCCAGCAGGTTCACCAGGCGAATGGCAAAGTAGCCCGACACCGCCGCCACGATGGTGCCCACGATGTAGGCCGGCAGCATCGAGGTGTCAATCCCCTGCTGGGCGGCATCCCCGATGGTGAGGATGTTGGCCCCCAGCACCGCGGGGATGGACAGCAGGAAGGAGAACCGCACGGCAAACTTCCGGCGGAACCCCCGCATCATGCCGGCGGAGATGGTGGTCCCCGACCGGGACAGGCCCGGCACCACTGCCACTGCCTGGCCCACCCCTACCAACAGGGCGTCCAACAGCGTGGCGGACTTGGCCCCCTTCTTCCCCCGGGCCATGCGGTCGGAGAAGAACAGGAGCAGGCCAGTGACCAGCAAGGCACAGCCCACGAAAATGGTGTTGCTGTACAGACTCTCCACCTGGTCCTTGATGGGCAGGATGACAAAAAGGGGCAGGGTAGCCACGATAATCATCACCACCATCCGCTCACTGGGCGTCAAGCGCTGGCCAGACTGCCGCTTCTCCTTCGAAACCAGGCGCTGGACCAGATGCACCAGCGCTTTGAGGAGCTTCACAATGTCCTTCCAGTAGTACACGAAAATGGCAATGAGGGTACCCAGGTGGAGCAGCACGTCAAAGAACAGGCTGCCGTCTGTGGTGGCCAGGCCAAAGAAGTGCTGAAACAGGGACAGGTGGCCCGAGCTGGAGATGGGGAGAAACTCCGACACCCCCTGGACCAGTCCCAGGAAAATGGAGGATAAGATGCTCAAACAATCGACCTCTTTCTATCTCTTTTCACGGCCACCCTAGATGGGGACGGGGGCCTGGCGGTACTACGTACCCTATCGGTGGTCGGGGCTGTTACGAGGCCTCGGGGCGCAGCGCCCCGGGGGCCCGCCTGCCCGGCGGGGTCCCCATTTCTCCCGAGAAATGGGGAGAAAGAGGGCCGGGGGCAAGCCCCC
>OLQI01002209.1_pt1 | contig 10321 bp, 9 predicted proteins | sample 1672171 | NCBI WGS metagenome assembly OLQI01 (sample SAMEA3136655, study PRJEB25190) | human gut metagenome
AACGGATCGCAAACCCAATATGCGGGGTGGTATATCTTCTTCTACAAGTTCGACGCCAAGTCGGGGTCAACTGGCAACACGTTCCAGGATATCGTCGGGTACATGGTGGCCGCCCCGCCCCACGGAGGGAACGTGCAGCTGACGAAGGTGTCCACCGATCCCGCCATCTCGAACGCCAACGGCAACTACTCCCTCGCCCAGGGCGTCTTCGCCGCCTTCACCGATGAGGCCGCGAGCCAAAGCGCCCGCGACCACGCCCAGGGACGCCCCTGGAAGACGTGGCAAGAGGCCCAGGCGTGGGCCAAAGCCAACGCCGACGTCACCTTGGTCACGGGCAACGACGGATCAAGCCCCGTCGTGCGCGATGTGGAAGCGGCGGACTACTTTGTCGTTGAGTTGTTCGCGCCGCCCGGCTTCCGGCTTTCCGATCAGATCAAGACCCTTTCTGTTCACGTGGCCGAAAACGATGACGACATCTGCTCCATCGCTTTCGAAGACGTCCCGCAGTCGGGCTCCATCGACCTGCTCAAGGTGTCGAACAACCCCGACCTCACCACGGGCAACGACTGCTACACGCTCGCCGGCGCCACCTATGGCATCTTCGCCGACGCCGCCTGTCTGCAACCGGTCCGCAGCATCACCACGGCCCTGGACGGAAACGGCAACGGCTACGCCCGCGCCGACAAGCTGCCCATCGGATCGTACTGGGTGAAGGAGACGAAGCGCCCCCAGGCAGGCTTCGCCCTGGACCCGCGCGTTTACCCTGTCGTGGTTAGCGATCAGATCGTTACCCGCGTGAACACCGCCAGCGTGACCGATCAGGCGAAGCTCAACCCGCTTTCCATCATGCTGCAGAAGAAAGACGACCAAACCCAGGAAGCGTCGCCCCAGGGAGCGGCCACGCTGGGCGACGCCCACTTCCGCATCAACTATTACGACGTGAACGGGGGAACCGTCGAGTCCCTCAGCGCACTGGAGCCCCGCGCCCATTGGATCGTGCGCACCGACGACACTGGCTCGTTCCTGCTCGACCGCGCTGAATCGTTCTTCACCCACACCGACAGGCACGGCAACGAGACCGAGCTGCCCTACAAGGTCAGCGGGTCGCCCTTCTATCGGCTTTCTGACGGGCGCATCGCCATGCCCATCGGCACCTACACCATCCAAGAGGTGAAGGCCCCCGAGGGGTATCTGCTCGACGAGACCATCCGCGTGCGCCACATCACCGATGCCGACCACAACAACGAAGTCATCGAGACGTTCGAGGCCGAGCAAGACGGCGACCTGGTCACCGACCGCGTGGCCCGGGGCGATCTATCGTTCCTCAAGCGCGCCGACGGGGCCGCCAAGCTCGCCGGCATCCCCTTCAAGCTCACGTCGAAGACGACGGGCGAGTGGCACATCATCGTCACCGACAAGAACGGCATGGCCTCTACCCAGTCAACGCCAGCGCATCCCCATGGTGAGAACACCAACGGCAATGATGCCCAGTTCCGCGCCGAGGATGGCAGCTTCCGCATGCCGCTTACCCTTGATACGGAAGCCCTCGATGCCAGCGCCGGCACCTGGTTCGGCCTCGCCTCAAACGGCCAGAGCGCGCCCATCGACGAGCAGTACGGCGCCCTGCCCTTCGACACCTACGAGCTTGAAGAGCTGCCCTGCCCCGCCAACGCCCTCTTCCAGATGATACGCGACGAAGTCGTCATCGACGAGACCGATGACAGTCTCGTGGTTGATCTGGGCACGCTGAACAACACCGCCGCGGGCAAGCCCTCCATTCGCACGAGTGCCTACGACGGCACCACCCACGACCCCTACGACAACGAGATCAGCACAAACGAGACCGCGACCATCATCGACCGCGTCACCTACACCGGCCTTACCCCCGGCGAGTCCTACACCCTGGAAGCCGCCCTCATGGACAAGGCGACGGGCGAACCCTTCCTGGTCGAGGGCGATCCCGTTACCGCCTCCACCACGTTCGCTCCCGAGGACTACAACGGCTACACGAACGTGACCATCTCCTTCGACGGAAGCGCTCTTGCCGAACGCACCGAACTGGTGGTATTCGAAACGCTTTCACAGGAAGGCCGGGAAGTGGCCCGCCATCACGACCTGGACGATCGCCAGCAGACCATCACGGTGAACCCCGTGTCCATCGCCACCACAGCCCGTGATCAGGAAAGCGGCACGCACCAGGGACTGCCCGCCGAAGAGGTCACCATCGTTGACACGGTCATGTACCAAGGCCTGGTACCGGGCCACGAGTACCGCCTCATCGCGCTGCTGATGAACAAGGACACCGGCGAGCCCCACACCGTCGACGATCGCGTGGTCACCGTGGAGCAAGCATTCGTCCCCGATGCCTCTGAAGGCGCCGCCGACGTAGCCATCACCATCCCCGGCGCCAACCTCGACGGAACGACCTTCGTCGTCTTCGAATCGCTGTACTACGAAGACCGCGAGCTGGCCGCGCACGCCGATCTGGAAGACGAGGGGCAAACTGTCGCCTACGCCTATCCCGATCTGCCCCTGCCGCCCACGGGAGGCAGTGCGGAGCCGGACCGTCCCGCCCTTGCGCAAACCGGCGACCCCCTCACCTGGACGATCGCCGCACTCGCCGTGGGAGCCGGAGGAGCCGCCGTCATCGCCTACGCCGCCCGCCGCAACCGCCCCAAATAAAAGGCATCCCACGAAGGGGAGGCCGCTAACCCCTCCCCTTCGCTGACCCTCCAAACATTGTGGTCACACGAACTCATAGCGATACCTTTTCGATATTAAAATGACTAGACTGTCCTTCCTCGGAGTGATCGACTATGTTTTTCATCTATGATGCAGAAAAGGACCAGTCCAATCTGGCCAAGCACGGCATAAGTCTGGAAGACGCGAGGATGCTCTGGCGAGATGACCATCTGATCGAAATCGGCGCCGCCCATCGCCGCGAACGACGACGTATGGTCATCGCCAAATGCGACGGGATGTACTGGAGCGCCATCATCACCTACCGGGGCTCTGTCACACGCATCATTTCGGCCCGACCATCGACCGAAAAGGAGAAGAGGATCTATGACAAAAACCGCTACCGCAACAACCGCTGAAAACCTCGAAGAGCGCTTCGACGCCGGCGAAGACGTGCTCGACTACTTCGACCCCGACTCCGCCGTCCACCCGCCGCGCGACTACGAGACCAAGTCCATCACCGTCACGCTCCCTTTGTGGCTGATCGCCACCCTCGACGAGGAGGCCTCGCGACGCGGCATGACGCGCAAGGGCGTTATCAACATGTGGCTCGTCGATCGCGCCGATGAAGAGCGGGCACGCTGGAGCCGGCAGCGCTAGGCTAGGCTGCCGGGCCGCTAATCCCTCCCCCTCGCTGACCTTGCCTTATCGGCGACAGCACCAGGACTGGGCCGTGGCGCGCGACCAGGCATCTACCTCTTGCAGCTGGGCGATGCTCTCGACGGACTGAACACCAGCGCGCTCGTGGGCCTCCATGGCGGCCTCCACACAGGCAGCGATGTCTAGGTAGCCGATCTGCTCGGCCAAGAACGCGGCCACCGCCACCTCGTTGGCGGCGTTCATGACGCAGGGTAGCGTGCCGCCGGTTTCGCCAGCATGACGCGCCAGGGCAAGGCATCGGAACGTATCGGTATCGGGCGCCGCGAACTCCAAGGTTCCCAAGGTGCGGAAGTCCAGCGGAGCCACCGGCGCCTCCCAGCGATCGGGGTAGGACAGCGCGAACTGAATGGGAATGCGCATGTCGGTCGTGCCCAGGTGCGCCTTCACCGATCCATCGGCGAACTCCACCATCGAGTGGATCGCGCTCTGGGGCTGCACCACCACCTCGATCTTGTCGTAGGGCATGGCGAACAGGTGATGGGCCTCAATCACTTCCAGGCCCTTGTTCATCAGGGTCGACGAATCGATGGAGATCTTCGCCCCCATGTTCCACGTGGGATGGGCCAGCGCCTGGGCCGGCGTAATGGACAGCAGCTGGTCGCGCGTCTTACCGCGGAAAGGGCCACCCGAGGCGGTTACCCACAGCTTCGACACCTCGCGAGCGTTCTCACCCAGCAGGCACTGGTAGATGGCCCCGTGCTCGGAATCGATGGGCATGAGCGCACCGGCCGGCCCCACTGCCGGAGCCGTCCCGGCGGCGCGGCGCTGGGCATCCACCTGCGCGGCCAGCGGCATAATCAGGTCGCCGCCCACCACCAGCGATTCCTTGTTGGCCAGGGCGAGCACCTTGCCCGCCGCCAACGTCTCGTAACTCGCCTGAAGTCCCGCAGCGCCCACCAGCGCGTTCACGACCACGTCGGCCTCGGACAGCTGGGTCAGCGCCGCAACCGCGCCGGACCCCACGCCGAAGCTGGGCTCGCTCGATGTTCCCGCCTCGCAGCGCGCCCGCCCCAACTCGCCCACCAGCGTCCGCGCCTCGTCGCAGCGCGGGTCGTCGGCCAACGCCTTATCGCCCACCGCTAAGTGATCCACGCCGAACTCGCGCGCCTGGGCCAGCAGCTCGTCGATGCGCCCGTGCACGGCCAAGCCCACGATCTCAAGCGCATCGCTGTGCCGGCGCACCACATCAAGGGTTTGCGTTCCGATAGATCCCGTGGAACCCAGTACGACAATGCGACGTTTGCCCATGGCAGAGCCTTTCAGTCGAAGGAACAGGCCTACGCCGTCGCCCTAGAACACGACGTAGGGAATGCAACCGCCGACCACCAGCAGGATGGCCGCCGTAATAGAAGTCAGGAACAGCGAGTCGCTCCGATCGAGCAGGCCGCCATGACCCGGCATGATGGTGCCCGAGTCCTTGAAGCCGGAGTTGCGCTTGATGCGGCTTTCCGCCAGATCGCCCAGCACGCCCATGCACCCAGAGATCATGCCGAATGCCACGGCCTGCAAGATAGTCATGGTCACGCCCGGCACGAATGACATCGCGCACCAGAACAGCACCGAACCGATCAGCCCAGCGAGGAAGCCCTCCCAGCTTTTCTTCGGACTCGTGCGCGGCGCCAGCTTATGGCGGCCAATCTTGCTGCCCACCAGATAGGCGAAGGCGTCGTTGGCCCACACGCTCAAGAACAGCAACAGCACCATGATGCCGCCCCAGGGATCGGGCAGGGAAACGCGAATCACAATGAGCCCGCATAGCAGAAGCCCCGTATAGGCCGCACCGAAAAAGCTCACACCCACATCGGGAATGCGCGCCCGCAGCCAGAACACGTACCACACCAGCAAGGCCAACAGCAGCGCCAAGCTCACCAGCATAGCGCCGATCAGCCCCGCCAGATACACACTTAAGGGGTACAGCACCGCCGCGATAATGCCCAGCATCTCGTTGGGCAGCTTCGCATCCGATCGCAGCATATAGAAGAACTCGCCCGCGCAAATACCCGCCACGGCCATCAGCATCAGCACCATGGGAACATCGCCGGCCAGCACGCACAACACCGTTACGGCCGTGTACACCGCACCCGTGCGGAAGCGCACCTGCAGATCCGAGGCGTTCTTCAGCTTCTTCGGCGTCTTCTCCAGGGCCTTGCGCTTCAAGCGGTCGCGCTGCTGCTGACGCGTCTCGCGCTTCTCCTGAAGTGCCTGCTGCTCTTCTTCCGATAAATCGTAATGCCACGGCGGCCCGCACGGAGCCGATTCCGGGTCGCAGGCCAACGGTGGCAGCTCGCGCTCTTCGTCGCTCTCGGTCAACAGGCCGAAGCCGATGCGCTCGCGCTCATCGGCGCAGCGCGCGCTATCGGGCTTGCGATGGGGCACGCCCTGGCGCAAGCGCTCGCGCGCCCGGCGCGCCCGACTCTTTTTCTCGTCCTCCGAGATGCCGCCCTTCATTTAGGCCACCCCTCCGAACCGGCGGTTGCGGCCCTGATAGTCCAACAGGCAGCGCAAGAACTCATAGCGATCGAAGTCGGGCCACAGCACGTCGGTGACCACGAACTCGGAATAGGCGATCTGCCACAGCAGGAAGTTCGACACGCGCATCTCGCCCGATGTGCGAATCACCACATCGGGATCGGGCATGCCGCAGGTGTACAGCCCGCGCTCGAACATCTCCGCAGTCGGCGCCAGCACCTCGCCGGTTTCCTCGGCCACCAGCACCGCCTCGCGCATGCAGCCCTCGCAGGCTCGCAGAATCTCCTGACGGCCGCCGTAGTTCACCGCCACCACCAGCGTCATGCCCGTGTTGCCGCGGGTCTTCTCCCAGGCCTCATCGAAGGCCTCGCGCGTCTCGGCGGGCAACGGCGACAAGTCGCCGATGGTGCGCACGCGCACCTGCTCGGCGTGCAGCCCGTCCACCTCGGCCAGCATGGTCTTGGCAAACAGGTCCATCAGCCCCACAACCTCGTCTTCCGGCCGCTTCCAGTTCTCGGTGGAAAACGAGTAGATGGTCAGGTACTTCACGCCCAAATCCGACGCGCAGCGGATGGTCTCGCGCACGGCCTCGATGCCGGCCTTGTGACCGCGCAGGCGATTGAGCGCGCGCTTCTTCGCCCAGCGCCCATTGCCGTCCATGATAACGGCCACCGACTCAGGCACCCGCGCAAGATCAAGCGCCGCAGGGTCAAGCCCCTCCGGCGGGTTCGGGAATATGTAATCCAAACTTTTAGCCATATCATTTCTCGCAGGTTCGCCCAAGGAAGGCAGCGAAGTTGCGACAGGTGCCCGGAATTGCGCTGAAGGGCGGCTGAGCGGCCTTCGTGCCGCGAAGGTAAGCCCTGAAGTGCACGGCCAGGTGCCTGTCGGAACCGCAGCGTCGGCGTTCCCGTCGTTGCGTCAGCAACGACGGAACCAATTAGATCTCCATGACCTCGGCTTCTTTTTTCTTCAGCACTTCGTCCACTTCGGCGACAAACCGGTCGGTCATCTTCTGGATCTCGGCCTCGGCACGCTTCGACTCGTCCTCGGGGAGGTTGTCGTTCTTCACGGCCTTCTCCACCGCCGTGTTCGCGTCGCGGCGAGCGTTGCGCACGGCCACGCGCGCCTCTTCGGCGAACGTCTTGCACTGCTTCACCAGATCGCGGCGACGCTCCTCGGTCAGCGCGGGAAAGGGCAGGCGAATCACGTTGCCGTCGTTGTTGGGGGTCACGCCCAAGTCGCTCTCGAGAATGGCCTGCTCGATGGCGCGTAGCACGCCCTTGTCCCAAGGCTCGATCACCAGCAGGTGGGCCTCCGGAGTCTTCACACCGGCCATCTGGTTCACCGGGGTGGGCACGCCGTAGTAGTCCACCTTGATGCGATCGAGCACCATGGCGTTGGCGCGACCGGTGCGCACGCCGGCGAAGTTGTCCTTCAGCGCCGTGACGGCCTTCTCCATGCGCTCTTCGGCGCCCATCAAAATCTCGTCGATATCTGCCATGGGGTCTTCCTCCTCTTTCCGAGCCCGGCGGGCTCTTGCGAACTTGCGTTGCTGCCGCGCCGAGCGGCTATTCCACCACGGTGCCCACCGGCTCGCCCTGCAGGGCGGCGCGGATGTTGCCGGGCTTCGTCAGGTCGAACACGATCATGGGCACGTTGTTGTCCATGCACAGCGACGTGGCCGTCGCGTCCATCACATTCAGGCCGCGGCTCAGCACGTCCATGTAGCTGATGCGGTCGAAGCGCTTGGCCTCGGGATGCGTCGTCGGATCGGCATCATACACGCCGTCCACCTTGGTGGCCTTCATCACGCAGTCGACATCCAGCTCGCAGGCGCGCAGGGCGGCGGTGGTGTCGGTGGTGAAGTAGGGGTTGCCGGTGCCGGCGGCCAAAATGACCACGCGGCCCTTCTCCAGATGGCGAATGGCGCGGCGGCGGATGTAGGGCTCGGACACCTCCTGCATGTTGATAGCGCTCTGCACGCGGGAGAAGATGCCGTGGCGCTCGAAGGCGTCCTGCAGGGCCAAGGCGTTCATCACCGTGGCCAGCATACCGATGTAGTCGGCCTGGGAACGATCCATGCCCTCAGCCGAACCCGCCAGACCGCGGAAGATGTTGCCGCCGCCCACCACTACGGCCAGCTGCACGCCGTCGTGGACGATCTCGGCGATTTCTTCTGCCAGGTCATCAACCACTTTCGGATCGATTCCGTAACCAAGGTCGCCAGCCAGCGCCTCACCAGACAACTTCAGCAGAACGCGATCGTACTTGTATTCGTTCGCCATCGAACCAGTCCCTTCGTCGGCAGGTTTTTATCTAAACGGATATATAGTACCCGAAATGCCCCGCCATCAACACGGCGCCGCCCCAAGACCCGATAAAAACAAGACGGCCCTCCCGCAAGGAGAGGGCCGCGCATGCTCGCGTGCGTTTGCCGTCGCCGCCGGTGCTACTGCACAGGCTCGGGGGCGTCCTCCACCACCGTGGTCCCGTAGTCGGAATAGGTGGTGGTGGTCGTCATGGTCAGCTGGACCTCGGTACCGCTCTGATCGGCGGTACCCGTAGCCTTCATCGTCATCGCCAGCAGCTTCCCATCGGCGTCGAAGGTGTAGTCGGCCTCGTAGGACGTATGGCCGTCGAAGCCGTCGGTCGGAAGCTGAGTGCTCAGGGCCGCAGGATCGGACACCACGTGGAACGTCGTGGTGCCATCAGCCTTGGTCTTCTCGATGCTCGTCGCATTCTGGATGGGCACCAGGGCGCTCGTCAGGTCGGAGCTGCTGGCCAGCAGGGCGTCGATTTCCGCCTGGTCGGAGCCCGTATCCACCGCCGTACCGTCAGCCACGGCGATAAGCTGCGCGGAAGTCACGTACATCTCTACGCCGTCCAGCTCGGTGCCCGGCATGTCGTAGCGGTAGTACGCCCGCGGATCGTCCGAGTCGGTGGCCACCTTCACCAAAATGTCCGAGGTCTGACTGCCGTTCACACCATCTGCGCCGGCCTCGACGACCATCTTGGTGTCGACCGTCACGTTGTTCAGCGCCATTGCGTTCAGCATGGTCTCCATCTCAGCACGGTTCTCATCCAGGGAGCCGGCCTCGGATGAAGCGTCCGCCTCTGCACCGGCGGTCGGGGTCACCTCGGGCTGCGCCGCCTCCGGCGCCTGGTCATCGGCCGCATTTAAGGGGTAGCGGTCCCGCATCCGAGGCCATGGCCAGCAGCTCGGCAGGACGCACACCCGCCTCGGCGAGCAGGGCCGCCGCACCTGGAGGCGCCGGAAGGCCCCGGCCAGGCACGGGATCACAGCCGCCTTGCGGGCCCAAAAGGGCGGCCTCCGCTAAAAGGGCCGTGATCATGCCCGCGGGCAGGCTTACCGGCGCTAGGCTGCCAGCCAGCGAATGGGAGGCGCCCCACAGGAACCACTCGACCAGCCCGAAGCGAGTACGATCGGGGGCGTCCTCAGCACTCGCAGCTGCCGTGCCCACGTTGGCACTCACCGCCTTCCCCGCCAGCGGCAGCTTTAACGCATTCCCGAACAACAACCTCGTCGTGAAATCACTCGCCGCAGCCGTGGCATCTGCCGGCAGTTCCGATCGCTGTATCTCATCGGTGTGGTACAGCGTTGATTGCAGTACCTTGTTGCCGTCGCCATCATAAGTGGCAGCCATCAGCACGCGGCCGCCTTGGCGCACGGCCGCCAGGCGGTTCTCCACCGCCCAGGCGTACTCCACCGGGTCGGCATCGGGAGCCGCCTTGCGCACCAGGTTGCCGGCTTTGTCGTACTCGTAAGAAGTGGCCCCCTGCGATCCCACCTCGGACACCAGGCGGTCGTCATCGTCGTAGTGATAGGAGGTCTTCTCGATTCCTCCCAGCGCTAAATCGGTATGGGTCACGCCGATTCGGTTGCCCACGGCATCCCACTCGTAGTCCTCGCGGAAATGCGCTGGCGCGGGCCCTTCGAACGTTTCCTCAAAGGATGCCAGTCGCCCGTCGGCGTCGTAGGAGAACGTGCGCGTCGAGCGCGTCACTGCCCCACCTCATCAAGCCAAACGGAGCACTGCCCTTGAAGAACATCATTCATTTTTAGACGGACGAGAAAGCGCCGAAGGTGATTGCCTCTTCGCGCTTTCCAAAGTTTTAGCGCCCAAAGTGGCGCTCGATTGCGAAAAGTAAACGCCCGAACCCACTTTTCGCTGTTTTGCGCCAAATAGATGCGCATTTTGCCGGGTCGCGTTTTTCTTTTCTGCCGCTCAAACGCGAAAAGTAGCCAAGGGCGTTTACTTTTCGTATTTTAGCGCCACTTTCAGAGCTTTTTTGTCAAAAGAAGCGGCGCCCGCAAAGGGAAGCAGGCGACCGTTGCGCGCATCGGGACATCAGCGGGCGGGCGGCTTGCGGCCGACCAGCACCCGCGGACGGCCGGTCAGGTCGTTCACGGCGCGACAGTCGGCAAAAC
>OLQI01002211.1_pt1 | contig 10311 bp, 6 predicted proteins | sample 1672171 | NCBI WGS metagenome assembly OLQI01 (sample SAMEA3136655, study PRJEB25190) | human gut metagenome
TTCTCCCATATTTTCCAGACGGTAATCAAATTCTCCCTGTCCCATCCGTTTTGCTGCATACACCACTTTCTGCACCCGCGTGGAAAGCCATCTTGTGTAACAGATAATGCAGAGAAATACCATAGCCGCGCTGCAGAGGATCAGGAACATCATCCTTCTTGAAACAGCTTTTGCGTCTTTTAAAACCGTCTCCTTATCCGAAATCACAAGAATTTTTGTTCCGAAAACTCCGCTCTGGATATTTCCGATTTTTGAAATGCCGTCACGCTCAAACTCAATCTGCGCTTTCTGCTCCAGATCCTCTTCCGGCATTCTGGTCCGGATCGGAAGGCCTGCCATTTCCGGTTCGGAAGCAGCCAGAATATATCCTTTTTGATCCACCAGATAAATTTCATCGGTGGAATTTATTGTTTCGAGGAGGGGCTGTATCTACTGATTTTCAATCTGTAACGACAGTACGCTCTTCATCCCGCCCTGTGGATAAAAATTCATCAGACGATTCATATGAAATGCTTTTCCGTCTCCAGATGTCCCACAGAATACCGTTTCCCCTATCGCATCAAATGTCAGCACACGTTCCCTCCGATCTAGATCCTGCATGGAATAAAAATAATAATTATCCTGCGGAAGCGTTTCATTGTTGCTGTAAAAACAGATTTTGTAAATTCCTGCATTCATCAGACAGATTTCGCTGAGCTTCTTATCAATATAGTAAAACATATCTTCATAAGAATCGTTGCTGTAATCCTGAAACAAATATCCGCTCAGCATCTGATCCACATACAGCACATCCAGAATTGTTTCGTAAGGCTCGACCATCGTAGAAAAATTTTTTTCAATTCGTTCTGCTTCCTGTTCTGCACTCTGATATGCTTCAGTAAGAAGCACATTCCTTGTTTTTCCATAACTGTACCAGGTAACACACAGCATTGGAATCAGTGCCAGTACCAGATAGCCGATCACCAGTTTAAACTGAAAACTCCGATTTTTATACCATTTTACGATATTCATTTGGTGTCACTCCAAATCTTTTCTGAAAAACAACGCCAAAGTAAGAAACATTTTCATATCCAACCGCCAGACTCACTTCCCGTACTTTATTTTTCTTATTCTTTAACAGTTCCGCCGCCCTCTGCAGACGCATTTCCGTATTGTATTCCAAAATCGTTTTTCCTGTTGCCTCTTTAAACAGGCTCCTCAGATAATTCGGAGACAAACCGACCTCCGTAGCCAGCTTCTCGATATCTGCGCTTTCCGAGCAGTGCTCCTGAAGATATGTTTTTACCTGATAAACGGCATAGTAATTTGGATTTTGATTCTGTTCTTCAAAAAATGCCAACATCCGTTCCAGATACTGCTTCATCTTTTCCCGCATCTGATAACTGTTGTTTGCTTCAAAAATTTCATTTTCTCTCAAAATTTTTTCTGCTTCCATCCAGTTTTCCAGCAGTTCATCGCTCAAAACAAGACGGTTCCATAGATACATATAGAGATTGTAAACTTCTCCCGCAAATGTTTTCGGCGCAAGCCCCTTTAGCTGTTGAAAATAATCTTTCATGGTCTGCAGCGTTTCCTGCTTTTTCCCGTTGCTGACCAGACGACAGATTTCTTCTCTCCGCTCCTTCTGTTCCCGGAAATGATATGCTTTTTCCTCTTCCGTTTCTTTTTCATCTGCACAGAAAAGTTCCGGTGGATCCATATGAAATGCCAGAACACAACAGTTCCGAAGTTTTTCCGCCTTTTCGTACAGGCAGTCAGCTGTCCATGCTCCACTGCACCATCCAACGGCTCTCGGTGTGTCTTCTTTCAAATCATTCCAGATCTGAAATGCCGTATCTTTCACCGACAGATACCCCGCCAGCAGCAGCATACTGATCCGTTCCGTTTTGCTGATGTAACGGATGCCCTTGTATTTTTCCTGAATTTGGCTACAGATGTTTTCTTCCGTTTTTCCATAAACCGCTATGATTCCAAACCTGCACTCTTCCAGTTCTTCTCCAAATACACCACGGAAATTTTTCCGTAAAAGCTCTGTTTCCTGTTTTTCCCGCAAAGCCATTTCCAGCAACTGCTTCGCCGCCGTTTTCCGCGACCAGTCTGCTATCTCTCTTTTCTCCAGTTCACTTCTCACTTTTTTCAGACATGCTTCTACTTCTTCAATCGTAAATGGCTTTAAAAGGTAATCCACGGCATTCACCTGAAAAGCGGAATGGATATAGGAAAAATCATCATATCCTGTCAGAAAAACAATTTTGCATGGATATCCCCGGCGTACGATCGTCTCTGCCAGTTCAATTCCACTCATTCCTGGCATCTGAATATCCGTAATCACAATATCTGCCATATTTTCTTCCAGGCACTCCAGTGCCCTTCTGCCATTGCGCGCGGTAAATACCCTGGAAATCCCGTTCTTTTTCCAGTCAATATAATCCCGCAATGTCTCCAGTTCAATTTCTTCATCTTCTACAAGAAGAACGCGATACATTTTTTCCCTCCTGTTTCCAGTTGCTCCTGCAGTTTTCTTCTTCTGCTGCTTTTCATTTCTGTCTTTTTACTGCAGAAGTTCAATCATATACGCCTCATACGGCTGTAACTTCCACACTTCTTTTGTGAGGCTTTCTGTATCATTATGAATCAGAACCGTTCCTTTTGTCAAATCATATCGGGCTTTCATCTCTGCCGCGGTATCCCGGAAATTGCAGAGCACAATCAGCTTTTTCTCTCCCAGATTTCTCTCATAAGCAAAAATATCCGGATTTTCTTCCTCAATCAGACGGAAATCCCCATAAACAAGAGTGTCATTTTTCCTACGCAGCGCAATTAGTTTTTGATAGAAATAGAAGAGGGAATCCGGATTTTTTCTGCTGTTTTCCACATTGATCTCCGCGTAATTCTGATTTTCCGCCATCCACGGTGTTCCCGCTGTAAATCCGGCGTGTTTTTCCGCATTCCACTGCATTGGCGTCCGCGCATGGTCCCGGCTGTTCCGTGCAAGATAGGTACGAATTTTTTCTTCCTCCCAGCCTTCTTTTTTACGGTCTTCGGCAAAATTTACAGACTCGATATCCTGATAGTCCTCGATCCGAAGCCCTGACACATTTGTCATACCGATTTCTTCCCCCTGGTAAATATAAGGAGTTCCTTTCATCCCATGGAGAAGGACAGCCAACATTTTTGCTGATTTTTCCCGATACGGTTCCCTGTCATTTCCAAAGCGCGATACGACACGCGGAAAATCATGGTTTCCCCAAAACAGGCTGTTCCATCCTTTTTCTTCCAGTCCCGTCTGCCATTTTTCAAAGAGCTGCTTCAGTTGCGGCAGCGTATACGGTTTCGGATCCCAGTTTCCACTTCGGATGCCGTCGATTCCCATCAGTTCAAACTGAAAAATCATACTGAGCTCCTGGCTTTCCGGATCAGAATACTGCTGTGCCATTTCTACCGTAGCACCTCCGGTTTCCCCCACTGTCAGGATCTGTTCTGATTTTCCATACGTATTCTGATTCATTTCCATTAAGTATGTATGAATCTGCTCTGAATGAGTATCATTTCCTCCATGTCCATCTTTTACAATATTGTCAATTGCATCCAGCCGGAAACCACGGATCCCTTTATCCATCCAGAACTGGATCATCCGGTACAGCTCTTTCCGAAGCGACGGATTTTTCCAGTTCAGATCCGGCTGCATTACACTGAAACTGTGATAATAATATTCCTGAACCTCCGGCACCCATTCCCAGGTGCTTCCTCCAAAGAATGCTCCGCCGCCTTCTGGCGGCTGCTCCTTCGTTCCTTCCTTCCAGATGTAAAAATCATGGTATTTACTGTTTCGATCCTTTCTGGCTTCCAGGAACCATGGGTGCAGATGGGAACTATGATTTAAAACAAGATCCATCATGACCACAATTTCCCGCTTTTCACAGGCTGCGATCAGTTCTTCCAGCTCTTCCATTGTGCCCGCTTCTTCCATTACTTTATAATAGTCACTGACATCATATCCATTGTCGTAATTAGGAGAATCGTTAAAAGGCGAAAGCCAGATGGCTCCAACACCAAGCTCCTGCAGATAGTCCAGCTTCTGCAGAATCCCTCCAAAATCGCCGATGCCGTCTCCGTTGCTGTCACAGAAGCTTCTGGTGTAAATCTGATATACGGTTAAGCTATGCCACCACTCTCTTTTCATTTTCTGTCCTCTCTTTCTTTTTTCCTATAAGAGCAGTATAATGATATTATCTTATATTTTCTAACCTGATTTTCGTATTTAATGAAAGGATTTTGACTTTTATGAAAAAAGAACGTTCAAAAGAGCTCTTTTCTCCTGAATCTTGTTCCCCTGTTCTTTCTGGCGGAATCCGGGATTTTACCGTGCATGGAACCGAACCTGTTCCGCTCCATATCTATCATCAGGATTATGCGCATGGCGGGCTCTCTGTTCCTTTTCACTGGCATAAAGAATTAGAATGGATCTGGGTTGAAAAAGGTACTCTCACTCTGACACTGAAAACTGAAACCCGGACAATTTCCGAAGGTACTTTTCTTTTCATCAACAGTCACGAACTGCATCAGCTCTGCAGCATTGGAACTACCCCTTCGGTTCACCATGCCCTTGTATTTCTTCCAGAAATTCTCTCATGTGCCTATCTGGATTCCTGTGAAGCAGACTGGATTCGTCCGCTGCTCTCTCATCAACTGCTTCTTCCGGCTTTTCCATTGGAAGAGCTTTCTGCTGCTGAAGCCTCCTCTCAGACACAGAAAACATTTGTACTGACATTATCTGAGCTTTTCCAGGAAATCCTGTATGCATACGATACCAAACCCATCGGCTGGTTTCTTCTGATCAAAAGTGACATGTATCGGATTCTTGCACTTCTGGCGCAATACCAGCTTTTTCTTCATCCGGAACCCCTCTGCACTCGTAAAAAAGAAAGATCTGATCAATGTAAAAAACTCTTACGTTATATTCAGGATAACTATGATTCCAAAATCCGTCTTTCAGATCTTGCTGCTATACTCAATATGAATCCACAATATTTTTGTCGTTTCTTCAAAACGCACTTTCACACAACGCCTATTTCCTATATCAACCAGTACCGCGTAACCCAAGCCGCAGATCTTCTTACCGGCAGCTCGCTTTCTATCTTGGAAATTGCTCTGCATACCGGATTTGAAAGCCCCAGCTATTTTGCCAGCATTTTCCGCCGGACTTTTGGTATGTCACCGGAAGAATATCGAAAAGCTATGCCCTGACCCGGCAAATTTTTCTGTTCCCTTTTTATATCTACGCAAAGATAAATCACTTTCTTATACAGCGAAACATCAAATTTTTTCCTTCTGAATGCACGACAACACAAATCTCAAAAATTTTTGATTTTTTTTCAAAAAACACTTGCCAAACTCGTTTTCTTATGATAATATACTACTTGTCGCTGAGCAAAAATCACGGCAGACAAATCAAAAACTTCGGCTCCGTGGTCAAGCGGTTAAGACATCGCCCTTTCACGGCGGTAACACGGGTTCGATTCCCGTCGGAGTCATATGGCGTCGTAGCCAAGTGGTAAGGCAATGGTCTGCAACACCAGTATCCACCGGTTCAAATCCGGTCGACGCCTCTATTTTCCCGGAAACAGATAGTTTCCGGGATTTTTCTTTTTCAAAATTATTTCAAAAAAGCTGCCGGTTCTGTTTGCTTCGGCAGCTTTTTTGAAAATATCATTTTTTTAATTTTCTTTTTCTTTCACATAGTCTTCGTACACATACGCCGTTTTTCCCTCATACGAAATCTTGTACCATCCGTTCTCTTTTCCGAGCATTTCCACTTCTTCCCCTGTCGTCAGAGCTCCGAGGACCTGGCTTGTGCTGATGTTGGGTTCCGTGCGTACATTGACCGGGGAGATACAGGTGACTGTTTTCTTTCCTTTCTGCTTTTTCACGCCATCCGAATTATTTTCTGCTTCCAGCGCTCTTTTCTGCTCCTGGCAGGCCGTCTGAAATGTTTCTGTCAGCAGCTCATTGTCCGGGAACTGCAGAGACTCCAGTATTTCCGGCACGATTTGCTGTGTATCGTTGCTGCCGCTTCCTTTTTTCCATATGATCTGATACCCTTCATTCTCCGTTTTCACCCCGCAGAAAAATGCAATCGGAATCTGCAGGGAATTTTTTACCTGGAAACGATAAAAGGAACTCTCGTTATCTTTTCCTTCGTTAGCTGTTTTCACCATAAAATCGCTGATGCTGTTTTCCCCTGTTATTTCATTCGGGTAGAGCAAATTTTCAGCGCTCTCTTCGTCCTCCGGAAAATCCATAAGCACTACTTTTGCCATTCCTTCCCGATACGATATCTCAAGACTTTCCCCATCTTCCGATATGAAACTACATTGGATTTTCTCATCTCTCATTACATTCCAGCCTTCTGGAAGTGTGATTATAATATTCTGGTATGTAGAAAGAAACTCTTTTTCACCATCTTCTGACTCATCCTGGACACTGGATGCTCTTTCGTAGACAGCCGATGGATTCTCCTTTTCCACCTGCTGATTTCCACATCCCATTACCACAATAGTTGTCATCAGAAGAACAGCTAAACAGTTTTTTCTGTTTCTCATGTACAATTTCCTTTCTTGACAGTTCCGTCTTTATTTTCTGTCAGAAAATTTCTTTTGCTTATTGTATCACAACTATTTTTGCACTGTAAAGAGTACATTCCTTCCCTCCTGCTTTGATTTTCTTTATGCAAAAAAATCTCCAACCAGATTGAGGTTCCCTCCCCCAAAAATCCAGTTGAAGATTTTTCTTATCTTTTTTATTTTACTTCTGTAAATTCGACCCGGATACTCTCATACTCTCCCAGCACCTGATGCAGGGTCAGCCCCGCACGGTTCCAGGTACGGCCAAGGCGGACTTCCTGGTCCAGACTGCAGCGGTACAGCTTATCCTCTGCAAGACCGCACACTTTCGTGTGAACCGGAAGCATATTTCCTTCTGCGTCAGTCTTTACGATCGTAAGCAGTGCGCGGCTCTGATCCTTTGCCACGAACTCCCATGCCATGAAATCCTGTTTTTTCAGTCCGGTCAGACGGTAATACAGGCCTTCGTGTGTGAGCTCGTAATATTCATGCATCGCAGCAACCTGCTCTTTTACCATCTCTTTTTCTTCCTCTGAAATCTTATTCAGATCCATCTCATATCCAAAGCTTCCTGCCAGCGCCACATCGCCTCTTGTCCGGAACGGTGTCACACGGCCGGTCTGATGGTTCGGGCATACCGAAACGTGGGAGCCGACGGTGCTGATCGGATAGAAGAACGAGCTTCCGTACTGGATGGAAAGACGGTTGATCGCATCGGTATTATCGCTGCACCAGATCTGCGGGGAATAATACATCATACCGGCATCATATCTTCCGCCTCCTCCGCTGCAGCCCTCGAGCAGCAGATTCGGGCATGCGGCAAGGAATCTTTCCATCAAATCGTAAACACCGAGCACATAGCGGTGATACATCTCTCCGTTCCGGCTCTGTGCTGCCACATGGCTGTAAACATCGCAGACGCTGCGGTTCATATCCCATTTGACATAATCAATCTTTGCATCATGAACGATGGTTGTCAGACGCTCCAGCAGATACTCACGCACATCCTCACGCGTCATATCAAGTACAAGCTGATTTCTGCTGTGGTTCGGCACACGGCCAGGAATTGCAAATGCCCAATCCGGATGTGCACGGTAAAGATCACTGTCCTCGGAAATCATCTCCGGCTCAAACCAGAGACCGAATTTCATGCCCATCTTGTGAATTTTTTCTGCAAGCTGCGCCATGGAGCCGTTCATCTTTTTCTCGTTGACGAACCAGTCGCCGAGACCACTGTTATCATCCTCTCGTTTTCCAAACCAGCCATCGTCAAGCACCAGCATCTCAATGCCAAGCTTTTGCGCCTGTTCTGCAATTTTCAGAATTTTTTCTTCGTTGAAATTAAAATAGGTTGCTTCCCAGTTGTTGATCAGAATCGGTCGTTTGGCATGCTTGTATGCGCCACGGCAGATATGCTCGCGGATGATCTCATGATACTGCTGTGACAGTTTGGTAAGGCCGGTTCCGGAATAGCTTAAGATTGCCTGCGGGGTATCGAACGCCTCTCCTTTTTCCAGATGGAAGCAGAAATTGGTCGGATGAATACCCATCTGAAAACGGGTCTGATTTTTCTGATCCTTCTGTGCTGCCGCAACAAAGTTTCCGCTGTAAACGAGGCATGCGCCGATGCAGGAACCGTGTGTCTCACCCGCACCCTCCTCGCAGAGGATCACAGCCGGATTGTAATGATGGCTCGATGTACCGCGGGTGCTGCCGATCTCGACTTTTGCATGCTGCACCGGAATCCGCTCTGCCGTGCGCTCCATCGCATGACGACCCGAGAAATAAATCATCTCATAATTTTCATACATCAGATCCATGCTGAATGACAGCATTTTTTCCAGCTCAATCGCCGTTTCTCCGTGATTTTCGAGTCTTGCCGCTCTCGTAATTACATTTTCATTTTCAAATACACCGTAAAACAGCTTCAGCACAATATCGGAAGCCTTCTCCGTCATTGTAATAACAAGAGTCTCGCCTTTTTCTTTCTCTGTATCGTACAGCGCCGGCATTCCCGGAATGGCATAGGAATGATCCAGAATTTCGAACGAATCGAAACGAAAATCTGCTGCAAAGCTGCCGTCCGCGTGGCGGATATCAATCATATCATCACGGAAATCACCGACACCACTTCCCGGAATTTCCTGCGGAAGTGTATCAAGAGAATATTTCCGGTTAGGGCCTGCTTCCTCCGGATTTCCTGCAAATCCCATATCCGTACAGAAAATCAGACCGGAAAGATTTTCCTCACCGATTTTTTCTCCATAGTAGAGATGCAGAAGCACATTTTTGTCATCTGCGAACATCTGGTAACTACTGTCTTTTGTCTGGAGGGTAAATAACCGTCCATTTTCACTTACTTTGATTGCCATGATTTTTTCTCCTTTATCTTATCGCATTTTTTCGGGCTGCTCACACCAAAATCACTTTCTTACATACCCGAACAGCAAGTGTTCCGGTGCTGTGTGAACCGCAAAGGCTGCTACTCCGGGCCTTTGATTTCCTACAGCGGCTTGCAGTATCCTGCAAAACACGATATAATTTTACTGACATTTCGGAATCTCATCCTTTTGTGACATTCCGGCTTTTCTGATGATTCATTTTGTGAGGTATACTTATGGAAACTTCCTGGACACTTCCCGTCCAAAAGCATAAATTTTCGGATCTTTATCTCTGCTTCTGCGGCTACGAAGCCTGCCAGCCGTTCCACAGCTACGGCCCGGCTGTCCGCCCCAATTACGTGATCCACTATATTATTTCCGGGAAAGGCACTTTTACCATCGGAAACCGCACTTACCGTTTAACCGCCGGACAGGGCTTTTTCCTGATGCCAAATGTCCGCACCTACTATGAAGCCGATGCGGATGATCCCTGGACATATCTCTGGATCGGTTTTGACGGCGAAAAAGCTGCCTCTTATGTACAGGAACTCGGTCTTTCTGAGGAGCACCCTGTCTACCAGTGCAACTTTTCCGGTGAACTGCAGTCCCTCTTGTTTCAGATGCAGAAGCACAATACCTATGACACCTCGGACCAGTATCTTCTGGAAGGCTGTCTGTACCAGTTTTTCTCAATTCTTTCCCGCGAAATCACGCTTGCCGATCCTTCTGCACGGGAGAGCGGCAATCTTTACGTGGAAAAAGCTGTTGAGTTTATCCGAAATAATTATTCCAATGAAATTCTTGTCTCGGATATTGCCAGATATGTATGCATCAACCGGAGTTACCTTTATACCCTGTTTCAGAAATATCTCCATACCTCACCGCAGGACTATCTTTCTTCCTGCCGGATCACGCGTGCGCTCGAGCTTTTATCGTATACGGATCTCTCCATCGAAACGGTCGCTTTTTCCTGTGGTTACCGGAATACCGAAGTTTTTACCAAAGCCTTCCGCCAGAAGCAGGGCATGACGCCAAGTGCCTATCGGAAAAAGTTCCGCCTTGACACGACTCCTGACTCTGCACATATTCCGTGATCTGTCTGATTTTATTATAACGAAATCTTTCTTCCATGAACAGGAAGAAATGTTATGGAAAACCGTTAAAATGTTAGATGGCGTTTCTTAATGGCTACAGACAGCAAAAAAGCGATACAGCTATGATTTCTCATTTCTGTATCGCTTCTTCATCTTAGCTCCCCGAGTTGGGCTCGAACCAACAACCCTTCGGTTAACAGCCGAATGCTCTAC
>OLQI01002218.1_pt1 | contig 10279 bp, 7 predicted proteins | sample 1672171 | NCBI WGS metagenome assembly OLQI01 (sample SAMEA3136655, study PRJEB25190) | human gut metagenome
CACGGCCGGCGGCAATGGCCCCCAGAGCCGCGACCATCTGGGCGTCCCACTGCGCCCGGGAATCCGGCTCCAGCGTGAACGGGATGGCCACCGCCTCGCGCGCCGGCGCCTGAGCGCAGAGCCGCTCGAAGCGCGCCACGCGTCCCGGGTACACCGGCCCCAAGGAATTCACCTGGAGAAAGCGCCCGCGCTCGTTCTCGATGAGCACGATTTCCGGCAGCATGAAGCGCAGTCGGGGGAAAGAAGCCATCAGCTCGTCGGCGGGCGCCGGATTCGTGCTGTCGAAGCGGTTGAAAGAGAAGAACACCGGCGGCTGCTGGGCGGCAGCGTCGGCTGTCCCGTGCGTCCCGGCACCCTCGCTGCCGTACTCGCATTCCACCTCGCGCAAACTCGGCAGCGCGATGCAGCGGCCAAGCCCCATATAGCGGCAAGCGCGCTGCTTGTCGTAGTACACGAACTGGTCGGTAAAGCCCTTCTGCAGCACGCAAAAGGCATCCACCAGATCCGCTTCGATAGGCACATTGCAGGTGTAGATTTTCGTCATAGCAACCTCGCGCTCCAACCGCTCAACCGCTTCACTCGCACATCATGTTACAGCCGGCACAATCCGGGCTTACCCGAAGACATCTCGCGCACAGCTTCGCCGGTGACAGATTGGAGGATAAAAAAGCACGTTTTTCGAGATATATAGCAAACCCATCTCAGCCAAACACCGCATTTCCCTCATCCGTATTGGAATTCCCCAGATCAAACGCACCACGAACCTCTGATCGGCCCCGCACCATGCAGCCCGCGGACGCAAATTTGCTACATAAGTCGAATTACGCGCATTTCCCATCCGGTTTTTGTCACCAGCTTTGCCGGCGGATTCGAGCGGATTAGCCTACGCCCGCCCCCCCGTCCGCATCGGAGCGGTACCGCCCGCGACACGAAGCGAAGCCCTCCCTTTCGGGATCTCCTTTTGCGCCGCTTAAATCTGGTACATGGCCTGGAAGACGTCCTCGCGCTGGATGAGCACTTGCATGCCGAGGCTCTCGCCGGTGGCAGCCAGGCGCTCCTGCACGGTGTTGAAGTCGGCGGTGGCCATGTCCAGCGACACCATCATGGTCATGGAGAACATGCGGCCCTCACCCAGAATGGTCTGGGAGATGTCGTCGATGTTGGCGCCGCACTCGGCCAGCACGCCAGCGATGGCGGCAACGACACCGGAGCGGTCCTTGCCCAGAACGGAGATAACGCACTTCATAGGGGACTTCCTCTCTATTAGCGGAAAATCAGCGACAGCGCTTCGGCGCGGGCGTCGGCATCGGTTGTAAAGCAGCCGCGGACGGCGCGGGTCGTCGTCTTCGCTCCGGGCTTCTTCACGCCGCGCATGGACATGCACAAATGCTCCGCCTCGATGACCACGATGACGCCGGCGGGGTTGAGTGCCTCCACCAGGGTGTCGGCGATCTGGCCGGTCAGGCGCTCCTGCACCTGGGGGCGCTTGGCGAAGCCGTCCACGAGCCGGGCCAGCTTCGAGATGCCGCAGATGCGGCCGTCCTCGCCGGGGATGTAGGCCACATGCGCCCGCCCGAAGAACGGCGCCAAGTGATGCTCGCACATACTGTAGAAGGGGATGTCGCCCACCAGCACGATCTCGCTGTGGCCCTCGTCGAAGGTCACGTCGAAATGGCGCGACGGGTCTTCTTCCAGACCGCCGAGCACTTCCTCGTACATGCGGGCCACGCGGGCCGGGGTGTCCAGCAGGCCCTCGCGATCGGGGTCTTCTCCGATACCTTCCAAAATCAGGCGGACGCCTGCTTCAATCTTCGCTGTATCCACGGTTGTCGTAACTCCTTGTAAACGGTTGAGGCCATGTTATCACGACGCTATAGACGCGCGGCGAAAGAGCGAGATAATACCAAGACGGAAGGCATTACACGAGAAGGGACTGCCCATGAAAGGCCTCCTCGCCGAGTTCAAGGAATTCATCAACCGCGGCAATGTGATCGATATGGCCGTCGGCATCATCATCGGCGCGGCGTTCACCGCCATCGTCACGTCGCTGACCGAGGACATCATCAACCCGCTCATCAAGCTCATCACCGGGGGCAATGGCACCGACGTGGCCGGCCTCACCATCCCCGTGGCAGGTACCGCCAACGGCATCGACTTCGGGGCCTTCATCAGCGCCATCATCAACTTCCTCATTGTGGCCTGGGTGGTGTTCATGATCGTGAAGGCCTTCAACAAGATGAAAGACGGCACGGCGAAGCTGCCCTTCCTCAAGAACGCCAAGGGCGAGGAAGTCATCGAGCATGCTCCCACCTGCCCCTTCTGCCTGGAAGAGGTGAACGTGGGCGCCACCCGCTGCAACCACTGCACCGCCGAGCTGCCCGCTCCTGCCGCGGTGACCGTGGAGGTCGTGGCGAAATAGGGCTGCGGAACGGCGGCGCAACGGACGAGGGAGGCTTCCCGGAAGAGCTACCGCCATCTCCTATGGACAAAAAACGACGGTTCTCGTAGTCTGGGCAAGTGACCGGCGAGCGTTTTCCCTGGTCTCGTTCAATGATCGCGCCCCACCGTGCCTTCTAAACTACGATAACCGTCGTTTTTTGTCCACACAAGCGCCCCTACTTGTGATACGGCTCGCCGCGGGAGATCTTAAAGGCGCGGTAGATCTGCTCGAGCAGCACCACCCGGGCCAGGTTGTGGGGCAGCGTGATGGGACCGAAGGAGAAGGTCTCGTCGGCCCGGGCGCGCACAGCCTCGCTCACGCCGTCCGAGCCGCCGATGACGAAGGCCAGGTCGCTGTCCCCGCGCAGGGCCAGCTCGTCCAGGTGCCGGGAAAAATCCACGCTGGAGCGCTGCTTCCCCTCGATGGCCATGAGAATGATCCCCGCCCCTTCCGGCACCGCTGCCAGAATGCCCTCGCCCTCGCGGTCGCGGGCCGCTTCCACGCCCCCAGCCCGGGCCGGATCCACATCCGCGATCTCGGCCACGGCCACCTTGGCATAGGGCCGCAGCCGCTTCAGGTACTCGTCGCAGGCCGCCGTCCAGAACTTCTCCTTCAGCTTGCCCACGGCAATAACGGTAATGCGCAACATGACGATCCTTTCGGAAGGGGTTGTGACGAGCCGGCTGCCGCAAGCTCGGCGGGTGGCCCGCAGGCCACCCCTACGGGAAGGGAGTGCGACTTGGCGGACGGACGGGAGGGCGAGTGGGCGGGCTGAAGGCCGCCCCTACGGGACCACGAGGGCGCAGCCGGGACAGGGCGCCGGTCGAGAGGGCGCGACGGCCGCCCCGACCGTCCCTCCGAAGCCGCGAGAGACGCAGACGCCCTTACGCAAGATCCAGATCGAGGCCCACGGGGCAGTGGTCGGAGCCCTCTACGTCGTCGTAGATGCTCGCGGCCACCACCGCATCACGCAGGGCGTCGCTCACAAGGAAGTAGTCGATGCGCCATCCCGCGTTGGTGGAACGGGCGCGGAACCGATAGCTCCACCAGGTGTAGCGCCCCGTCTCCTCGGGATGCAGCAGGCGGAAGGTGTCGGTGAAGCCCGCATCCAACAGCTCGGTGAACTTCCCGCGCTCCTCGTCGGAAAAGCCCGAGGCCCCGCGGTTGGGACCGGGGTTCTTCAGGTCAATCTCCTGATGGGCCACGTTGAAGTCGCCGCACATCACCACAGGCTTCGGGTCGCTCGCCTCGCCGCTCGGCAGGATGCCGGCCTCCAGCCCCTTGCAGAAGTCGCGGAAGGCGTCGTCCCATTCCATGCGGTGGTCGATGCGGGCCAACTCGTTCTGGGAGTTCGGCGTGTACACGTCCACGAACCAGAAACCGGGGAACTCGCAGGCCACAATGCGCCCCTCGGCATCCAGATAGTCGTTGCCCAGGCCGTGCAGCACGCGCAGGGGCTCCTCGCGGGTGAACACCACGGTGCCCGAGTAGCCCTTCCTCTCGGCGGCGCTCCAATACTGGTGGTAGCCGGGCAGATCCAGCTCCACCTGGCCTACCTGGCACTTGGTTTCCTGCAGGGCGAAGATGTCGGCATCGAAGGCATCGAACACTTCCAGGAAATTCTTCTTCAGCACGGCGCGGATGCCGTTCACGTTCCACGAAACGAATCGCATGGGTCTCCTTTACTGACAAGAGGGCCCCGGGAAATCCCGAGGCCCTCTGCGGTCGCTCACGTGCGAGGCGCCTACTCCCAGTCCGAACCGATCAGGATAAGGAAGTCACCCTCGTACATATACTCGCCGCCAGAGTTCTGCACAGCGCGGCCGCAACCCAGGGCATCGATGAGCTCCTCGGCGTACACGCGCTGATCCGGTGTGTCGAAGACGACCACCGTCTCCTCGTAGTTGAAGGAATTGGCGTTGCTGGCATCGGCCGTGTAGCCCAAGGGCTTGATGCGCTCGAGCGCCTCAGCGGCCACGCCGTTGACCCCGTTACCGTTCTTGATGGTGACCACGCCGGTGCGCGTCTCGCCGAAGGTCTTGCCGCCGGCATTCGACGACTGCACCCCGGTCTCGTTGTCGCTACCACCGCCGGCGCCATCGCCCGCGCTGGCGAGCACGGTGCCGTTCAGCTCGTCCACCACGTCTTCCTCCGTGGGGGGCAGGCCCTGCTTCACGCGGTTCATCATAGTCGTCCAGGCCTGCTTGTCCAGCTTCTCGTACCAGGTGTCGTTGCGGTACTCGCTTTCGGTGGGCTCCATGGCCGAATAGATATCCGTTGCGGGGTCGATGTCCTTCAGGGAGTTCGCCAGAGCCAAAATATCACCGATCTTGAAGTCGGTGGTCACATACTGGGAAATGGTCTCCACGGTATTCGCGATGGTGGTCACGTCCGACGACAGGATCTTCTTGGCGATAGCGGCCAGCACGAGGCGCTGGTTGGCCGCACGGTAGCGGTCGCCGTCGCCGTACTCGTCGTAGGCATGACGGGCGCGGCACAAAATGAGCGCCTGCTCGCCGCTCAGAGTCTGCAGGCCTGCATCCACATGGCCGCCGGCCATGTCGTCGTTAATCTCCATGGGCACATCCACTTCCACACCGCCCAGGGCATCGACGACGTCCTTGAAGCCGTCGAAGTTGATCTCGGCATAGTGGGAAATGGGCACGCCGGCCATCTGGGACACGGCCCTGATGGCGCCAGCCGGCCCGTCAATGGCGTAGGAGGCATTCAGCTTCTGGGCGCCGTAGCCGTCGATCTCGATCTCGGTATCGCGGTGGAGCGACACCATGGTGACCTTCTTGTTCTGCGGATCGACGCGGGTGAGGATCATGGAGTCGGAGCGATAGGAGTCGCCGTACTCGTTGGCGGCATCGCGCTCTTTGGACTTGTCGGTGCCCAACAGCAGCATGTAGAAGGTGCCACCGTCGTATTCCGCCGGCTTCTCGAGGGCTTGCTGAACTTCCTCGGTGACGCCCACGTTGAGCTGGGACTCGATCTTGCCGATATAGGCGAAGGCCATGCCGATGCCGCCCAAGGCCACAGCCAGCACCACAGCCAGCACGCCCAAAGCGATGCGGCGGCGCTTCTTGCGGCGGCGGTCGTAGGCGTAATCGTCACCGGCCGCGGAACGCGAATAGGGATTCACCTCGGTCGCCGACAGCAGGGGCGCGGAATTGGCCTGTCGGCCATCCAGGGCCGGCTGGCGATTGCCCACCGGCTGGGAGTGATGAGGCGAACGGGAGGAAGATACGGGCTGGGAATGACGCGGAGCGCCCTTGCCCATCGGCTGAGAGGCGTGTCGCCCCCGCTGAGCGCGGGGGTTGTGATTGTTTCCTGATGGTTGGGCCATCCTGTGCGGTCTCGCTTTCGTTGGTATTTCTGCCATGGCGCGCAGCCACAGACCTCTTCATCGAGGTTACATTTTGGTAAAAATGGATTCACCGCGCAAGAAAAGACGGCCCATTACCAGCGAAAAGCCATAGGACAGTGGCAGTATATCCATAATTTTGCCACGATAATCGCGCCCCTACGACAGGCGGCGAACCATCACCTCGTTGGCGGCGACTTCCGCAGCATCATCGAGAGGCTCCCATGCGGGAGCAGCGCCACCCGTGCGCTCAGCCCAGTGCTCGAGGGCCCGCGCGAGCAGCCAATCGGCCACTTCGGGGTTCTTCGATAGCAACGGGCCGTGGGAATAGGTGCCCACCACATTGCGATAGCGCACGCCTTCCACACCCTCGCTGTCGTTGTTGCCGAAGCCCGCCTTGCCCACCACGCGGCCGAAGCACTCCACGCCAGTGCCCAAATAGGTGCGACCGGCATGGTTCTCGTAACCGATCACGGGGCGGCTGGCCAAGGGCGAGGTCAGCATCATGTCGCCGATGAGGCGATTGGCCGACGTGCCCGGACGACGGGTCTCCATATCGATGAGGGCCAAACCTTCCACCAGCTCGTCGCCCCACAACCACTGCGTGCCGAGAATCTGATAACCGCCGCAAATGGCGAGCAGAGGGCCATCGGCCTCCACGTAAGCGGCCAGATCGTCGCGCATGGCCAGCAGCTGCTCGCTCGCCAGCTTCTGCTCGCGATCGGGACCGCCTCCCATGAACACCAGGTCAACGGTGGAGAAGTCCACGGTCTCGCCATGGGTGATGCGGCGCACCTCCACCGGAATGCCGCGCCAACGCAGACGTTGTTCCAGTATGCGCACATTGCCGCCGTCGCCGTAGAGATTCAGCAGGTCAGGCAGCAGATGGGCGATTACCACAGGTGCCGTTGAGCCGGCCGGCTGCGCGAGCTCGGACGCGGGCACGGCCCCAGCGACCTCGGCGGGCCCGGCGATCCCGGCAGCATCCTTCGCCGCAGCACCAGCCACCTCCCCGGCTACCGCCCGCGGCTCTTCCGTTCCCGCAGCCGCTTCCGCAGCCCCAACCGCTTCGCGCCCCGAGCCGCCCTCGGCCGCCTCCATGGCATCCAAGGCCGCGTGCACCGGCGGCAGGGCCGTGTAGTTCGCGATGGCGTAGACCGCCGCATCGGCCGGCATCACACCCGCCGCCGTCAGCGCTCCCAGGCGCATAAACGCGTCTTCGATGTTCTCGATCACCGCCGCCGTAATGCCCGCGTACTTCAGGCGCACGGCCAGATCATGGGCCCGCGAGCCCCCGGCGAACACCACGGTGTCTTCCTGGCCGGCCAGCTCTTCGAAATCGATATCCCAAATCCAGGAGATGTCGCGACCGTCGGCCACCTGGTCGTTGATGAAGAAGGCCACCATCTTCGGCCCGCGATCCACCTCCACGATCTTCAGGTTCTGGTTGAAGCCCGTGGGGTTCTTCGCCAGGTTCAGCAACACGTCGCGACCGCCGAGGCGGTAGCGTTGCAGGCGTCCGTTGCGCGGGTTGAAAGCGTCCACGGCCCGCTGGAAGGCCGGGGTCGGAATGCCCACCTCCCGACAGAGCGCGTAGGCCGCCACCAGGTTGTAAGCGGCATAGGGCGTCGCCTGGGGCGTGCGCACCTGCTCGCAGGCCGCAGGCCCGCAGATTTCCATGGACACACCGTCCGCGCCGAGCTTGATGTCGCGACCGGCGTAGTCCAGCGCGGGCCGCGCGAAATCGCAGGCCGTGCAGTAGTAGTCGCCCAGCTGGCCGTACTGGCGGTAATGGTACTGCACCATGCCGTCGCACTTCTGGCACATCTGGGCATCGGTCACGGTGTTCTGAGCCAGATTCATCGACTCGGCCAAGCCGAAGGCCACCGTGCGGTTCGCCACCGTATCGGCGATGCGGGCGCACAGAGGATCGTCGGCGTTGTACACCAGCACGGTATCCGGCGAAGCCGCCAGCGCCCCGGCAATGGACGTCTGGATGCGGTCGATTTCGCCGCAGCGATCCAGCTGATCACGGAACAGATTCAGCAGTACCACGTAGTTCGAGCGCAGGTGCGGCAGCACGTGGGCAAGCCACAGCTCGTCGCACTCGAACACACCCCACTGGGCGGCCGGCTGCTGCAGCAGGGCCGAGGAGATGCCCGCCGCCAGGTTCGCTCCCGTGCGATTGCAGATGATGGTTCGCCCCGCCGATTCGAAAGCATCGGCCAGCAGGTTGTTCGTGGAGGTCTTCCCGTTGGTGCCCACGGTGATGACCGAACCCTCGACGCACTTGCCGCGCAGCTCGTCCAGCAGCGCCGGGTCAATGGCCAGGGCCATGCGCCCCGGCAGATTCGCGGCTGGTCGATGGGCCACATGCTTCAGGCCCCAGGTGGACGCAGCCCCAACGGCCCTCGCGAGCGTAAACCTCAAGCTCATGGACGCACCTCAACGTTTATCTGGAGGGTAACAGTTCCCCTCTGCGGATTTTCCAATGCCGATCAGTATACCGTGGGCGGCGCGACCCACCCTATAATCCTTCCCAGATTCAAATGACCCCCGCAACCCGCCCACCACGGAGCTGGCCGCAGCCCACCTTGTGCTGCGCTTTCCCAGATAGCCGCTTGCGCCACGCCCGCGCTTTCGCTATACTAAGCAGCCGCTTCGAAAGAAGCGTTTCGCCAACGTGGCTCAGCTGGTAGAGCAACGCACTCGTAATGCGTAGGTCAGCGGTTCGAATCCGCTCGTTGGCTCCACGAACTTGAAAGCGCCCCGCATCTCGCGGGGCGCTTTGCATATCTTCCGCGAGAATCGAGCCCCATGGAACACATCGAAGCCGCCATCACACCGCACGAGAACCCCGCCGTCTCCGCCACCTTCACCGAGCCGACCGCCATTGAGGTGCGCGGGGCGCGGGTGCACAACTTGAAGAACCTCTCGCTTGAGGTGCCGCTGCGTCAGCTCGTGGCCATCGCGGGCGTGTCGGGGTCGGGCAAGAGCTCGCTGGCCCTGGGCGTGCTGTACGCCGAGGGCAGCCGTCGCTACCTTGAAGCGCTGTCCACCTACACGCGACGGCGCATCGCCCAAGCGGGCCGCGCCGAGGTAGACGAGGTGCTGCACGTACCCGCCGCCCTGGCCCTACGGCAGCGGCCGGGCACGCCCGGCGTGCATTCCACCTTCGGTACCTCCACCGAGTTGTTGAACTACCTGCGGCTCATGGTCTCGCGCCTCGGCGCCCATTGCTGCCCCAACGGCCACCGCAACGCGCCGACCCTGAACGTGGCGACCGAGCAGTCCATCACCTGCTCTACCTGCGGCGTGGAATTCTACGGTCCCTCTGCCGAGGACCTGGCCTTCAACAGCGGCGGTGCCTGCCCCACCTGCGGGGGCACGGGCGTAGTGCGCGACATTGACGAGAGCACCCTGGTGCCCGACCCCACCCTCAGCCTAGACGAGGGCGCCGTGGCTCCGTGGCGGCAGCTCATGTGGTCGCTCATGTCCCAGGTGGCCCGCGAAATGGGCGTGCGCACCGACGTGCCCTTCCAAGACCTCACCGACGCCGAGCAGGACATGGTGCTGCACGGCCCCATGGAGAAGCGCCATATCCTCTACGTGCCCAAGAACAAGGACCACGCCACCGAGCTGGACTTCACCTTCTACAGCGCCGTGAACACCGTGAAAAACGTCCTGGCCAAGGCCAAGGACGAGAAGGGCATGGCGCGGGTGGCGAAGTTCCTCTGCGAGTCGGTTTGCCCCGCCTGCCACGGCACGCGCCTGTCGGAGAAGGCCCGGGAAAGCCAGATCGACGGGCTGAACCTCGCCCAAGTGACGGCCTTCACCCTGGATGAGCTGCGGGACTGGCTGCCCACAGTGGCCCCCTGGCTGCCGGCCGATATGCGCTCTATGGCCGATGCCATCACCAGTGAGATGGCCGAGCCCATGCAAAGGCTGGAGCAGCTGGGCCTGGGGTATCTCACCCTCGACCGCGCCAGCGAGACCCTTTCCAATGGCGAGCGCCAGCGCGTGGCCCTCACCCGCGCCGTGCGCAGCCGCACGACCGGTGTACTCTACGTGCTGGACGAGCCCTCCATCGGGCTGCACCCGGCCAACGTAGAGGGGCTGCTGGGAGTCATGGACGACCTGCTGGCCGACGGGAACTCCATCGTGATGGTGGACCATGACGTGGCCGTGCTGCGCCACGCGAGCCACCTCATCGAGATCGGGCCCGGGTCGGGAGCTGACGGCGGCCGCATCATCGCCCAGGGGCCGGTGGCCGCGGTGGAGGCGAACCCGGCCAGTCGCATCGGGCCGTTTCTGGCCGGCGCGGCGAAGGTGCGCGTGCGCACACCCGTAGCCGCTCCGCACCTGTTCGACGAGGGCTCCATCCACCTGATCATGGACGGACTTCACACGGTGAAACCCCTGGAAGTGGCCATTCCCCAGGGACGCCTCACCTGCATCACCGGCGTATCCGG
>OLQI01002234.1_pt1 | contig 10205 bp, 8 predicted proteins | sample 1672171 | NCBI WGS metagenome assembly OLQI01 (sample SAMEA3136655, study PRJEB25190) | human gut metagenome
GACAACATTGCGGCAACCCTTGCCACCGGCGTTGCGGGCGCCGCGGTGATTTCTATGGTTTTCCAGAGTGACGACATTTCTCAGACCGTCCATCAGATGTTGACGGCTAGTTCTCAATCGTAACTGTCATTATGTCAACTAAGCCCAGAGGAAAAGGGCCGGTTCCGTTTATGGAACCGGCCCTTTAGCTTCCTGCCCACTCACGTAATTGGGGGGGAGAAGAGTGAGCAGTGAATTTAGGCTAAATTAGTTATCTTCCTTTTTCTTGAGGCCAAACATGCCGAGGGTAATCCCCATCAGGCCCAGGCCGACTAAGGCACTGGAATTTTCGTCCCCAGTTTGTGGCAACTGCTGGTCATTAGCCTGGTGTTGACCAGCGGCGTTATCGTTCGCCTGGCTACCGTCGTTTTCCAGACGCGTCCCATTATAGTAACCGCCGTTAGCCTGGCCGTTACCACCACGATTATTAAGCGTTGGAATCTTTTCAATTTCAACTTTGACGACCACCGGCTGACCATCGCCATTAAAGGTGATTTCAGTTAGGATAGTCTGACCCGGCACGAGTTCGTAACCCGCTGGAATCTGCGGCGTAAACGGAATCGTCTGATCGGTAACCCCCTGGATCGGTGTTTCGGCAATCGGGTTACCATTCGGGTCAACGTAGATAATCTTGCCACTCTGTGGGTTTGCCGTGTAGGTCACTTCTACTAGGCGGTCTGGCGTGCCTGCGGTAACGTTACTATCACCCTTGACCTTGACGGAGCCGTCAGGATCAACAGCCAAGTCAGTGTCAACGGACTCATCGCCGGTTTGAGCCTTGAAGAGCCGCAGTTCATCACTAGCAGCGTGGCTTCGGTGGGAGTGAGCCGTATAGCCCTGGATGGTCGGCACAACCACGTCAGCAAAGGACTGGGACTGTGGAGCGTCTGCGTCAGCGCTAGCTTCAGCCGCGGCCGGCTTCCAGTCACTGTAAGTAACATCCCCGGTAACCTCATCAATATCCGCCTGGCGAACGTAATCGACTTCTTGAGCCTTCGTCGTCACCTCGCCGGTCCGCGGATCAGTAATCCGTACTGTGAAGTGGACATTCTTAGCCAGTTCTTCTAGTTGCGGATAATCTCTGTCCTTGTCACCCGGTAGCGGTCCAGTTGGCTGATCATCCCCAGGTTTGACGATGTCATGCTTGTGCTGGACGGTAATAATAGTGTCCGGTGTGTGGTCACCAATAAACTTGATCTCACTTGGAGCTGGCTTTTCGCCTGTCACAACTTCCCAACCAGCTGGAACGGTGGAGTTCGTCTTGACAGTCTGGTCAGTCTTCCCGTTGACAGTATCCGTCTTGATGGTGTTACCATCCTTGTCCCGGTAAATGATGTTAGTCTGCTGGTCGTTTGCTGTGTAAGTGATCGTGACGGTGGTGTCGTTGGTCTGGCCAGTAACCGCTTGACTGGCAACTTTGCTTTCACTTGGCGTGTAGCCCGCAACGGCAGGAACGACAAATTCATCCCATTCTCCGGTCGTCCAATCACCATAAGTGACCTGGCCAGTAACCTCGTCGACCGTTGCCTGCCGGGTCAGGTAGACAGTTTGCGTTGTGGTTGTCTTGCCGGTATGAGGGTCAAGTACCTCAATGGTCCGGGTGATGGTTTTGTTCAAACTGTCAGAATCGACACCAGTTGGGTAGCCCTGACTAGGGTTGTCAGGTAATTTGTCCTGTGGCGTCTTCGGTTGGTCAGGGTTAACAACGACTTTGCCATGCTTGATGTGAACATAGACCGTGGCAATCCCCTGGTCAGTAATCGTCATCTTCTTCGGCAGGTTCTGTCCATCTTCCTTAACCCAGCCAGCCGGGACATTGTCAGTATCAATGTCGATAGTTTGGTCCATGTGACCTGCCAAAGCCGTTGCCGATTGCTCGTGGCCCTGGTCGTCAATGTAGGAAACCTTGCCGGCGTAGTTATTTGGCGTGTAGGTGATTGTGATGGTAGAGTCACTATCACCCGGCTTAACGGTCAACGAATCAACACCTGATTGGCTCGGCGTATAACCTGGAACGACCGGAATATCAACCTTACTAAAGGTATGATTACCATCTTCAGACCACGGTTGATACTTAACCTCGCCGGTAACAGCATCTACGGTTACGTCCCGAGTAAAGGCAACAGTTTGCTTAATAGTTGACGTGCCCTTATATGGTTCCGTAACCCTGACTGTCCGGGTAACGGTACTGTTTAAGTCGTTTTGTTTTACACCACTAGGAAAATGCTTATCCTTAGTCCCTGGAATAAGCGCTCCAGGCTGCTTTGGTTGGTCATGGTCAACATGAACAGTGACATGTTCGACACTTATGATAGTATCAGGTGTCTTATCACCCGTAAAAGTAACTTTGCTGTGGATTGTCTGCCCAGGAATTAGTTTCCAACCATCGGGAACAGAGGAATCCGTATTAACCGTCTCATCGGTTTTACCGTTGACCATATCTTTTTTAATAATATTGCCATCTTTGTCTTCATAGACAATGTTAGTCGCTTGATTATCGGCGGCATAGTTAACCACAATATCAGCATTTGGGTTATCTGCAGTCACACTTTGACCAGCTAAAATATTATTCTTAACCTGGTCATCTGCCCGTTTTCCATTAACAATAACCGAATCAACGTGATAGCCCGGAATAATCGTTAACGTGAAATCTTCAAAACGATGTTCGCTACCCCAACCATTGGCGCTTTTTGTGAATTGATACGACTGATCAGCCGGGGTAGTGGTAGTTTTCCCATTTGGCATATTAACTGTTACATGCTGACTACCATTAACATGCAACTCAACATCATGGTAGGCAACTTTAGCATTGGAGTTCTTTTTTACGGGTGGCACTGGGTCATCGTAAGTTGGAATCACTGTTTGCACGATTGCCCACATACTTCCATTATTCCACTCATCTGGTGTCAACTTATTCAAACTGGCTGCAACATCCGGGCTTACCTGAGTATAAAACCGCAAAGTTACATGGTTTCCAGAAACGTTAAAAAGTCCTGAACCATACGTCCGTTTTCCATGTGGGTCATCGGTAACTGATTGATCCCAGTCACCGTCATTAAAATGGTTAGAGTATTCATTATTGCCATCAACAGCTACAGACGAACCCAACAATTGTTCAGCTTTACCATCAGAAAGCAACTCAACACTTTCAATGTTGACACCCGTTTGACTTTCTTTATCATTCCCATGGTTATTTAGCGATGCGGGAACAATATATGAATCTTTTAAGTTTAACGTAATTAATTGTCCGTTCTCATCATAAAAACGATAAGTAACATCAATTGACGTTCCGGCAAACTCTAACCCCTTAGTCAAATTATCATAAATAACGACACAATGTTTGCCGAAATGGCTATCCGTCAGACCGTCACGTTCTAGATTGGAAAACGAGACTACAACTTTACTAATCTTTCTCCCTTCGTAGTATGAATTTTGGAGATTGGTAAATGTAAATTCTCCCAGTTCCCTTTCAACCGCTGTACTATTACCATCCTTAAACACAATTTCATGATAATTTCCCTGACTTGGAAACGTCGGGTGCTTGTAATTAATGTCATTTCCGGTTTCAATCATCAAACGATTATCCGTCACGGTTCCGTTTACTACAACGTTAGGCTCATCACCAAAAATTAAATTCTGTTGAATGTCGTTTCCTGTTAAAGCCCCATCTTTCACAGGATAGCCTTTATCTTTAAGAGCCTGTTTATATGCTTCCAAGGCCTTATTGTACTCATCCTGACTTTGTGTATTGGCCTTTTGCTGCTCGTCAAATGCCTTCTTTACTTGTTCGTTTTGACCCTGATAGTCTAAGGCTGCTTGATTCTCGGCATCATTTGCGTTGGTACCATTAATCACCTTAGTCCCTGACTTTGTAACATTCACACCTGCTTCTTGGGCTAACTTAAGAGTGTCAGATAGGTGTTGTTTTGCGTTTTCATCCGTACTCTGTGCAGTTTCTGGATTTGCTTTCTCCCCGGTATTTGCCGTAGTGGTCGTTCCCTGGGCGGCCACCTGGCTGGCACTGGTCATCGCTGGCGTGGCGGTATCGGCATGGACGGTTGTCATGTTTATCCCCATAAATGACAAGCCGAGCAATACTGACGATACGCCAACCGTTAACTTCCGAATACCAAAGTGCGGCACCTGCTCCATTCCCTGTTGGAGCTTGTACCACTGATTATTTCTAGAAACCATTTCTAATCTTCCCTTCAAAAATTGTGAAACGTCAATAATTATATGGATTGACCATTTCCTAGTCAAATCAGTCAAATGCGTCTAGTTTCAGGGAACGTTCTGGACTTATCAGGTGAATGGTTTTACTCTCACCCAGATATTTTGACAATCGTGTTTATTTTATATTTTTCGTTATAATTTAACCGAACAAATATGGAAAATTTTTTCGTCCTTATCGAATCATTAGTAAAAAGCCCAAAACGGCTGTTCTCCCCGTCATTACGGGAAAAACAGCCGTTTCCATTCAATCAATATTTACTTTTTCAGTGGAAATGCTAGTTTGGTCACAATCCGGGCTGCAGTCGTTACATTTGGCCACCGACCTTGCTCACCCGTCACGATAATTGTCGCATTGAGCAATACGCACAATTCCGCAACCGACATCGTTGCCAAATAATCTGCAACTACCGCGCCATCTGGGCCCGCGCCTGACCAGCGGTAAAAATACCTATCAAGGTCATCACGGAACCGTTCAATTGACTCCATTAGCCTGATTCGTTCCGTCGCGGTCCGGCCTTGCTTACGAAAATACTTACGGTTAAAGAGCGCCCGCACCTCCGGAAAAGATTTGATTATGTCCATTTCCAAAGCGTGGTAAAGGCGCAGGAGGAGCACAACCACCTCTTCTCGCTCCCGACTGTCCGTAACTTGTTGCAAATCCGGACTAGTCGCTAGGCTACTGGTTGTTTCCAAAATGCTTAATAGCAACCGCTTCTCTGCCAGGAGCGGGTTAATGTTCAACGAATTACGCAGTTCCTGATCAGCGACAACTTCAACCGTACACAGAACCTGTCCGTTAAAGACGTAGTTGATTGTCTGTTCATGCATCTTGATTTGCAGGCGATTGACCTGGCCAGCGGGAACGTGGCGTCTATTCCACGTGTTAAAGAACTCCGCCAACCGAGCCAGCAGTTCTCTATATTCCATTATGGAACCCCCGTTAATGTGACACCCGTGTCTCTTCTTTTATTATACCTTGTTGCTGCTTACTTAGACAAAAAAAGAGACTCGGGCTCGCACCCGCGTCTCTTCCGGTAGGCAATCACTCTACCACTATTTATGGTAGCAATAATTATGTGTTTTCTCAATAGGTAAATCGTTTTTGGAGGGCCTTACTTGTGCTGATAGCCAACGCCACCCCTAGGGCCAGCGGCAGCAACGCGGTATAGTCCAAGTGGCAAACTTCGAATAACATGAACATTGCCATCAAGGGTGCCTGCTGGGACGCCGCTAAAAAGCAGGCAGCACCGAGAACCGCCGTCTGGGCCAGGGTAATACCGGGAACCAGAGCGGTATAAACGACCCCGGCAAAGACCCCAATCACCGCTCCAGCAGCAATGGAAGGAGTTAGGATTCCACCATAGCCCCCGCACTTAATGGTCCCGAGGGTAATCACGACCTTCGCAACCAGCCCAAAGAGCAGGAGCAGTAACGCCTGACGGCTGGTATTCGCGTTCATCGCCAGCTGGGCCAGCCCCCGGCCATTCCCCATCACCTGGGGATAGAAGCTGGCAACGCCCCCGGCTAGCACCGCTAACAGGGGGAGCTGGACCAGGACGTTTTTCGTGACTGCCCGGTGCTTGCTTGCCAGCTTGACGCCCGCCTTAAAGAACGTTCCGGCAGTCCCATTGAGGATTCCCAAGACTATTACCAGGGGAAGGAGCTGGAGGCCGTAGTGCTGGCTCCCCACCAGGTAGTATGGTTCATAGCCCTTGACAATCGACCCAATCAAGGTCGCAATCACTGACATGGTCAGACTGACCGCCACTACTCGGGCGTTAACCTTCTTGTAGAGCAGTTCAATGCAAAAGACCGCTCCAGTAATCGGGGCGATATAGACCCCGGCGAACCCCGCTCCCGCCGCGGCAGCGATCAGCATCTTTTGGTCTTCGCGGTTTAAGTAAAGCCAGGGGTAGCGGTGAGTAGCCCGGGTCCACTTCTGCGCAATGGCCGCCCCGGCTTCCCGTGGCGCCAGTTCGCGTCCAATCGAATTTCCCGTTCCCACGAAGAAAATCTGGGTGCAGACGTGGACGAACGTTTTCCCTAACGGCATCGTCTTGCCGTCCAAAGCCTTCGTAATGCTAACCGGGTGGTACTTGCGCTGGAGGAAGTACCAAATAATGGCCGCGACGATTCCCCCCACTAAGACCGACAAGAACCGCCGCCCAGGCCCCGCGCTGATGTCAACCGGCACTAGATTGCTTTCCCGAAAGTGAAGGAAAACGTGCTCGGTCAAATCCAGCAGCACGCTTAGGAGAAGCGAGCTGGTACCGACAATCGTTCCTAAGATGATCGTGGTCACAGCCAGCCCCCAACCACTGCTTTTCTCTTCCATCCCTCTAATTACCACCTTTCTATCAATCGCTTATCATTTTATCATGCTTCGGCAAAATCCCAAGCCTTTTCGCCGGGCTACGGGAGAAATCTGGTAGAATAAGGACGAAGGAGAATTACAATGATAAATAGCAAACGACTACTAATTGGCGGCGGGGTCTGCTGGCTAGGCTTCTTGATCTTCATGCTTGCCTACTTGCACGGCCGTGCTTGGCTCAAAAGCTACGACACTTTCGGCTATCAACTCACCCAACCTGCCACCCCCGCCAAAACAGCATTCCTACGAGGGCTAACCACGTTAGGTGAACCAGCCGTCCTCGGTGGCGCTACGGTTGCCCTAATGCTTTATTTATGGTGGCGCCAGCGGATTAGTGATAGCATGTGGTACGGGGCGGTCAATTTTATTGGCGGCTTGCTGCTCTTTCAAGCATACGGTCCTCCGTCCCCGGCCGTCCCACCAGCTGGTCAGCATTGGCGGTTACAGTTTCCCCAGCGGCCACACCTTTGGGATGACTGTCTTTGTCCTGACGGTGGTGGCCCTGCTCTGGCCACACCTCCAGCGCCGTTGGGAGCGCTGGCTATTAGCTTTACTAGCCGCCATAATCATTCTGGCAATCATGGATAGCCGGGTCTACTTACGGGTCCACTATGCTAGCGACGTCACCGCAGGCCTACTCTTGGCAGCCGGCTGGTTCATGCTCGCCACAGCACTACGACCGCACTTACACAAGTGGCTAATTGAACCAATCACAACCTACCCGGATTAGGTTTGCCGAACAGCAGTGAAACGGGTAGAATGATGTTTAGGCTAATTATAATAATGGAATGGGGTGAAATTGATGGAAAATTTCTTTCTGATTGCACTAACCGCGATTTTCCTGATTGAAAGCGTTGCTGAGGTCCGCTTATTCATGCAGGTTCGGGACATTTTTTACCGGTCCGGCCGGGCCCAACCGACGAAGCGGGTAGCAAGGATTATCAAAATTGAGAACCAATGGAGTTGGATCTCGTGGATTTTCCTGCTCCTCCTCTTCGTCCTGCCTGACGTGTACACGTTCCTCGTTATTTGTGTGATCACCCTGATTGAAACCTGGGTTGTCTACGAATTGCAAAATGCCCGGAACTATGCCGATAGTATTAACAAAAACGAATGAGAAAAAGCGGAACTTGGTCCGCCCTCTCAATAACTTTAAAATGAAAAAAGGGGTTGGAATTAATTTTCCAACCTCTTTTTCTCTTCCCTAATGCAGTGCCTCTGCTTCGCTTACCAAGTCGTGGCCCTCAACCAGACTCGTGTAGAAGTTCATGTAGGTCATATGCTTATACGGTGTAATCCAGATAAAGCCGATTCCGCAGGTCAGCCAGCCGAGAATATCCCAGCCAATAAAACTCAGGCGGAGAATGAAGAGGTCCAACTTATGACCGTCCATTAAGCGCCGGCTCAGGGTCACATAGTCAACGTAGCCGATGTGACCGCTTGCGTCGGCCTCCTGCAAGTCCTTATACAGGTAGTAGGTCTGTGAATAGGAGAAGCTCTTGATAATTCCCGGAATAAACAACAGCAAAGTCCACAAAAAGAGCAGGACCCACTGGATAACAAATAAAACAAAGACCGGAATAATGTACTTCCCGGTAAAAGCCTGAAAGGCCTTCTTAAACGGGGCGGTTGGGGCCAACTCGGTACGCAGCCAATCGATCAGTGCAAAGTCCACCCCGACTAACAGGTAGGTCGTGATCAAGCCACTGATAAAAGATTGCTGGATCGAGTAGTCATCGCCAAAGTCAAACGTAAAATCGCTCAGCGCTATCCCCGGGTGGAAATGGACGAAGTAGAAACCCAAGCTGGCTACTGCTCCACTTACTATCAGTCCAGTCAGCACTTGGAAAATCACCGGTACGATATTTAGTTTGATTGCCGTTCCCCAATTGCCAGCCAATAATGTCTGCGCGTTTGCTTTTAATTCCCGCCGTGTCTGCAACGTAACTCCCCCTTACAAACAACTACTTCTTACTTTCTTCGTCTTCCATATAGTTGACCATTTTTAAGAAATTGTCAACATCCAGACTGGCCCGGCCAATTAGGACCCCATCAATGTCGGGTTTGGCCATGAGCTCCTTAATGTTATCAGGATTGACGCTTCCCCCGTACAGGATCCGGATTTTATCGGCAATCTCATAAGTATAGTTGTCCGCGATGGTCCGGCGAATCGTCCGACAACCCTCTTCGGCCAGGGCCACGTTGGCGTGCTGACCGGCACCGACCGCCCAACTTGGTTCATAGGAAATCACGACGTTGCGAATTTGGTCGAGGGAAACCCCGCGCAAAACGCTCATCAGTTGCTGGAATACATAGTGAATCTCGCCATTGACTTCCTTTTGCACCATCGTCTCATCGGTACAGATAATTGGTGTGATTCCCATTTGTAAAGCCGCGTTGACCTTGCGGTTGACCGTTTCATTATCCTCACCGAATAACCGGCGGCGTTCGATGTGGCCCAGCATAACATAATCCGTCCCAAGATCTCGCAGTCCCCGGAGACTCAGCTCACCGGTAAAGGGGCCGTTGTACTCTGCCGCGGCATTCTGGGCGATAATCTTGAGGCCAGACTTACCGGCAGCCTGGGCCATGCTGTATAGGGCAAATGCCTGTGGCGCGATGCCGACTTCAACCTTTGCCGGATCAGGCAGCTGCCCCTTGATCTGGTTTACAAAGTCAACGGATTCCGCGACGTTTTTGTGCATCTTCCAGTTAGCAGCAATGAATGGTTTTCGCATGAGTCTTCCTCCATGTAAACGTTTTTAATAATTATTGCATATCTGGAGGAAAATTGCACACCTAGCTTTGCCAGTGGGTGCGCTTGAATTGGGCCCGACCGCCCTGCTCTTCGATTGCGTAGCGGAAGGGATTTTTCTTATAAAAATCCTGGTGGCAGTCCTCAGCAGGATAAAAGGGCTGGGCATCTTCGATTCGGGTTACAATTTGAGCATCACCGAACTCGCCACTAGCTTGCAGAGCCGTCCGCGACTTTTCGGCCACCGCTCGCTGTTCCGGACTATTGACGTAGATTACTGGTCGGTAGCTATCACCGCGGTCTTGGAACTGACCCAGTGCGTCGGTGGGATCGGTCTGGTGCCAATAAATAGTCACTAATTCATCGTAAGAAACCACATCCGGGTCGAAAGTGATTTTAACTGCCTCCGTATGACCGGTATTGCCGGCACAAACCTGCTCATAGGTCGGGTTGGCGAGGTGCCCACCCGTATACCCGGACACTACCGACTTGATACCGGGAAACGTATCGAAGGGTTCAACCATGCACCAGAAGCACCCACCCGCAAAAATCGCTGTATCTAAACTCATGTTAATCGTCCTCTCCGATTGTTTTAGTGGCCTCATTATACAATCTCAGCAGACGAAAACAGAGAAAACTGCTTGGAAGTAGGAAAGAGAGTGAGACAAGCACTGATTTATCAGCGTTTGAACTGCCAGCAGCTACTGTGTTGTTACATTTTTATCTTTAAAATAGCAAAGAGACTGAGTTTATTCGGCTCTACAATTTTAAGTACTGATGGATTTAACATCAGTGCCTATTTTGGTT
>OLQI01002237.1_pt1 | contig 10179 bp, 11 predicted proteins | sample 1672171 | NCBI WGS metagenome assembly OLQI01 (sample SAMEA3136655, study PRJEB25190) | human gut metagenome
GCCGCGCCACAAAAATCCGTCAGCCCCGCCTGTTGCGTTCTCGCCTGACCAGGCGGAAATCGGAAGCCGTTTCCGCAATCGCCGCAGAGCGGCGCACCCGCCGGAATAGTACACCCGCTTTGCGTCTGTACTGTTCCATCGGGCCAATTCGACAAAACTAGACCTCAAAACGCATTGACAATACTTTACATTCGCTCTATAATAGTCTTAACGATGAGCGATATAAAAAGTGAATATCAGTAAAATTCTCTGCACCCAGATGGTCTTGACCACCTGGGTGCATTGTGTTTTTCCAAAGCCTGATGTTCCCTTTTCCATCGCGTAACACATCGCCCATGACAACTGAATATGGAAAACTTGAAAGGTGTATAATGGGCGAACTATACCCTAAAGGGAATTTCAAAACAGGAGGTAAAAGTTTATTGTCCAAACGCTACAACACGCCCCACCGCACCCACATCATCAAGACCCGTGTGACCGAAGAAGAACACGCCGACTTCATGGAGCGCCTGACCGCCTACGGCATGAGCCAGTCCGAATTTATCCGGCAGGCCATCACCGGCGCGACCGTCAAGCCCATCATCATCGTGTCCCCCGTCAATGACGAGCTGCTTGCCGCCGTGGGCAGGCTGACCGGGGAGTATGGGAAAATCGGCGGCAACCTCAATCAGATTGCCCGGTATCTGAACGAGTACGGAGCACCGTACAACACCCTCGCCGCCGAGGTTCGGGCGGAGCTGTCCGACCTCGCTGCCCTCAAGTTCCAGGTGCTTCGAGAGGTAGGTGAAGCCATTGGCAACACTGAAACATTTAAGCTCTAAAAATGCCGACTACGGCGTGGCGGAGCAGTACCTCACCTTTGAGCATGACGAGTTCACCGGCAAGCCCATCCTGGACGAGAACGGGCGGCTTGTCCCCCGTCAGGACTACCGCATTTCTTCTTTGAATTGCGGCGAGGAGGACTTCGCCGTAGCCTGTATGCGGGCCAATCTCCGCTATGGAAAAAACCAGCAGAGGGAGGACGTGAAAAGCCATCACTACATCCTGTCCTTTGACCCCAGGGACGGCCCCGACCACGGCCTGACAATGGACAAGGCCCAGGCGCTGGGGGAGCGGTTCTGTGCCGAGCAGTTCCCCGGACACCAGGCCCTGGTCTGCACCCACCCGGACGGTCACAACCACAGCGGCAACATCCATGTCCATATCGTTATCAACTCCCTGCGGGTGGCCGAGGTGGAGCGCAAACCGTACATGGACAGAGCCAGCGACACCCAGGCCGGAGCCAAGCACCGCTGCACCGCCGCAGCCATGCGCCACTTCCGGGCCGAGGTCATGGAGCTGTGCCAGGGGGCGGGGCTGTACCAAATCGACTTGCTGGGCGGGAGCAAAAACCGTGTCACCGAACGGGAGTATTGGGCGCAGAAGAAAGGGCAGCTTGCTCTGGACACCGAAGCCGCCGCCCAGGGTAAGCCGCCCACCAAGTTTGAAACGGACAAGGAGAAGCTGCGCCGGGAGATCCGGGCCGTCCTCAACCTGGCCGTCAGCTTCGAGGACTTTGCCCAGCGGCTGTTACAGCGGGGCATCACCGTCAAGGAGAGCCGGGGCCGGTTGTCCTACCTCACCCCCGACCGGGCCAAGCCCATCACCGCCCGGAAGCTGGGGGACGATTTCGACCGCGCCGCCGTCGGTGCCGCTCTGGAACGCAACGCCGCCCGTCCCAGCCTGGGAGCCAAGCCCAGCATCCGGGAGCAGCTTCGCCAGCCCCAGGGCGTCCAGCGCATGGTGGACATTGAGGCCAAGAAAGCCGAGGGCAAGGGCATCGGCTACCAGCAATGGGCGTCCGTGTTCAACCTGAAGCAGATAGCAAACTCGGTCAACGTCTATACCGAGTATGGCTTTTCCTCGCCGGAGGAGTTGGACGCCGCCGTGTCCGCCGCCTTTGCCGCTGTGCGTGACAGCGCCGCCAGCTTGAAGCCGAAGGAATTGGCCTTGAAAGAAAAAAAGGAGCTGCGGCGGCAGATCATCATCTACCGGAACACCAAAGCAGTCCGGGATGGCCTCGCCGCACAGAAAACGCCCAAGGCCCGCGCCGCCTACCGGCAGGAGCATGAAGGTGATCTTCTCCTCTCCGAGGCCACCATTCGTTTCTTCAAGGCCAACGGCATCACCAAGCTGCCCACCGTCAAGGAGCTGACGGCGGAGATCGAGGCCCTGATGTCCGAGAAGAACGCCGGGTACAATGAGTATCAGGAGCGTAAGCGGGAGGCGGACGAGCTGCTGACCGTCAAGCGGAACATCGACCAGGTGCTTCACGGTGCGCCCAGCCAGCGGAGGGACGAGCATGACCGATAACGCCGTCCGGCTGACCTATCCGCAGTACCGGGCCGTCCGGCGATTGGTGCATGACTGCTGCAACTATGACGGCGGGAACTGCCTTCTGCTGGACGATGGGGAGGAATGTGTCTGCCCGCAGAGCATTTCCTATTCGCTGATCTGCCGCTGGTTTCGGGCGGCTGTGCTGCCTCTGGACGAAAGCCTGTGCGCCGCCCTGCTCCACCGCCGGGAAAGAAAAAAGTGCGTCCTGTGCGGTGGCTGGTACATCCCAAAATCCAACCGGGCCAAATACTGCCCGGAGTGCGCCAAGGAGGAAGAACGCCGCAAGACCCGTGAGCGGGTGCGCCGCCACCGGGCCGCCATGTAACGGTTTAGGCCCTTGAAAAGCCCGGTATCACGGGGCTTTTGGGCCGTCCTCAATAGGGGAGCTGTGTACTACCATTCCGGGCCTCGAAAATGGCCCTCTAAATGTCCACAACAAAAATTTGAAAGGAGCCGCCTATGACCGACACCCCCAGCAAGACCACCACCCGCCGCCCGGACTGCGTGACTGAAATCCGCATGGGCAACACCGTCCTCACCGTTTCCGGCTACTTCAAGCAGGACACCACCGACACCGCCGCCGACAAAATGGCGAAAGTCCTGGAGGCCGAAAGCCGCTGCCAGATCAGCCCCGGCCCGTGACCTCCTGCCGGTAGTTCCGCGATAATCCTCAGCTTAAAACTTTTTCTTGTAAGGAAGTAAAAAGCACTATACAACCGCCCCGGCCTGTGCTATACTGTTGCCATCGGAATAGCGGGGCCGGGGCTGTCGGATTGGAGGAAACGATGTTAAGACAGCAACCCATGCAAGCCCCCATCACCGCCTTGTACTGCCGCCTCAGCCGCGACGATGAATTGCAGGGCGAGAGCAACTCGATTTCCAATCAAAAGCGCATCCTCGAAAGCTACGCCCGTGAGCATAGCCTGATGCCCTATCAGTTTTTCGTGGATGACGGATGGAGCGGAGCCAACTTCCAGCGGCCCGGCTTCACCGAGATGATGGACGCTGTGGAGAGCGGCGCGGTCAAGACGGTCGTGACGAAAGACCTCTCACGCCTGGGACGGAATTATCTGCAAGTGGGCCTATTTACAGAAATTACCTTCCCAAAGAAAGGCGTCCGCTTTATCGCCATCAATGACGGCGTGGACAGCGCCCAGGGCGACAACGACATGAGCGCCTTGCGGAATTTATTTAATGAATGGATGGTGAGGGACACGAGCAAGAAAATCAAAGCGGTTTTCCGGGCTAAAGGCATGAGCGGAAAACCCATCACCAGCCAGCCGGTCTATGGCTATCTGAAAGGCCCGGACGGACACTTCGTTGTTGACCCGGAGGCCGCACCTGTTGTAAAGCAGATATTCAGTCTGTGCCTTGCCGGGAACGGCCCCACCAAGATTGCCCGGATGCTGACCGAGCAGAACATCCCCACGCCGGGGACGATGGAGTACCGGCGCACCGGCAGCACCCGCCGTTACTACCCGGACTACCCCTGTAAGTGGTCGAGCAACACCGTGGCGCACATCCTGGAGCGCCGGGAGTACCTGGGGCATACCGTCAACTTCAAGACGGAGAAGGTGTCCTACAAGGTCAAGACCAGCGTTGCCAACCCAGAGGACAAGATAATGGTCTTTGAGCATACCCACGAGGCCATCATTGACGAGGCCACCTGGGAGCGAGTGCAGGAGCTTCGCAAACAGCGAAAGCGGCCCAACCGCTACGGCGAGGTTGGCCTGTTCTCCGGTCTGTTGTTCTGCGCCGACTGCGGCAGCGTCATGTACCAGCAGAGGTATGAAACGAACAAGCGGCGGCAGGACTGCTACATCTGCGGCAGCTACAAGAAGCGCACCGCCGATTGTACGGCACATTTCATCCGCACCGACCTTCTGACGGCGGGCGTGACGGAAAATCTGCGGAAAGTCACCAGCTACGCCGCCAAGCATGAGGCCCGGTTTATGAAGCTGCTGATGGCACAGAACGAGGACGGCGGTAAGCGGAAGAACGCCGCCCGCCGCCGCGAGCTGGAGGCGGCGCAGAAGCGTATCGGAGAGTTGAACGGCATCTTCAAGCGTCTGTATGAGGACAGCGTGAGCGGGCGCATTACGGACGAGCGTTTCATGGAGTTGTCCACCGATTATGAGCAGGAGCAGGCCACGCTGAAGGCCCGTGCCGCCGAGTTACAGGCGGAGCTGGGGCAGGCGCAGGAGGCCGCTGTGAACGTGGAGAAGTTCATGGCCGTTGTGCGGAAGTACACCAGCTTTGAGGAGCTGACCCCCACCCTCCTGCGGGAGTTCGTGGAGAAGATCGTGGTGCATGAGTGCTGGAAGGACGAGCAGGGAACGCGCCACCAGGACATCGAGATTTATTATTCTTTTGTTGGCAAGGTGGACTTGCCCGACGATTGAGCCAGACCTATCCGGCGAGGCCCCGCCGGATGGGAACGGCAAAAATTTTTAACCTCTCCTTGCTTCTTTATCCGTAGTGAGCTAAAAGCCAGGGCATCAAACAACTGATGGCCGGCGGCGGTGTCGCGCTCATCGGCCTCACCCTGATCCCCCTGCTGTCCGGTCTGCTCTCCACCTGATGTTTGCAGTAAACCCCGCGGGAGGTCCCGGTACACGGGGCCTCCCGCAAAGGAGGTGATCCCCGTTGATCTTTGACGCGATACAGGAGTGGTTCCAGGAACTGCTCATTGACGGTATCATATCCAACCTGACCGGGATGTTTGATACCCTGAATACCAAGGTGGGCGAGATTGCCGGGGAGGTGGGCATGACGCCCTCGGCGTGGAACAGCGGTATCTTCAACATGGTCCGCAGCCTGTCGGAGACCGTCATCATTCCCATCGCCAGCATCGTTCTCACCTTTGTCATGTGCTATGAGCTCATCCAGCTCATCATCGAAAAGAACAACCTCCACGACTTCGACACCTGGATCTTCTTCAAGTGGATCTTCAAGACCTTCTGCGCGGTGCTCATCGTCACCAACATCTGGAACATCGTCATGGCGGTGTTCGATGTGGCGCAGAATGTGGTGAGCCAGAGCGCCGGCGTCATCATTGCCGACGCAAGCATTGACATATCCAGCGTGACCGCCAATTTGGAGACCCAGCTTGCGGACTGGAGCATTGGCGCCCTGCTGGGGCTTTGGTTCCAGAGTATCTTCGTGGGGCTGTGTACGCAGATACTTTCCATCTGTATCTTCCTGGTCATCTATGGCCGGATGATTGAGATATACCTTGTGACCTCGATAGGGCCCATCCCGTTTGCCACAATGGCGAACCGGGAGTGGGGCAACACGGGGCAGAATTATCTCCGCTCCCTGCTGGCCCTGGGCTTCCAGGCGTTTCTCATTATGATCTGCGTGGGGATCTACGCGGTGCTGGTGGAGAGCATTTCTTTGAGCGGCGACAACATTTCCGGCGCCATTTGGGGCTGTATGGGGTACACGGTCCTCTTGTGCTTCACGCTTTTCAAGACCGGCAGCCTCGCCAAGTCCCTGTTCGGGGCGCATTAAGATCGCTCATTAGTTTTATCAGAATCATCACCGTCAGTATTCTTTTTATCCCATTCAATATTAAACTTAATGGGAAATGTAAAATTCATCTTAAACGATTTAATATCACGTTTTGATAGTGCAAACATCAAAACCATACATACGGGAATTACTGCGACAGCCACAATCTCTAAATTATTCATTATGTAACCTCCATACATAAGCTTGTCCTTTGTTCTAAATATATAATATGCAAAGTCTGTCGCCATAATTTCCCTACAATTTAGTTTTTTTGATAGAAAGTGAGTTTTTTTATTTTTGAGGAGGCTTTAGCAATTGGCTTATGTAACGATCCCCAAGGACCTAAGCCGGGTACAGAGCAAGGTCCTGTTCGGGCTGACCAAACGGCAGGTGATTTGTTTTGGAGCGGCAGCGGTGATCGGCGTGCCGCTTTTCTTTCTGACCAAGGAAACGCTGGGCACCACCACGGCGGCGCTCTGCATGATTTTGGTCATGCTGCCCTTTTTCCTGTTTGCCATGTACCAGCGAAACGGGCAGCCCCTGGAGGTGTTCCTGGGGCACCTCATTGAGAACAAGTTTATCCGCCCCAAGGTGCGGATCTACCAGACCAACAATCTCTATTCCGCCCTGGTGCGGCAATATGAACTGGAACAGGAGGTGAGAAAAATTGCAGGCAAAAACGGCAAAAAACGAGCGCCCGGCAAGGGTCAAGCGTAAGCTGACCCGAGCCGAGCGCAAGCAGATCGAGGCGGTGGTCCGCCAGGCCAAGGGGGACGGAAAAGCCCATACGGTGCAGGACAGCATTCCCTTCCGCAACATCTTCCCGGATGGGCTGTGCCGGCTGAATGAGCGGACCTTCTCCAAGACCATCTCGTATGAGGATGTGAATTACCGCCTGGCCGCGCCGGAGGACCAGCGGGACATCTTTGAACACCTCTGTGACTTCTACAACGGCTATGACCCCTCCATCGGGGTGCAGATGACTTTGAGCAGCCGGTATGTGGAACATGGGCCGGAGGAGGACCTGTTCGGCATCCGCGCCCAGGAGGACGACCTGGACCCCATCCGGGAGGAGGCGGCCGGTATCCTCCGTATGCAGTATGAACGGGGCAGCAACGGGTATGTGAAAACCAAGTATGTCACCCTGACCATCGAGGCGGAAAACCTTCCGGCGGCGCGGGCCCGGTTCACCCGCATTGAGACCGACACCCTCAACCGCTTCAAGGTCATGGGGGCCGCCGCCCATGTGCTGGACGGGCGGGAACGGCTGGAACTTCTGCATGGTATCCTCCACCCGGAGGGCGGCCGGTTCGCCTTTGATTGGGACTGGCTGGCGCCCAGCGGGCTGTCGGTCAAGGACTTCATCTCCCCGTCCTCCTTCCAGTTCGGGGAGACCCGTACCTTCCGCATTGGCGAGATGTACGGCGCGGTGAGCTTTTTGCAGATCACCGCCCCGGAGATCCATGACCGTATCCTGGCAGAGTTCATGGAGACGGACGGGAATATCCTGGTGACCATGCACATTCGGGGCATCAACCAGAATGAGGCTATCAAGATGGTCAAGCGCAAGATCACCGATTTGGACGCCATGAAAATCGCGGAGCAGAAGCGGGCGGTGCGGAGCGGGTATGACATGGACATCCTCCCCAGCGACCTTGCCACCTACGGCGGCGCGGCAAAGAATATCCTCCAGGACCTACAAAGCAGAAATGAGAGGATGTTCAACCTGACCTTCCTGGTCATGCACATGGCCGAGACCCGGCAGAAGCTGGAGATCGCCGTGTCCCAGGCGGCCAGTGTGGCCCAGACCTACAACTGCCAGCTCTCCCGGCTGGATTTTCAACAGGAGGACGGGCTCATGTCCTCGCTCCCGCTGGGCCTCAACCGTATCAAGATCGAGCGGAGCCTGACCACCTCGGCCCTGGCGGTGTTCGTCCCCTTCGTCACCCAGGAGCTGTTCATGGGCGGCGATGCCATGTACTACGGACTGAACGCCCTCTCCAACAACATGATTATGCTGGACCGCAAACAGGCCAGGTGCCCCAACGGGCTGGTGTTCGGTACGCCGGGCAGCGGTAAATCCATGAGCTGCAAGCGGGAGGTCACCTTCATCATCCTGACCACCCAGGATAATGTCATCATCTGCGACCCGGAGGACGAGTATTCGCCCCTGGTGCGCCGGCTGGGCGGACAGGTCATCGAGCTGTCCCCGTCCAGCACCGACTATCTGAACCCCCTGGACATCAACCTCAACTACTCGGAGGAGGAGAACCCCCTGGCGCTGAAAAGCGACTTTGTGCTTTCCTTCTGCGAGCTCATCATGGGGAGCAAGACGGGGCTGGAGGCTATCGAGAAAACCGTCATCGACCGGGCGGTGCAGAAGATCTACCAACCCTACTTTGCGGACCCCAGGCCAGAGAATATGCCCATCCTGGGCGACCTGATGGAGGCGCTGCAAGCCCAGCACATCCCGGAGGCGGACCGTGTAGCCCAGGCGCTGGACCTCTATGTGAACGGTTCGCTGAACTTCTTCAACCACCGCACCACGGTCAATTCCCATAACCGGCTGGTGTGCTACAACATCAAGGGCCTGGGCAAGAACCTGAAGAAGCCGGGAATGCACGTGGTCCAGGATGCGGTGTGGAACACCGTCACCGTCAACCGGGCCATTGGCCGCTCCACCTGGTATTTCGTGGATGAGTTCCATCTTCTGCTGAAGGAGGAGCAGACCGCGGCCTATTCGGCGGAGATCTGGAAACGGTTTAGAAAATGGGGCGGGGTGCCCACGGGGGCCACCCAGAACCCCAAGGACCTGCTCTCCTCCCCGGAGATCGAGAACATCCTGGAGAACAGCGACTTCATCTATATGCTCAACCAGGCGGCGGGTGACCGGAAGATCCTGGCGGAGCGGCTGAACATCTCCTCGGAGCAGCTTGCCTATGTGACAAATTCCGAGCCGGGCCACGGGCTGCTGTTCTTCAACAATGTCATCCTGCCTTTTGCGGACGACTTTCCGAAAGACACCGAACTTTACAAACTGCTCACCACCAAGCCCAGCGAGGTGGAACATGACAAATCGAAAGGGAGATGATATAATAAAAAATAGGGGGTGATCGCTTTTGTGTGAAGCAATCATTGGTCTTGCAGGTGTAATTATTGGCGCATTAATTGGCATTGTAACTACGCATATGCAGAACAAAAATAGTGTCAATCTGTTCCTTTTGGAAAAAAGAGTGCAAACATATCTGCCAATAATTGAGAAGTATCTGAAATCTACCAGGGATACAGATATTAATTCTACTAGAGATGCGATGGATGAATTTCAGTTACTTACTCCTGAACTATTGCTTTATGGGAGCGATGAAGTAAAAAAACAAACAGAGAGAGTTAAAGACCTCGTTCTTTTATCACGACTCAATATCGCAGATAAAAAAATGTTGGACAAGGATACCATTCTAAAGGAATTACAGGAATTTGCTACCCTAGTTGAAATTATGAGATCTGAGTTAAAGATTCATTGATTTAGTGGCTTGTTTTCCCGCCTCAATCGAGGCGGGTTTTCTTATGCCCAAAAATCAGAAAGGAGCATGAAATGGAACAGGAAAAGCTGTATGTCATCGAGGAAAAGACCTACGAGGCGCACATCGACGAGGAAGTCCACCTCTACGGGCTGCTCCACCAGCTGGCCTTCCTTGCCGGAAAAATCAAGGACCGCCGGGACATGGAAAACCTGATCGACACCGCTCGGTGGTACGGCGAGATCGCCGACCAGATGTTTGACCGCTGGAGCATTCCCGGCCGATACCTGGTTTTCGGCGACAAGGCCGACCTTGCCCGGCTGAAGGCTCTGGAACTGTGCGAGCTGGATGCTTTCTATGTGGACTGTGAGGACGACGGGGATCTGCCCCATGCCTGACCGCCTCACCCATGTGAGCCTCTTTTCCGGTATCGGCGGGCTGGATCTGGCGGCGGAGGCGGCGGGCTTTGAAACGGTCTGTCAATGCGAGTGGGCGGACTACCCCTATTCCATCCTGGAGCGGCACTGGCCGAATGTGCCGAAGTTCCGGGACATCACCACATTTACGAAGGAGGCGTTTTTTGAGAAAACAGGACTCGAAACGGTCACCATCCTCTCCGGCGGCTTCCCCTGTCAACCCTTCTCCTCCGTCGGGCGGAGAAGGGGCTTTGCGGATGAACGCTACCTGTGGCCGGAGATGTGCAGAGTTATTGCCGAACTGCGGCCCCGTTGGGTGCTTGGGGAAAATGTTGCTGGCTTCATCAATATGGGGC
>OLQI01002249.1_pt1 | contig 10134 bp, 8 predicted proteins | sample 1672171 | NCBI WGS metagenome assembly OLQI01 (sample SAMEA3136655, study PRJEB25190) | human gut metagenome
GTATTCTCCCGGGAGATAAAGTAACGATCGAACTTTCTCCGTATGATCTTTCCAAAGGAAGAATCATCTGGAGAGATAAATAAGAAATTCTGTAAAGGGCCTGGTGGTTTTAAACTGCCGGGTCTTTTTTGTGCTTTTTTTCGGAAAAAAATCTCAAAGTGGATATTATCACTCACACTTTTTTCATGTTTTAAACATAAAGTGAACAGATTTTGCTGATATAGTATGAGCATACAAGAAAAAGAGAGGTGTTCATATGAAGAAAAAATATCTTGCAGCAATCTTAGGAATTATGATGGCAACAGCATCTGTTACCGCATGCGGGGCAGCGACAACAGAGACAACAACGAATACAGCGGAAAGTTCAGATAATAAAGGGACAGAAGATACAACGGCAGAGAGTGCAGAAAGCACAGACGACAGTGACAGCAGCGCAGATGCGGATAAAGAAGATTCTGATGAGGAAGATGTGACCTACGGTGAAGTGAAATCTGTGGAAGACGGAAAGATCACCATCGCAGTTGGAACAATGAAAGATATGGGCGGAAACGGTGGAGCACCTGAGAAGCCGGATGAGAATGGAAGCGGAGATGCTTCTGCTGATACATCCGATGCAGAGAGCACAGAATCTGACAGCAAAGATGCAGAGTCCGATAAAACGGACAGCAAAGATGGGGATTCAACAGATAACGGAGAAGCTCCGGAGAAACCGGACGGTGACAATGCAGATGGAAATGGTGGAGCCCCTGGCGGAGATCAGGGAGAGGCACCTTCCATGCTGGATCTGACCGGAGATGAGATGACAGTCACAGTGACGGATGATACCGTGATCACAAAAGAAAGCGCCGAAGGTCCGGGCGGAGCCCCAGGAGGAAACCAGGGAGAAGCCCCGGAGAAGTCAGACGGAGATAACGGAAACAATCAGGCCCCAGGCGGCGACCAGGGTGGTGCTCCGGACGGTAATAATTCCCAGAGTGAGACCATCGAACTCTCCGATATTCAGGAAGGTGACATCGTAGCCATCACCACAGACGACGGAAATGCCCTTACCATCAAAGTGCAGAGCACAGATATGGGCGGCGGTCAGGGAGGTCCTGGTGGAGCACCGGGAGGTCAGTCCCAGGGAGTAGACAGCTATGACACAGCCAATACGTATGATTCTGATACAGAAGTATCGGATACATCCCTGGAATCCACAGGAACAGACGAGAACGCGGCACTTGTTTCCTCAGGAGCAAATGTTACTTTTAATAATATAGATATCACAAGAAACTCCTCCGACAGTACAGGCGGTGACAACTCCAGTTTTTACGGTGTAGGAGCAGCGCTTCTTGCAACAGACGGAAATGCCTATGTAAAAGGCGGAACTGTAACCACTGACGCAGCCGGAGGAGCAGGACTTTTTGCCTACGGCGATGGAACTGTCTACGCGGCAGACACTACCATTAAGACAACACAGGATACTTCCGGTGGAATCCATGCAGCCGGCGGCGGTAAATTATACGCCTGGGATCTGAATGTGGAGACAGACGGAGAATCCGCAGCAGCTATCCGGAGCGACCGCGGCGGCGGAACCATGGTCGTAGACGGCGGAACTTACACATCCAATGGTGTAGGTTCACCGGCAGTATACTGCACCGCAGATATTGCAGTAAAAGATGCCACACTTACAGCAAACGGATCAGAAGCCGTGTGCATCGAAGGACTGAACTCCCTGCATCTTTTTAACTGCGACCTTACCGGAAATATGAGTGACTTAAGTCAGAATGACAGCACCTGGACCGTGATCCTCTATCAGAGTATGTCCGGTGATTCCGAAGTAGGAAACAGTACCTTCCAGATGGACGGCGGAACCCTTACTTCCAAGAACGGCGGTGTGTTCTACACAACCAACACAGAGAGTGACATTACGCTGAAAGATGTAGATATCACATACAACAATGACAATGAGTACTTTCTTCGCTGTACAGGAAATAACAATGAAAGAGGATGGGGGGAAAGCGGAGCCAACGGAGCAGACTGTGACTTTACCGCGATCAGCCAGGACATGGAAGGCAGCGTGATCTGGGATACCATCAGCCAGCTTGATTTCTATATGACAGACGGAAGCAACCTGACAGGAGCTATCATAGACGATGAGAGTTTTGCCGGCAACGGCGGAGATGGTTACTGCAACGTATATGTCAGTGACGATTCTACCTGGACAGTAACCGGTGACAGCACCGTCTCCAAACTTTCCAATGCTGGAACCATCGTGGATGACTCCGGAAAAACCGTCACAGTTAAAGGAACAGACGGAACCGTATATGTAGAAGGCGACAGCGATTATACGATCACTGTAGATAAATACGAAGATACAGCAGATACATCCGGCAGCGATACGGTTGCATCCTGGTCTGATTATGAAGTGGAGAAACCGGACACCCTCTAAAAAAGAACATCCCTTTTGCAAAAATATAAATGAAAAGAATCCCGTGGAAACGTTTAAAACCGTTTCCGCGGGATTCTTTTATGTAGTCCATTCTGTAAATTTCAGCGTTTTATCATCCGATACCGCCAAGCACGATACCAAGGATCAGCACCAGAAAGCATACCGTAATATAAAGATATTTACACACCGGATAAAAATATTTTGTGAATGGTTTTTCACGGCCCTTGTTGATCTGGCTCTCTACATAGTTCCGGCCAAATACCCAGAAGAACATGATTCCTGCAAGTCCTGCGCCAAGAGGGCAGATATAGATAGAAAGTACATCCATCCAGTCAGAGACGATGCCCTGGATCAGAAGAGAAACTACGACTCCGATAGCTGCGATCACCATACAGGAAGGGATACGGCCAAGGCCTGTTTTTTCCTGGACTGTGGCGATTGGTGCCTCATAAAGGTTCATAAGAGAAGTCATGCCTGCAAGGAATACCGCCACAAAGAAGATAATGGCAATGATCCGGCCGCCTGGCATGGTTTTGATCAGGTGAGGCAGATAGATGAACAGAAGTCCAGGCCCACCCTGATCAAGCTGTGCACCGGTAGTTGCCATTGCAGGAATGATCACGAGTGCAGCCAGCATGGCAGCCAGCGTATCAAAAAGTGCAACTCTGGCTGCAGAAGCCGGGATATCTTCACTGTCCGGAAGGTAGGACCCGTAGATCAGTGTTCCGTTACCTGCAACGGACAGGGAGAAAAATGCCTGCCCAAGTGCAAAGATCCAGGTGGATGGTTTCGCCAGAACTTCTGGTTCCACACGGAAGATGTAACGGTATCCGGCAGCAGAGCCAGGCTGAAAAGCAACATAGATGCCAAGGATCACAAACAGTACGAAAAAGATCGGCATCATGATCTTGTTTGCCTTTTCGATACCACTTCCAACACCATACATCAGGATAAACATACAGATCACAAGAGCAGCCAGCTGCCAGAGATTGTTTCCCCAGGCAGATGCCATGCCGCCGAATTTGGAACCAAAGGACTCAATATCTGCAGGAGCCAGGGTGGATCCTGTAAAAGTTCCGATCATATATCGGAAGATCCAGCCCATGACAACGGTATAGCCGATAGCCATGGCAAGTGCACCGGCAACAGGGATCCATCCAAGGGTTTCGCCCAGTTTCCTCCTGCCTTTTGTTTCGCAGGCAAGACCAAAAGCATCAATGGGGCCGGAACGTGTTCCACGCCCGAAACTCATCTCACCGATCACCCCTGTAAATCCGATCAGTGCCACAAAAATAAAATACGGGATCAGAAACGATCCCCCTCCATACAGGGAAACTCTGGTAGGAAACATCCAGATATTTCCCATTCCAACCGCAGACCCGATACAGGCCAGAATGAACCCCCAGCGGCTGTTAAAAGATTCTCGCTTTTTCATAAGAATAAAAATTCCTCTCTCCATTTGATTGTTTCAGTATAACACAGTTCAGGAAAAGAAGAAACAGCACAGCATCGGGAAATCTGAGCATTTCCGCAAGGGGAGTGTCAGGGAGCCTGTTGGATCACCGGCGCAGGGCGTTGTCATAAAAACGGAAGTGATCCGGACGATGGCGGGACTGGGTATACTCAAACATAACACCGTCACTGTTGTAAGTCTGGCTGGATACCACAGCCACGCAGTTATAATCTTTTACATTCAGATGAAGATATTTTTCATCAATCTCTGTGACCTTTTCCACAGTCATCACACGTTTGCTGTTGACAATGGTCATATGAAGTTCCTGTTCCAGATATTCATAGATGGAATGTCTGGCAATCTCGGCAGTAAGGCCGGGAACAGATTCTTTCAGAAAATAGTTATGGTTGATGATCAGCGGAATATCATCCAGATAGTGGATACGCTGGATATAGTAAACTTCAGCTCCGACAGGAAAGCCGGTGTAAGAGGCCTGTTTTTCACTGATGCACAGTTCAGTGAAAAGAACAACTTCCGTGCGGGCATTCTGGCCGTTCCTTGTAGCAGATTCCTTGAATGTTTCGATCTCACCGATGGTGAAGGCAGTCTGCTCACTTGGACGGTAGATATTGCGGACACCTTTTCCCTGCATGGTTTGTACATAGCCGTCACTGACAAGAAGGCCAACTGCGCGGCGCAGAGTATTTCGGGAGCAGCCGTAGGTCTGGATCAGGGTGTTTTCAGGGGGAAGAAGCTCCTGGTAGGCAAAAGTGTTATCTTCGATTTTCATTTTCAGATCTTTATAGATATCTTCATAAATACTTCTTGGCATTTCTATTCTCCATTCATGTTCGGTCAAAAAATATAGCAGGATTTATGATTCCTATAGCATTTCCGGCAATTTATGTTCTGAGCAGCTGAACTTGATGCAGTAATTTATGGAAATGCTATAGGATCATTATAAAAGATTTTGCAGGCAAGCGCAATGCAAATACTTTGAAATGTTTAAACAAGTTTTAAAAAGCATATTGACATGTTTAAACAAGCGTGATATAAATAAAACATCGACAACATGTTTAAACAAATCAGAACAAAGGGAAATAATCATCAAAATGTAATGGAGGAAAGGAAAATGGGAAAGTATACACAGGATGCCCAGCAGCTGCTTCGCCTCATCGGAGGAAAAGAGAACATTGCAGCTGTATCACATTGTGTAACTAGAATGCGTTTTGTACTCAATGATCCGTCAAAGGCGGATGTGGAAGCAATCGAAGCTATGAAGGTGGTAAAGGGAAGCTTCACACAGGCGGGACAGTTTCAGGTGATCATCGGAAATGCAGTCGCTGATTTTTACAATGATTTTGTAAAAGTGGCAGGAGTGGAAGGCGTTTCCAAGGATGCAGTGAAGCAGGCAGCAAAGAAGAACCAGAATGTTCTCCAGAAGGTGATCGCTGCACTGGCATAGATCTTTGCACCGCTGATCCCGGCTATCATCACCGGTGGTCTGATCCTGGGATTTCGAAACTGTATTGACAGCATTTACTTCTTTGAGAATGGAACGAAAACTTTATGTGATATCAGTCAGTTCTGGTCCGGAATGGACAGTTTCCTGTGGCTGATCGGTGAAGCAATCTTCCACATGCTGCCGGTAGGTATCTGCTGGTCTGTGACCAAGAAAATGGGCACAACGGAGATGCTTGGTATCGTCCTTGGACTTACCCTGGTTTCCGGCCAGCTTCTCAACGCTTATTCTGTAGCCGGAACAGCAGCAGCGGATATTCCGAAATGGGATTTCGGATTTGTAAAAGTGAACATGATCGGTTATCAGGCACAGGTGCTTCCGGCGATCATGGCAGCGTTTGTACTTGTTTATCTTGAGAGGTTTTTCAGAAAAATATCTCCTCAGGTGATCTCAAGTGTTGTAGTTCCATTCTGCAGTCTTGTACTTGCTGTAATGGCTGCGCATTTTATTGTAGGTCCTATCGGATGGAAGATCGGTTCTGCGATCTCTTCCGTAGTATATGCAGGAATCACAGGATCCTTTAAAGTTGTATTTGGTGCAATTTTCGGATTTGTTTATGCACCTCTTGTTATCACAGGACTTCATCATATGTCCAATGCTATTGACCTTCAGCTGATCGCAGATTATGGCGGAACCATGCTGTGGCCGATGATCGCACTTTCCAATATTGCTCAGGGTTCTGCGGTTATGGGAATGATCATCCTTCAGAAAAAGAATGTAGCAGCACAGGAAGTCAATGTTCCGGCAGGAATTTCCTGTTACCTTGGAGTAACAGAGCCGGCAATCTTTGGTGTAAACCTGAAATACGGATTCCCGTTTATCTGTGGAATGATCGGATCTGCTATTTCAGCAGCTGTCTGCGTTATGACTTCTACAACAGCCAACGCAGTAGGTGTAGGTGGAATCCCGGGAATCCTGTCCATTCAGCCGAAATATATGGGAAGCTTTGCAATCTGTATGGTGATCGCTTTTGTGATTCCGATGACACTGACATTTATTGTTGGAAAGAAAAAACTTTCCATGGCAGATCGAGTGGGAGCCGGGGACAGCGCAGATACAGTGGATGTATCAGCAGAAGCCGGCAGCATCAGCGCAACAGAAAATACAGAAACAACAGAACTTAACGGAGATGGAGCAAACACTCTCAGAGCTTTCCTTACAGGAAAAGTAATTCCTCTGAAGGAAGTAAATGACGGCGTATTTTCCGAAGGAGTTATGGGTGACGGTCTTGCCATCCTTCCGGAGAACGATACTCTTTATGCGCCATGTGACGGTGAAGTAACTGTTCTTATGGACGAGTCCAGACATGCCTGCGGGCTGACTCTTGAGAACGGCATGGAGATCCTTCTCCATATTGGAATTGATACAGTGGAAATGCAAGGTGACGGTTTTGAGTATCTGGTATCTCTGAACCAGAAAGTAAAGCAGGGAACACCGTTGGTACGTTTTGACAGGGAAAAGATCAGGACAGCAGGCCATCCGGATGTGACAGTATGTATTGTGACAGAAGAAGGCAATGCGAAAGATTTTGAATTTGTAACAGATATTCACGCAGAAGCAGGAAAAACAGAGATCGTTTTATTTAACTGAAGTGGGTACAGGCTGTGAGATCGGATCATGAATGTCCGATTGATTTAGGAGGAAAGAATTATGACAGATTTTGGCAGAAAGACAGTATATCAGGTTTATCCGAAATCCTTCAGGGATTCGGATGGGGATGGTTTTGGTGACATCCGTGGAATCATTGAAAAGCTGGATTATCTCAAAGAATTAGAAATTGATTATCTCTGGATTACACCGGTATTTATCTCTCCAATGAACGATAACGGTTATGATGTGGCAGATTATTATAAGATCAATCCACAGTTTGGAACCATGGAGGATATGGATGAACTGATCCGGGAGTGTGATAACCGTGGAATTGGTCTGATGTTGGATATGGTATTCAACCACACATCCACAGAGCATGAATGGTTCCGGAGAGCCCTTGCAGGAGAAAAAAAAATATCAGGACTACTACATATTCCGGGATGAACCGGAAGATCAGATTCCGACAAACTGGCAGTCAAAATTCGGCGGTCCTGCATGAGAGTATGTACCATCACTGAAAAAATGGTATCTCCATCTTTATGATGTTACCCAGGCAGATCTGAACTGGGAGAACCCGGAAGTCCGTGGTGAACTGAAAAAAGTTATCCGCTTCTGGAAAAACAAAGGGATAAAAGGCTTCCGTTTTGATGTAATTAATGTAATTTCCAAGCCTGAGCTGTTTGAGGATGATCTGGAAGGCGACGGAAGAAGATTTTATACAGACGGTCCTCATGTACATGAATATCTTAAGGAACTGACCAGAGATACAGGCATTGAGGATATGATCACAGTAGGAGAAATGTCTTCCACTTCGCTTGAGAACTGTATTCGTTATTCAGGACGGAAGGAAAAAGAGCTTTCCATGTGCTTTAATTTCCATCATCTGAAAGTAGATTATAAGGACGGAGATAAATGGACACTGATGGAGCCTGACAGAATAGCACTGAAAAAACTGTTCGAGACATGGCAGATGGGAATGCAGGATGGAGATGGCTGGAATGCACTTTTCTGGTGCAATCACGATCAGCCGCGAGTTGTGTCCAGAATGGGCAATGAGGACCTTTACTGGAAAGAATCCGCCAAGATGCTGGCAGCGGCGATTCACATGATGCGGGGAACTCCTTATGTTTATCAGGGAGAGGAACTGGGAATGACCAATGCCCACTACAACGATATTTCCCAGTACCGTGATGTGGAGAGCATGAATTATTATAAAATCCTTCTTGATCAGGGAAAAACCAAAGAGCAGGCTCTTAAGGTTCTGGCTGCCAGATCAAGAGACAACAGCAGAACACCGATGCAGTGGTCTGATGACAAAAACGCAGGATTCACAGAAGGAACACCGTGGATCGAAGCTCCCGAGAATTATAAGGAGATCAATGCAGAAACAGAACTTAAAGATCCGGACTCCATTTACAGCTTCTATAAGAAACTGATTGCCCTTCGAAAAGAAAAAGATATCATAGCAGAGGGAACTATCGAATTTCTGGAAAAAGAAAATGCAGATGTGCTGGCATACAGACGTAACTATCAGGGAGAAGAACTGATCGTTCTTAATAATCTGACAGCAGAGAATGTAACGATCCGGCAGCAACCGGAATGGAAAGCATATCAGAAACGTCTTGGAAACTATGAGAAGATCACTGCAGAAGATGGAAAGATCACATTAAGATCGTTTGAGACAATCGTATTAGATTCAGCTTTATAAATTAAAAGAATGCCCACCTGATTAAAATGAAAAGAAACAGGAACTGAAAATAAATCAGAACCTGTTTCTTTTTTGTATCTATGGACATACAGTCTTCCTGTAGTGTAAAATATAGATATACGATATCTGTAAACACCGCAACAGGAAAGGAAGGAAAATTATGAAAAACAAACGAAACCAAGGTAACAGACTGCTGACCATATGTATGGTATTACTGCTGGCATTCAGTATGCTGTTTACAGCAGTAGGAACAACAGAGAATGTACAGGCCGCGTCAAACGGACTCAGTGCATATAAGAAGATTACTTTTTATAAAAGCGGCAAAGTAAACGGCACGATTTATTCTATGAAATACAATGACAGAACCAATCGTTATATTGTATATGCTTCAAAGAATGGTAAAAAGAAAGCGCTTCTTAACAGCTGTTCCAGTGGTTCCATTGTAACAAACGGAAAATATCTTTATTATGAAAGTGCAGCATTTCTGAGGAGCGGCAGCTTTGGAGGAACTTACAAAAATCGTAAACTGGTTCAGTATAATCTGAAAACCCGTAAAAATAAAGTGCTGATAAGCTTCAGGGGGGAGGGACCTGCGGATAGCATTATCGGCTGCGATGGCACCTATCTTTATATGGGATATCAGACCCAGTATGGTGACGGACTGGGAAATTTTGCAGTGGTAAATCTGAAAAAAAGACAGATAAAACGTCTGGGGAAGGATTGTTCAACAGTACAGAGCGTGAAAAACAAAGTCTTGGTTACAGCTGTGGGATTCCCTCATGGAGGTCCTGTCTATCTGATAAACAGAGATGGAAGCAAATGCAAAATAATTAGTGACAGAGCTATTAAAGTATCTGTAAAGGGCAACTATATTTATTATACAGAAGCTACTTATGACTGGAAAACAAGAAAGTGCAGATGTGATCTCAACGGAAATAACAAGAAAGCTCTTACTGCGTGGAGCAGAGGAATTGCCGGATAAGAAAATTTCTAAATTTCATAATAGTCTGAGGTCTGAAAAATAAATAGAAAAACAGAGGGGCTGTCGGTTAATAATGATTTTAACACCGTCAGTTCCAAATAAAATGATCCCGGCAAGTACAAAGTTTTTACGTTTTGTAACTTGTTTGGGATTATTTTATTTGAGATTGTGAGAAAAAGTCTGTAAATAAGATTCTTTTACGAATGCAAGGGTGATAGACCCTTCGCCCTTGTTTTATATAAAAGTCGTTGAATTATATGTCAAGCACAGGGGGCGCCCGTCTTAATCGTCGGTTTACTTGTTACTCTGGATGGCACCTTTCGTATATAATACTCAGTTTGTTATATACCTGCACCCAGTTTCGAATTGTACTGGCCTATTTTTCGTAGCCTTTGATTATTCCGGTGCTCTTTGAGCCACCTGTCCGGACTTTGAGAGCCACCATTCC
>OLQI01002253.1_pt1 | contig 10112 bp, 9 predicted proteins | sample 1672171 | NCBI WGS metagenome assembly OLQI01 (sample SAMEA3136655, study PRJEB25190) | human gut metagenome
CCCGCCCGAGCCGCCGTCCCCGGCGTTTCCGCCCACGCCGGCCAGCGAAGCGCCCGCGTTTCCCGCCGCGTCCAGTCCCTCGGCCGCACCGAACCGGCCGCCGCCGAGAAACGCGTCGTCGCGATCGTGGACGAAGTCGTAGAACGCCTGCTCTATGCGCACCCAACCGCACCAGCCGGGATGCACCGTGTCGCACAGGAAGTACTTCTCGTATTCGCAGCTAGAGAAGTCGGCGTAGGCGGCCCCGGCGTCGTCGCACAGCCCGCGGATGCGCTCGTAGTACGCCTGGCGCTCGGCGTGTGCAACGCCCTCGCGGTCGTACCAGGCACCATGCACCGGAAGGATGGTCACGAGCGGCTCGAGCCCTGCCTCGCGGCACACGCGCAGGAAGCAGGCGAGATCGGCGTACTCTTCGTCAGCCTGCGAGAAGTTCTGCCCGCGCTCCACGTGATAGCCCGAGTTCTTCTGCCAGTACGCGTCGTATATGCCGAAGTCGTTCGTGGTGCAGGCGGCGTCGCCCGATGCATCCGCCTGCTTCAGCAGCGCGTTCCAATCCGGCTCGCCGGTGGACGTGCCCGCGGCGCGGACGGTGCTTTTGAGCGGCGCGCCCGCGATGATGCCCGGAAGCCGGCTGCGCGTGCGCAGGTCGTCGGCGAACGCCGTGGCCGCGTCGTTCGCTGCGTCCAGCACGGTGTCGCGGTTGGCGGCCGCCGTGGTCTTCGCGTCCACGCCCAGCGCCTCCACGCGCGAGCGCACGTAGGCCTTCGTCTCACCGGAGATGCTCGGGTTGTTCGCGAACCGGCGGTACAGCTCGTAGGAGAACTTCGAAGCGAACTTGCCCTGGTCGCCGTTCCCTTTGAAGAACCACTGGGGCGACACGACGATCATCACCTTCTTGTTCTTCGCTTCGCCGGCGTACGCGCCTGCGGCGATTGCCTGCCACAGGCTCTGGTCGTACGCCTCGCCCACGTAGGTCAGATCGACGCCCGTCACGTTCTCGCCGAACACCGCCTGCGGGCATTGCGCCACCTTGTCCTTCGAGATGAAGAACTCCGACGAGCCGAACGCAAGATGGCCGTCGTCGCTCATCGACGCCGTGGTGAAGGGCACGCTCTGCGACTTCGTGCCCGAGTACACGTAATCGTAGAGGCGTGCCGGATCGTAGGCGGTCTGTGCAGGCAGCATCGCGCAGACGCCCGCCAACCCGAGCGCGGCGGCCAACAGCCCCGCGAGCACGCCGCGCAGCAGACGCACGCCGGTTCGCGCCCGTTTGGACGCGGGCGCTGCCCCCGGTATGTTCGAGCGCTTCGCCATATCGCTACAGTCTGATCTCCACCTGGTGGATGATGAGGTTCACCGTGTTCATCTCGTCGCGCTCCACCTCCGTGGGGGCAATGTACACTCCGAAGACGTCCTCGATATCCACCAAAAGCTCGATGGCTCCCATGGAGTCCAGCAGCCCCAGCGCGAACAGGTCCTCGTCGCGGTTCGTGCGCACCTCGTCGTCGCCGCACACCTCCTCGAGGATGTCGAGCATCTTCCCCTCGAGCTCCTCGTGCGTCGTATCAGCCATGGAACGCTCCTTTCACGAGCATCGTGATCTGCCCCGAGAACAGCGCGAACCCGAACATCACCAGCTGCAGCGTGACGAACCAGGACAGCGCCTTGAACGCGGGGTCTTTCCTATGCGCCTTGTAGAACTTCGACTTCTTCTGGAACGCCTCGGTGCCGGCCAGCAGCAGGCCGTGGAACAGGCCGTACAGCAGGTAGTCCGCCGTGAGGCCGTGCCAGGCGCCCATGAGGGCCATGTCGAACACGAAGCCCCAGCACGCGACAGCCAGCCGGCTGTCGAACCAGCGGCGCTTCAGCGCCAGGCGCGAGAAGCGCATGAACACGAAGTCGCGCAGCCAGAACGACAGGGTGATGTTCCACCGGTTCCAGAAGTCCTTGATATCCACGGCCGCGAACGGCGCGCGGAAGTTGCGCGGCGTCCGGATTCCGAAACAGTAGCTGGCGCCCATGGCCATGAGGCTGTAGCCCGCGAAGTCGAAGAACAGGTACAGCCCGTACACGTACGCCGTCTGCACCTGCGCGCCCAGCTCGACCAGAAACGGGCCCGAGCCCCAGGCCGCCGGCGCGTAGAACCGATGCAGCCACGCGGCCACGACGAAGGTGTACACGAGCCCGACCAGAAGCAGCAGGATGCCCCGCGCCAAGAGGCCCGCGTACTCGTCGCACGAGCGCACCTTGCGCGCATCCTCGGCGAATCGGCGCGAACGGTCGATGGGGCCCGAGGTGAACACCGGAAAGAACAGCAGGAAGTACAGGTAGTCGAACAGGCCCAGCTCCTCGATGACGCCGTCGCGCACCTCGAACAGCACCTGCAGCGCCTTGAACGTGATGTAGGACACGCCCATGAAGCCCAGCAGGTTCTGGTCGAACACCGCGCCCGCCTTCGCCGAGAGGAGCGGCAACAGGATGAGCGCGAACGCGACGGCGAAGCGCCCGTTCGAGCGAGGGCTGGCCAACACCCAACGCGTCGAAAGCGTCGCCGTCGCCACGAACAACGCCGCCACGGCGAGACCCGGCAGATCCTTGCAGAACAAACACGCCAAGAACGCGGCCGATGCGACCATACCGTAGCGCGCGATCGGCTTCTCGCGCAATCCGAGGAAGGCGGCGCCCGCCACGGCCAGCGCCAAGAGCATGAAGAAGCTGGGGTCGGCGTAGAACGTCATCGATGATCGCCATGCCTCATGCCTCGGCCAGCGCCTTGCGGTCCACCTTGCCGTTGCAGGTCAGCGGCAGCTCGCCCACGAGCGCCACCGATCGCGGCACCATGTAGCCGGGCACGCGCTCGGCCAGCCGAGCCTTGATGAGACGAGCTATCTCGAAGTCGCTGCCTGCAGGACGCTCGCGCAGCACCACGCACGCCTTCAGGTACGCCACGCGCTCGCGGCGACGCACGGGCACGACCGCCGCCTGCTTCACGAGCGGCAGCGCGCCAAGGTTCTCCTCCACGTCCGCAAGCTCGATACGGAAGCCGTTCACCTTCACGAGCGAGTCGAAACGACCGTCGCAGTACAGCATGCCGCTTTCGTCGAGGTGGCCCGCGTCGCCCGTGCGGTAGGCACGCACGGGCGTGCCGTCGACAAGCGTCGCGTCGAAGAAGGCCGCCGCCGTCTTCTCGGGGTTGCGGAAGTAGCCCTTGGCCACCGTGTCGCCCACGATGACGATCTCGCCGGTCCGCCCGACCTCGCACGGGGCGCCCGTCTCGGGGTCGACGATGCGCAGCTCGGTGCCGGGGCGCGGACGGCCGACGGGGAGCGGGCGCTCGTCAACCAGCTCCGAATCGCCGATCTCGACGTAGGTGACCGCCACGGTCGACTCGGTGGGACCGTACGTGTTCGCGATGCGGGCGCGGGGGAAGCGCTCGCGCAGGGCGGCGGCCGTGGAGCGGCGCAGGGCCTCGCCGCAGAACAGGAACAGGCGCACGTCGGGCAGCAGGGCTTCATCGAAGCTGCGGTCGGCCAGGCACAGGTCGGCGAACGACGGCGTGGACGTCCACACTTCCACGCCCGAATCGCGTAGGTCGGCGAATAGCGCGCGCAGATCTTCGGTCTCCTCGCGTTCGACGGCGTGCAGGCAGCCGCCGGTGGCGAGCGCGCCCACCACCTCGTACTCGGACAGGTCGAACGAGTACGGCGGTTGGTCCAGGAATACGCGCCCGCCCTCGCGGATCACGGGAAACGTGCAAACCCAGTCCATGAAGCGCGCAACGTTGTCCGCGCCGACCTCGATGCCCTTCGGGCGACCCGTGGAGCCGGACGTGAAGATGAGGTACTGCGTCTCGTCGCCCGTCACCCAGCTCGCGCGATCGGGGACGACGAAGGGGCTGCCCGCTGCGGCGACGGCCGCGCGCGCATCGAGCACGTCTGACTCGGGCAGCGCGCACGCCAGGGCATCGGGCATGTCCTCGGTAACCACCACGAGCGTCTCCCCGAGCTGGGACAGGATGTCCGCGAGACGCGTAAGGGGCATCTCCGTGTCTACGGGGACGAACGCATGCCCGCTTTTAAGGCAGCCGAGAAACCCTGCGATCATACATGCGGATTTGTGGCCGAGCACCACCGCCGGCTGTCGCTTCTCCGTGCGGGCCGCCAAGGCGGCGGCAATGCGATCGGAGGCCTCCCATAGCTCGGCGTACGTGGTCGTCAGGCCGTTCGGCGCCTTGTGGGCAGGCGCTTGCGGATGTTCGCGCACCTGCTGCTCGACTGCGCGTAAAAACTCGTTCTCGCTCCTCATGCTGATCCTCCCGCAGCTTCCACTATCAAACGGAAAGAATCTAAGACGCATTTCTCAATAAAATGTCTACGGGGCCCGCCGATCACCGTCTGCGCACATTTCGGACACCGTTCCGACGCATTGACGCGCACGATCGCGCCTCGTTCAGGCTGCCGTACCGTATACTGGAATCTTCCGAAAGAAAGCGAGCCCATGAGACCGACGATCTACATCGACGCCGACGCCTGCCCGGTCACGTCCGAAACCCTGGCCGTTGCGCGCAAGAACGCGTTGCCCGCGGTCGTTGCGGGCAACGCGACGCAGAACCTTGCTCGGCACATCAGGCGCGGAGATCCGCGCGAGCCCCGCGACGGGTTCTGGGTGGACACGCTGCCCGTGGGCATCGGCGCCGACGCGGCCGACTTCGCCATCGTGCAGGAGCTGGAACCCGGAGACATCGTGGTGACGCAGGACATCGGGCTGGCCGCCATGGCGCTGGGACGGCACGCCCGGGCCATCGGCGTGCGCGGGCGCGTGTACACGCTGACCACCATCGACCTCGACATGCACATCCGCCACGAGGAGAAGAAAGTGCGCCGCCAGGGCGGCCGGACGAAGGGTCCCGCCGCCTTCGAAGACGACGATCGCGAGCGCTTCGCCGCGAACCTCCAGCGCCTCGTAGAGGAGACGCTGCGCGACGGGAAACGGGAGGGCTTCCCTACAAGCTGATCGCTTGCGACGGATCGACGTTGCGCAAAAACGAGGGGTCGTCGAACAACGCCTTGCACGCAAGATCGCGCGAGCGCAACTCGTGTTCGGCTTCGTTCAGCAGGTTGTCGAGGAACCGCACGACGAAGCGAAGGTCGGGCAGGACGCCCGCTTTCGCGTTGCGGTAGTTCGCGCGCACGAGCGCATCGCGAAAGTACCGAGCATGCCGCTCGAACGGCTCGTTGTCCATATCGAAGCCCAGATCGTGCAGGTAGAGCACCGCGAACACCGCCGTCGTCCGCGTATTGCCCTCGACGAAAGGATGAACCTGCCACAACCTTGCGATAAAGCGGCCGAGATGTTCGAGCTGAGCTTCGTCGAACTCGATGCCGTAGACGTGCGACCGCTCCTCGTCGAATAGAAATGCCAGCGAGCGCTCGATCAACGAGGGATCGGCGTACACCACGCTGTCGCCGTTCAGCACGAACTCGCGCTTTTGCAGCGCTTCAGTCTTATACTCGCCGGGTCGATACGTCGCCGCATCGAGATCCTGGAACAACGCGCCATGGATCACGGCGAGCATATCGGGTACCAGCGCGAACGCGCCCGAAGCCAGCAGCTCGACGATGCGCTGGCTCACGAGGTCGGCTTCGCGCTCCCCCGCAGCCTCGTCGCGCCCATCCGCCTTCTGTCGCGCGTGGTAGGCGCGAATCATGCTGCCCGTCTCGTCCAGCCCGCGCACGCCGCTCACGTGCTCTCGAGCGAGATCGCGCAGATACGGAGAAGGCTTCAGCCCGTCGACCTCCTGCAAGCCCATCGCAACGCGCCAATAGCCCTCGCGCACAGCGGGGTCGCGAAGCTCGGGCTTCGCCTCGTACGGAAAGTCTTCTGGACAATCGGCGGTCAACGAAGCCTCCTTCGCAACTGTTCGGAACTGGATCACGTTCGCCATTGTAGCGCATTACGAGGCGGGCATGTTCTCCCAGTAGTCGGATGACGTGTCGTCGTTGCCCACGATCACCTTCGCGCGCAGCACGCCCTCGGCCGGCAGGTCCGAGAAGCCGACGATCACGCCGTCCATCCACCACTGCAGGCCCTTCATGCCGTACAGGCGGCGCTCGACGAATGCGGTGGACACGCGCAGCTCCGTGCCGTTCTCGATGAAGCCGCCCCCGTCGTCCACGCGAAACGGGAACCCGTTCTCCTCGACGGCCGACGTCACCGTGCCCGACACCGTATAGCCGCAGTCGTACGACGCGAGGATGTCGTCGAGCGTTTCTTCCTCGACGCGCCCCTGCTGCTCGGGCACCAGATCGCGCGCCGGACCGAACACCTTCTGCGCAACGATGGCGCCGTCGGTATGAGCCTCAGTGGAGCGGATCTGCACGCTATCGCCCACCGCCAGCTCGTCGAACGGTACGTCGAAGTGCTCGGTAGACGCGCAATCGACCGACACCTGCGTTCCCGTCGCGATATCCTCGGTGGATTGCGTTATCGCCAGCACGAGCACGAGCGCCTCGTGGTCGATGGAGACGATGTTGCCCGTATTGTGGTACGAGTAGCCCGATCGTACGGGAGGAAGAGGCTGCCCCTCGTCCGATGTCGACGAGAGGCGTGCGTTCGACAGCATCCTCATGAACAAGGGGCCTTCGGACGTCGCGTATTCCACGCGCGGCGTATCGAACCATTCAGGCGTGACCACTTCGATGGCGCCGCCGCCGAGGTCGGTTTCTTCGGGAGATTCCAGCCGAAACGTGGATAACAGCATGACCGGCAGCAGCACGATCGCGCAAAGCGCGGCATACCCCGCCAAGCGATAATCCTTGCCGGATCCTCTCAGCGTTCCCACCAAGACGAACGGGATCGCGACGAAACACGTGACCAGCACGCAAGCGGTCGGGATGTCGTAAACGATGTTGCGCAGCTCCAAACCCTGAGCCGCCGCCTGCTTCTGGCAAACGAAGAAGAATGCGAGCGCGCACACGCTGACGCCCACCGATCCGACGAGCAACGCGATGCACGCCGCACGCAGGTTCGCGCGCGGCGCGGGACGCCGGGGCTCGGAAACGGGCGGCGCATGTCTCGGCCGGGGCGCAGACTGCTCCTCTACCGCACGGTAGCGCCCGACCAGTGCGCACGCCAGCCGCTGGAACACCGCCGCCGTGGCAAGCGCGGACGCGACGAAGACGAGGCCTTGCACCATGAAGCCGATCAGCGAATGAGCCGAATCAAGGACGCCGCTTGCAGCGAGCGCCCATGCCGCCAGGACGAACGCAAGCTCGCCGAGGACCCGTTTGAACGAGCGCCGCGCCCACCGCTCGTTGCTGCCGAGCGCCCAGGATATCGGCAAAACGAGGGCAAGCCCGCTGTACAGCATGAAGATCGCATGATCCCATACCCATGAAAGAGGATTGGGATAGAGGCCGAACAAGCTCGGCGACTGCAGGCAGCTGCCGACCATCTGCACAACAAGCACGGTGACGAACACCGTGAGCGCCTCGGCAGCTACCGCGCCGGCCGAACCGCGCGAAGGCTTGAACGACGCCCATAGCATGAGCGTCGCCCCCATGACCGATGCGTTGACGTACACGGGAAACAGCGTGTCGTCCGCGGGCCACGGCACCAGCGACATCATCGCCGAAACCAGCACGGCGACGAGCGCGCCCACCAGCGCGTACCCGAGCCGCGCGAGCACCTCCCCCGTCCCCGCGCCCGTGCGCTCCTTCGTCGTGAAATCGTCCCGCATAGCGCCCACCCCGTCTACAATCCGTGCGACTCCCGCCGTTTCTGGGCTTCGCGGTATACCGCATCATCGGAGCGAACCCCAATCACGACGATGCGCATGGCATGCTCGATGCGCTCAAGCTTGTACACGATCCGGATGCCATCCGACTTCAATTTCACTTTCATCAGGCCGCTCAACTGGGACAAGCGCTTGTTCCCAAGAGGTTTTCCGTATCCCCCTTCGGATGAGGGAAGAGGATTCGACTGCACTTTGGCGATCGCCTTCACCACGCGTATACGCTGGGATCCGTCCAATGCGCGAAGATCCTCCCGAGCTTCGGGAAGGAACGACAGCTCCCACATCACGCCAGCTCCACGTCTTCGATGGCGTCAACATCCTCAAGCGCGATGCCCAGCTCGGCGTACACCTCTTCCGCAGGGACGGATCCTGCATCCTGATTCGCCGTCAACCGCGCCATCGCTTCGGCCATAAGCACCATGTCGGCCTCGACCTCCGAGAGATAGGCGTACTCGTCCGGCGTCGTGATAACGCGATACGGTGCATTGTTCTTCAACACGATGACGGGCGTGGAATTAGACGCCGACGAGAAAGCCTGCGCGGCCTTGCCCCGGCTGAACGCCGAAACAGGCACCATGTTGTCTAGCAGCTCAGCGGGTGTCGCCATGAAAACCTCCTTATATCGTGAAAATATACTAGCATATTTTCACGATATAGACGAATCACGGCTGCGTGTCATCCTTCTCCTCGGCCAGCGCCTCGAAGGCCGCTTTCATGGTGGGGTTGTTCCTGGTCAGGCGCTTGATGGTGAGGTCTTGGGCCTTGTTGTTCGCCAGGCGCAGGTTGTTCTCGGACGACACGAGGGCGTCCTTGGTCTTCTGCAAGTGCAGGATGGTCTTGTCGATCTCGTCGATGGCCGTCTGGAACTTGCGGCTGGCCAGATCGTAATTGCGCGCGAAACCGCTTTTGAACGTTTCCATCTGCTCTTCGAATTTCGTGATGTCTATGTTCTGGTTGCGCACCACCGCCAGCTCCGCCTTGTACGCCATCGAGTTCAACGCCGCGTTGCGCAGGATGGAGATCATCGGCAGGAAGAACTGCGGGCGAATGGCGTACATCTTCTCGAAGCGGTACGACACATCCACGATGCCCTGGTTGTACAGCTCGCTTTCCGGCTCCAGCAACGTGACCAGCACCGCGTACTCGCACCCCTTCTTCCTGCGGTCGGCGTCCAGCTTCTTGAAAAAGTCCTCGTTCTTGTGACGATGCGACGAATCGTCGGACTCGTTCTTCATCTCGAACATGATGGAGACGATCTCGTTGCCCTCCTCGTCGCATTCGCGGAAGATGAAGTCGCCCTTCGAGCCCTCGGACGCGTCGTTGTCCTTCTCGAAGTACGCGCGCGGGAACGCGGCGGCGCGGATCTTGTTGAACTCGGTCTCGCAGTGCTGCTCCAACGACTCGCCCACCATCTTGGTGGACAGGCGCGCCTTCATGTCCTTGTAGCGCTCGATCTCGCCGTCCTTGTAGGCGATGATGTCGTCCTTGGCTTTGAGCTCGATGGCCAGCTGCTCTTTGAGGGCGCTCTCGCATCGGCTCTTCTCGGCGTCCTTGAGCGCCACCTGCGCGGCCAGCGCGTCGCGCTCGCGCTCCAGCGCCGAACGCGCCTGCTCCACCGCCAGCTTCTTCTCCGCCTCGAAGGCGCGACCCTGCGCCTCCACACGTTGCTCCAACTCGACGATGCGGGCGTCCTTCGCAGCCGCCGCGTCGGCCAGCGCCCGCTCGAACCGCGCCCGCCCCGCATCGTCGAGCCCGGCGGGCTCGTCGGCCCAGCCCAGCCACACGTTGCCCGGCTGGGCGTGCAGCGGCTCCAGCCCGGCCACGAGGCCGCCCACGGTGCGCGTGAAGGCAAAGCCCTCGCGTTCGTCGGGCTCGATGCGGTAGGGCAGGCGGTTCGATACGATGATGAGGCGGTTGTGCGGGTTGTCCATGCGGTTCACCTTACCTGTTGCCGGTTTCCGTTCCATTGTACGGGTGAGCCCTGCGGCCCCGCGAAGCGGTTGCGGGGCCGTTGCGGGGCCGTGGTTCTCTTGTGACCGCCGCCGCGCAGCCCCTTGCGCTGTCGGACGGCAGGCCATTCGGCGGCGCGTCGTGGTATCATCTTCGCTGCCGTTTGGAAAACCGCTCGACCGTGAAGGAAGGACATGCAGACCTATATCGCCCACTACCGCTCGCCCGCCGCCTCCGATGCGCGTGCCACGGGGCTCTTCGAGTTCCAAAGCGACGCCCGCGCCGGCACCAAGGCGAACTCCCGCGATGCGCGCCTGCGCATGCTGGAGCTGTATGGGAAGGCCGCCGTGTCGTGGACCATCGACCG
>OLQI01002257.1_pt1 | contig 10103 bp, 9 predicted proteins | sample 1672171 | NCBI WGS metagenome assembly OLQI01 (sample SAMEA3136655, study PRJEB25190) | human gut metagenome
TTCCCGCCTCCGCCTTCTCCGCGCCTTTTCGGCTGTGGCGGCTAGACCGCCGAGCATATCTTACAAGCGAGGGATCGTCGCTGGGTGCGCGTCTCGTTGCGAGTAGGAGGATGAATAACGTTGCCGTTTCGCATCGCCTTCCGGCGCATGGCGAAGCTTTACCTTTGTATAGGCCCTTCGGCAGGAGGCTGGCTATGTGGTATGTCGTGCAAGTCGTCGGCGGCAGGGAGCGCCGCGTCCTCCATCTGGTGGAGCAGCTCGTTGATGACGATGTGCTGCAGGAGTGCTTTATTCCCCAGTACGAGATCATGAAGAAGATCAAGGGCGAGTGGAAGCGCCGCTCCGAGATCCTGCTTCCCGGCTACCTGTTTCTTATTACCGATAAGGTCGACCAGGCCGCGGACGAGCTCCGCAAGGTTCCCGCGTTCACCAAGCTCCTGGGAAACGACAACGCGTTCATTCCCCTTAACGCAGATGAGATAGCCTTCATCGATTCCTTCACGACCAAAGACCACCGCGTGGTGGAAATGTCGGAGGGCGTGATAGAGGGCGACGAGATCAGTATAACGAAAGGCCCGCTGGTCCACCATACCGCCCTGGTAAAGAAGATCGACCGCCACAAAAGGCTGGCGTACGTAGAAACGACGATGTTCGGCCGCACGCTGAACCTCAAAGTCGGACTAGAGATTGTCAGAAAACACAACAACAAACCAGTTTGAAGATTCTCCCAACCTGTCGGCTGAGGCCTCCCTCCCTTTCGATGGCTTCGATGTCGAGTTGTCCGAGTCGTCGCCGGCTACGCATCGCCCCTTCCGCTCGCTTCGTGATGACGGAACTGCCGCCGTCGCAGTTGGCGAAAACCCCTTTGTCGATCCCGAAGTCGCGCGTGCTGCTTATTCTCGCGAGGAGGGTCGGCTCGCATACCGCTTCCTAAAGAGGGCGTTCGACATCGTCTTCTCGCTGGGTGTGATAGCCGTGCTGCTGGTGCCATCGCTCCTGCTGTGCCTGGCCATTCGCATCGAGAGCTCCGGCAACCCCATCTACTCCCAGAAACGCGTTGGACGCATCGGCCGGAGCGGCGAGGTCGAGACCTTCGACATGTACAAGTTCAGGAGCATGCACAAGGACGCCGACGCGCGCCTGGCCGGCCTCAAAGACTTGAACGAGGCCGACGGCCCGCTGTTCAAGATCAAGGACGACCCCCGCGTGACCCGCATCGGCCGCTTCATCCGCAAGCACTCCATCGACGAGCTCCCCCAGTTCGCGAACTGCCTGCTGGGCCAGCTCTCCTGCGTAGGCCCGAGGCCGCCCTTGCCCTCCGAGGTCGCCCAGTACGACGAGCGCGCCATGCGCCGCCTCTCCGTCAAGCCCGGCCTCACCGGCTACTGGCAGGTGAGCGGCCGCAGCGACACGACCTTCGACGACATGGTGGACCTCGACCTCAAGTACATCGAGGAGCGCGGCGTGCTGACCGACTTCAAGGTGATCTTCAAGACGGTGGCCGTCGTGTTCACCGGCAAGGGAGCGTGCTAGGTGGCTGCCGAGCCCTGCGTCCAGGCCCCGCCGCGCGTGCCGGTCATCGGCGTGCCCATCACGGCGGTCGACCTCGAGGGGTGCGTTCGCTTCGTCGAGGAGAACCTCGACGCGATCCGGGGGAGCTACCTCTGCCTCTCCAACGCCCACACCACGGTCATGGCCCACGACGACCCGGCGTACTTCGAGGTGCAGGCGGGATCGCTGATGTCCCTGCCAGACGGCAAGCCCCTCTCCGTAATCGGGCGCAGGAGCGAGCCCTCGATGGGCCGCGTGACCGGCCCCGACTTGCTGCGGGCCCTGCTCGAGCGATCGCCGTCGCACGGTTGGTCCCATTACTTTTACGGTAGCACGCCGGAGAACCTCGGGCTCTTGGCGGCCGCCCTCGGGCGGGACTATCCGCGGGTTCGGGTCGTCGGCGCCGAGCCCTCGGTTTTCCGGGAGATCTCCGACGAGGAGGTGGGGGAGCTCGCGGAGCGCGTGGACGCCTCCGGCGCGGACTTCCTCTGGGTCGGCATCGGGGCCCCGCGCCAGGAGGCGCTCTGCGCGCGCCTCGAGGGCAGGACGCGCTGCCTCATGGCCGGCGTCGGCGGCGCGTTCAACATCCTGGCCGGGGTGGTGCCGGAGGCCCCGGGCTGGATGCAGCGGGCGGGGCTCGAGTGGCTCTACCGCCTTGTCCAGGAGCCCGGTCGGCTGTTCGAGCGCTACGCCGTCACCAACACGAAGTTCGTCTACTACGCGGCGACAGGGAAGAAAAGGATCTCCTAGATGCGGGCAATGGAAGGCAGGACCCTCATGATAACCGGCGGCACGGGCAGCTTCGGCTCCACCGTGCTCGACCACTTCGTCGGCTCGGACGTGGGCGAGGTGCGCGTGTTCAGCCGCGACGAGAAGAAGCAGGACGACATGCGCCACCGCCTGCAGGAGCGCGACCCCGGGCTCGCCGCGAAGGTGCGCTTCCTCGTCGGGGACGTGCGCGACGAGCGCAGCGTCCGCGACGCGATGCGCGGGGTCGACTACGTGTTCCACGCCGCGGCGCTCAAGCAGGTGCCCTCCTGCGAGTTCTTCCCGATGGAGGCCGTGAAGACCAACGTGGTCGGCACCGACAACGTGCTCCACGCCGCCATCGACGAGGGCGTGCAGAAGGTCGTGTGCCTCTCCACCGACAAGGCCGCCTACCCCATCAACGCCATGGGCACCTCCAAGGCCATGATGGAGAAGATCATCTACGCCAACGCCCGCAACGGCGCGGGCCGGACCACCATCTGCTGCACCCGCTACGGCAACGTCATGTGCAGCCGCGGGTCGGTCATACCGCTGTTCATCGACCAGATCCGCGCCGGGCGGCCCGTCACGGTCACCGACCCGGCCATGACGCGGTTCCTCATGAGCCTCGACGAGGCGGTGGGCCTGGTGCTCTTCGCCTTCGGGCACGCCGAGCCGGGGGACCTCTTCATCCAGAAGGCGCCCGCCGCCACGGTGGGCGACCTCGCCGAGGCCGTGCAGGAGCTCTTCGGGCGCACGGGCACCAAGGTCATCGGCACCCGTCACGGCGAGAAGCTCTTCGAGACGCTCATGACGCGCGAGGAGCGCCTCCGGGCCGAGGACATGGGGGAGTACTTCCGCGTGAGGGCCGACACGCGCGACCTCAACTACGACAGGTTCACCGTGGGCAACGTGCGCACCCAGGCCGACGAGTCCTACACCTCCCACAACACCGAGCGGCTCGACGTGGCCGCGACCGTGGGGAAGATCGCGACCGCCTCCTACGTTCGCGAGGCGCTCGCCGGGCGGAAGGGGGACCTGCTGTGAGGGTGCTCGTGACCGGCGCCAAGGGCTTCGTGGGCCGCAACCTCTGCGAGAGCCTGAAGGCGATCCGCGACGGGAAGGACCGCCGGCCGCGCTACGCCCCGCTGCTGCCGCTGGAGGTCTGGGAGTGCGACCGCGACTCTTCCCCCGGGGACCTCGAGGCGTGGTGCGCGGGGGCCGACTTCGTATTCAACCTCGCCGGCGTGAACCGGCCCGAGGACCCCGCCGAGTTCATGGAGGGCAACCTCGGGTTCGCCTCCGAGCTCCTGGGCCTGCTGGAGCGCTGCGGCAACGCGTGCCCGGTCATGCTCGCCTCCTCGGCGCAGGCGTCGCTGGAGGGCCGCTACGCCGGCAGCGAGTACGGGAAGAGCAAGCTCGCGGGGGAGGAGCTCTTCCGCGACCACTCCGAGCGCACCGGAGCGAAGGTGCTCGTCTACCGCTTCCCGAACCTCTACGGCAAGTGGTGCCGCCCGAACTACAACTCCGCCGTGGCCACGTTCTGCCACAACGTCGCGCGCGGGCTTCCCGTGAGGGTCGACGACCCCTCGACGGAGCTGGAGCTCCTGCACGTCGACGACCTCGTCGCCGAGATGCTCGGGGCCCTGCTCGGGAACGAGTCCCGCGGCGACGACGGCCTCTGCCATGCCGGCCCGACCGACAGGGCCACCCTCGGGGAGATCGTGGCCCTGCTCGAGTCGTTCCGGGACTCGCGCGCCACCCTCGTCGTCCCCGACCAGTCCGAGGGCTCCTTCTCCAAGAAGCTCCACTCGACGTTCCTTTCGTACTACGAGCCCGAACGCCTCTCGTACCCCCTCGACCCCAAGTCCGACGAGCGCGGCTCCTTCTGCGAGGTCCTGCGCGCCCCCGACCGCGGCCAGGTCTCCGTGAACGTCTCCAAGCCCGGCGTGACCAAGGGCAACCACTGGCACTGCATGAAGTGGGAGAAGTTCCTCGTCGTCTCCGGCGAGGCGTCGATCCGCCTGCGCCGCGTGGGCCTCGACGAGGAGGGGAGGCCTTTCCCGACCGTGGAGCACCGCGTCTCCGGCGAGCGCCCCGAGGTCGTGGAGATGGCGCCGGGCATGACCCACTGCATCGAGAACCTCTCGGCCGAGCGCGACCTCGTGACCCTCATGTGGGCCAACGAGCCCTTCGACCCCGAGGACCCCGACACGTACTTCGAGGAGGTGGATCGATGAGGACGGACTTCTCCGACGTCTCCTTCAAGAACGACGGCCGCCTCAGGCTGCTCGTGATCGTGGGCACGCGCCCCGAGGTCATCCGCCTGTCCGAGGTCGTCAAGAAGTGCCGCGAGCACTTCGACTGCCTGCTCGCGCACACGGGGCAGAACTACGACTACTCGCTCAACGGCGTGTTCTTCCGCGACCTCGAGCTCGGAGACGCGGACGTCTACCTGGACGCGGCGGGGGAGGACCTCGGCGAGACGATCGGTGCCATAGTCGACGCGAGCTACAAGCTCATGGCCGCCGTCCGCCCCGACGCGCTCCTGGTCCTCGGCGACACGAACTCGTGCCTGTCGGCCATCCCCGCCAAGCGCCTGCACATCCCCATCTTCCACATGGAGGCGGGCAACCGCTGCAAGGACGAGAGGCTCCCCGAGGAGACGAACAGGCGCATCGTCGACATCATATCGGACGTCAACCTCGCCTACTCCGAGCACGCTAGACGGTACCTCGCCGAATGCGGATGCGCCCCCGAGCGCACCTTCGTGACCGGCAGCCCCATGGCCGAGGTCCTGCGCGCGAACCTCCCGAGGATCGACGCGAGCGGCATCCTGGGCGGGCTCGGCCTCGAGCCCGAGCGCTACATGCTGCTGTCCGCCCACCGCGAGGAGAACGTCGACGACGCGGCGAGCCTGCGCTCGCTCTTCGGCGCCGTGAACGCGCTCGCGGAGCGCTACGGCATGCCGATCCTCTACTCCTGCCATCCGCGCAGCCGCAAGAGGCTCGCCGAGGCCGGCCTCGCGCTGCACCCCCTCGTGCGCATGCACGAGCCGCTGGGCTTCCACGACTACAACAAGCTGCAGTCGAGCGCGTACTGCGTCGTCTCCGACTCGGGGACGCTGCCCGAGGAGTCGTCCTTCTTCGCCTCGATCGGCAGGCCCTTCCCGGCGGTGTGCGTGCGCACCTCCACCGAGCGCCCCGAGGCCCTCGAGAAGGCCTGCTTCGTCCTGGCCGGCATCGACGAGCGGGGCCTCCTGCAGGCCGTGCGCACGGCCGTCGCCCTCGAGGAGGCCGGCGACGGCGGCATCCAGGTGCCCGACTACGCCGACGAGAACGTGTCGGCGAAGGTCGTGAGGATCGTCCAGTCCTACGCCGGCGTCGTCGACAAGACGGTGTGGAGGAAGGGCTGACGTGAGATACGTCCAGATCAACTCCTTCTACAACGGGTCGACCGGCACCATCATGCGCGGCCTGCACAAGGAGCTGCTCGAGCAGGGCCACGACTCGTACGTCTTCTGGGGGCGCCGTCACGAGACGGTGTCCGACCATGAGCAGCGCTGCGCTTCGAAAGCGGGGGTCTGCTTGCACGGGGCGCTGACGCGCCTGACCGGCCGCGCGGGCTTCTACTCGAGGCGCGACACGGCGAGGCTGCTCGAGGAGCTCGACCGGATCGATCCCGACGTAGTGCACCTGCACAACGTCCACGGCTACTACGTCAACGTCGAGATGCTCTTCGAGTGGCTGGCGGCGCACCGCTGCCAGGTGAGGTGGACCCTGCACGACTGCTGGGCGTTCACCGGCCACTGCGCGTACTTCACATATGCGAAGTGCGCGCAGTGGCAGTCCCGCTGCGCGTACGAAGAGCCCTGCTGCCAGCTGTTCACCTACCCCAAGACGATCTCCAAGCGCTCCTGCACGCGGAACTTCGACGACAAGAAGCGCCTCTTCAACCTCGTCCCCGCCGAGCGCATGGAGCTCATAACCCCCTCGCAGTGGCTCGCCGACCTCGTGGGCGAGTCCTTCCTCTCGAAGTACCCGGTCACCGTGAGGCACAATGAGATCGACCGCTCCGTGTTCAAGCCGACCCCCAGCGACTTCCGCGAGAGGTACGGCATCGGCGACCGCTTCATGGTGCTGGGCGTGGCGAGTCCGTGGACGGAGCGTAAGGGGCTTGGGGATTTCGAGTGGTTGGCCGCCAACCTAGACGAGCGCTACGCCGTTGTATTGGTGGGTCTGAGTTCCAAGCAGATGAAGCAGCTCCCCGCCAACGCCGTTGGCCTTGGGCGCGTAGACGGCCCTGCTGAGCTTGCCGGTATATACACCGCTGCAGACCTGTTCGTGAACCCGAGCCGCGAGGAAACCTATGGGATGACCGTTGCCGAGGCCGCCGCCTGCGGGACACCCGTGGCCGTTGTCGAGGGAAGCGCCTGCATTGAGGCTGCAGAGGCCTCGGGGGCGAAGGCGCACGTCGTAGCCGCCGACCTCTCCGACCTGCGCGCGACTGTCATCCGGCTGGGGGGGGGTGCCTCGTCGTGATGCTTGAGCGCACCGAGAGCCGCGGGCAGCTGGCGGCGATCTATACCGCCGCGGACCTCTTTCTCAATCCCACACGAGAGGACAACTACCCCACGGTGAACCTGGAGGCCGAGGCTTGCGGAACGCCGGTATGGACGTACGGCACGGGCGGATGCGCGGAGACCCTTACCTTGCGCGAGAGCAGGGTTCTGCGATGAACGCCGGTGCCCGTCTTCTCATATACGACACGTCAAACTTCGAAGACTTCCCGCTCGGAGGGCAGCTGACAAGCGTCAAGGGCTTCCTGCGCAATCTGGCGGAAGAGCACCCCGATGTTGCTGAGCGCACGGTGCTCATCGGCGTTACGCTCGACGGGGGCGCCGTCGGCAAGCTTGGCTCCGTGGAGCTCTTCGGCATGGCTTTTGCCTTTCTGCCCGTCTGCCTTGCTGAGCGCGACCAGAGCCACACAAGGCGCTCGCTTAGATTCGAGTATGCCAAGGGCCTCCTGCGGAACCTTGGCCGGCTCCACCCGACCGGCAACGACGTCAACTACATTCACACCCCCGAGGCGTTTTCCTTCATCCGACTGCGCGGCGGACGGAGGCGCTACGTCTTCTCGCATGGCAGCTTCGTCGGGATGTCCAGGAACCTGCGGTTCTTCTCCGGCTCCCCCGTGGCGGCGGCTTTTCAGCACTACATGACGCACGTTATCAAGGCTGCCGACGGGCTGTTCGTACTCGACCGTGGGACTCAAGCGGAATACGAGAGGCTGAACGACAACGTGAGGCTCGTCGGGAATTCGATAACGTATCGCGAGGGGGTCAAGAGAGCTTTCGATCCAAATGCCGTGAGGCTGCTCTTCGTCGGGCGCTTCTCGGCTGTGAAGGGCATCCCCGCCATCATTGAAGCTGCGGAGTCCGACGCCCGCGTGGCCTCGCTCACGCTTGTTGGAGCCGGGGAGCTCGATGACGACCTTCGTTCAATCCCGACGGCGAAGGTGCGCTTCACAGGAGCCCTTGCGCACGATGAGGTTCTCGACGAGATGAGGCACGCCGACGTCCTCGTTATGAACTCCAGCCATGAGGGCATCCCAATGACCATCTTAGAGGCCTTGGGGATGGGGCTGCCGGTTGTCACCACCGCCGTCGGCGGCATTTCCGAGGTCTTGGAGTTTGGGGTTACTGGCGAGAGCGCCGACGGGACTGCGGAATCGATTCGAAGGGCGGTCGAGCGCGTCGCCAATAGCTACCAGCTCTATTCGCTGAATGCGTATAAGGCCTCGGAGCAATACCTGTACACGGCTGTGAACGAGAGGGTCCTGTATGCGCTCTTGGGTGGGGAGGCACTATGGAGGGCATAGCGTCGAAGACAGATGACGTGCGGCGCACCTCAACGACCGGAGCATCCTATAGGCGGCGAGTGATCGGCCTTTCTTCCATCGCCTCTTTCCTTTTTGTTGCCACCTATGCGCTGAAGGCGCTTACCGACGGGCTTTACGTTGCCCACGACGTGGAGTCAGCGCTTGTCGACGTCAAGTACCTGACGGCTCTCCTCGCGGTGCTTTGCTCTTTACCATCGGTGCTTCGCTCGAAGCGTGAGGTGTTTGGGGAGCCTTTCAAGAAGCTGCTCGTCGTTTTATTCGCCTTCATCATCTTCCCCTGCCTCGTCATGTTGATCAGGGGGGCTGTCAACACGACCTGCCTGGGGCTTTTGCTCAAGATGGCCATCCCCATCTTTCTTGCCTACTGCATGCTGAATTGTCTCAGCGAGGATCAGATCTATCGGGATATGGTAGCGATCCTCGTCTTCTCCATTATCGGTTATGGACTTGAGATAGGTTTCGAAAGCCTGTCCTTCGATGCCCTCTTTTCGGCAAGCATCGAAGACTCCGAGTCCGTAACCGAGTCGAGTCATGCCGCCAGTAACGCCATCATGCTTTGCTTCTACTTCTGCTACTTCAGGAAGAACAAGGTTTGGGTCGTTCTGAGCATTCTCTTTGCGATATTCGTGTTCAAACGCCTCATGATTGTTTACGCGATAGCCGCGTTCATCCTGCCGTTGGTTTTCGACCCTGACAGGCGCATCAAGAAAGGCTGGGCCGTTTTCTTCAAACTCGCTTTCTTCCTAGCGGCCTTTGCGTGGCTCTGGCTCCTTCTGCCAGAGAACGGCATACTCTTCTACGGCCTGTTCGGCGAGACCCAGTCCGACTTCACCTCCGGTAGAAACCAGATGCTCGTAAATGCGCTTTCACATAACTACGTGATGTACGGCTTCGGATCCATCCAGGCCTTTGCGGGAAGGGGCATCGAGATGGACTTCGCCAGGCTCATCCTGGAGGTTTCTCCCTTAGGCCTTGCGCTGTTCATCTGGCTTTACTGGGATATGGCCTGCAACCGCCTTTACGGGACGTTCGTGATGACCTTCGTCATGGCCCAGATGCTTTTCGCTGACTCTCTCGGAACCAACTTCGCCTGGACCCTGCTTATGATCCTTATGGGGTTTATGGCGAAGCGTCCCGCGAGCGGACGTCTTTTTCGTATCCACCTTGCAGGCGACAATGCCTGCTCAGCAGAGAAGGGCGGAGGGCCTCGATGAGCGAGCCAGGAAAAAAGGTGCTTGTTTGGGGCCTCACTTCGAACGTCGGCGGCCTGGAGATGGTTGTCAAGAACTACGTCGGGCGCATATCCCCCTCGGACGTGCGTTTCGACTTCGTGACCACGCACGAGAGCATGGCCTTCGAAGACTGGGTCCTGGAGTTAGGAAGCGAGGTGCTCTATCTGCCTTCGCGCTCAAAGGATCCGATTGGTTACAAGCAGGCCATTGACAGGTTTTCCAGCGAGTGCTTAGGCTCATATGATGCCGTTTGGCTCAACGACTGCAGATGGGGCAACCTCGACATTCTCGTTAAGGCGAAGAAGGTCGGGGTACCGCGGCGCATCGCCCACGCGCACAACACTCGCGACATCGCCGACGGTCAAGTCAGGATCTTGAGGCACAAGGCGAACCGGATCCGCATTGCCTCGCTGGCCACGGACTTCTGGGCGTGCTCGTTGGCGGCGGCTAAGTGGTGCTTCAACGAATCCCAGCTTGAATCCCAGCGCTTCCGAGTTGTCCGGAACGCCGTGGACGTCGGTCGCTTCTCGTTCGACGAAGAGACAAGAACGCGCATGCGCAGACAGCTGAGGCTCGGCGACCTGCCTACCTACATCAACGTAGGCAGGCTCGATCATCAGAAGAACCAGGCCTTTCTCCTAGAGGCCTTCAAGGAGTTGCTTGCTTTACAGC
>OLQI01002268.1_pt1 | contig 10055 bp, 6 predicted proteins | sample 1672171 | NCBI WGS metagenome assembly OLQI01 (sample SAMEA3136655, study PRJEB25190) | human gut metagenome
AAAAAGAATTTCTCACTTACAGATAGGATAGGAGGAAGCATTATGTACGAGAATGATAATTTTTCCGGTTACGAAACCGGCAATGAAAATACAACCGGTACATTCAGCGGTGTAAGCGCTGCGGGAAGTGCAAACGGTTACACCACATACCAGATGGGCGGAAGCACCGGCAGCAATACAGAACCTAAGAACTCCAAAAAGCATGGAGGCTATTTCCGGAAAGCTATGGTAAGTGTCAGCCTGGGACTTTTCTTCGGACTGTTTGCCGGTATCGGGTTCTATGCGGTACAACAGGGCACCGGGATGCTTAAGACCGGTACGGATACCGCAGTGGTGGGTGAGGTTGCTTCCGAAGCTGCAACAGAGAGCAGCCAGAGTACACCACAGCTTGCGACCAACGTTACTTATGTAGAGTCTGATGTATCTGATGTGGTGGAGAAGGTCATGCCTGCCATGGTATCGATTGTGAATAACTTTACTGAGACAGCTAATGTCTTCGGCCAGCAGTATACACAGGAAGAAGCGGCCAGCGGTTCCGGTATTATTGTAGGCAAGACGGATGATGAGCTGCTGATCGTATCTAACAACCACGTAGTAGAGAGCGCAGATACGCTGACTGTTACTTTTATCGACGGCAGTGAAGCACAGGCACAAGTCAAAGGACTGGATTCCGATATGGATCTGGCAGTGATCGCAGTATCTTTAAATGATCTGAGCGATGATACCAAGAATGCCATTACCGTTGCTACTTTGGGCAGCAGTGATGACCTGAAGCTTGGTGAGCCGGTAATTGCCATTGGTAATGCTCTTGGATATGGTCAGTCCGTTACCAACGGTATCGTAAGTGCCCTGAATCGTGAGATCACTCTGGAGAACGGCTCTACCGGTACTTTCATCCAGACCAACGCAGCCATCAACCCCGGTAACTCCGGCGGTGCACTGCTGAACATGAATGGTGAGGTTATCGGTATCAACTCCAACAAGATCGGTGGTACTGCCGTAGAAGGTATGGGATATGCTATCCCGATTACTTCGGCAAGCCCTATCATTGCAGATCTGATGGAGCGTCAGACCAGAACCAAGGTAGCTGAGGATGAAGTCGGTTACATCGGTATCTCTCTGCGGGAAGTAACTTCCCAGATCTCTCAGATGTATAACATGCCGGAAGGCATCTATGTAGTATCCGTAGAGGAAGGCAGTGCAGCAGCGAATGCCGGTATCATGAAAGGTGATATCATTACCAAATTCGATGGCAGCAGCATCTCGTCCTACTCTGATCTTCAGAAGATGTTACAGTACTATGCAGCCGGTGATTCCGTAACCATAACGGTACAGAGACCTCAGAACGGTGAATATGTGTCTGTCGAACTGAATCTCACACTGGGCAGCAGACCAGCAGATAAAAAATAAATATAGCGGTTCCCAATATTGAATATTGGAAAGATAGAAGAAACCCCGGAAGATCGTCTGCATCTCCCGGGGATTTTGTTTAGAAAAACTTCACTTGTAGCAGTCATTCGAATTAGATATAATAAGCGTAGGCATGAGCAGTGCAAGGATCGTGGATTACGAAAACCGACTGCTTGCAGGCGGGATTACGTAAGACACGATACGTGTAGGGCGAAGCCCGGATATCGAGGTAGCACGAAGTGATACCGAGATAAGCACTGCGAGAAGAAAGCATCAAGGAATAGCGGATTACGAAAACCGACTGCTGGCAGTTGCGATTACGTAAGACGCAAATTCTATTATATAAAGAGGAGAATAACATGACAGATAATTACAATGATGATTATAGAGAAGTAATCCCTGAGGAAGAGAAAACAGAGACCACTCTGAACGAAAATCGGGATAACGAAAAAAATAGCGAGAACACACAGGTAGCGGATACTGCGGGTGAAAATTCCGCGGAGAAAAAGACAGAGGACAAAAAGGACAGCAGCGAGTACGAGGATGTCTGCTTCATCTGCCGAAGACCGGAGAGCAAAGCCGGCAGAATGTTCAAGCTGCCTAATCATATCTGTATCTGCGATGACTGCATGCACAAAACTATGGAGACCGTGAGCCAGTTCGACTACCAGGGCATGCTGAACAATCCTAATGATTTCAACCAGTTTAACGGACAGAACGGATTCCCCAACATCAGCTTTGTGAATCTGGCAGATCTTCAGGGAGACGGCGGCATTCCCAACAAGCAGAAACTCAAGAAGAAAAAGAAAGCCGAAGGTCCCAAACCTGTATTCAACATCAAAGATATTCCGGCACCTCATAAGATCAAGGCAAGCCTGGATGAATATGTAGTGGGACAGGAAAAAGCCAAAAAAGTCATTTCGGTAGCGGTATACAACCATTATAAGAGAGTAGCTACCGACACCATGGATGCGATTGAGATCGAGAAGTCCAATATCCTTATGATCGGTCCCACCGGTTCCGGTAAGACTTATTTAGTTAAAACACTGGCGAAACTGCTGGATGTGCCTCTGGCGATCGCCGATGCTACGTCATTGACGGAGGCCGGATATATCGGTGATGATATCGAGAGCGTAGTATCAAAGCTGCTGGCAGCCGCCGGTAACGATGTAGAGAAAGCGGAGAAAGGTATTATCTTTATTGATGAGATCGACAAGATCGCCAAGAAGAAAAATACCAATTCCCGGGATGTCAGCGGTGAAAGTGTACAGCAGGGCATGTTGAAATTATTGGAGGGTGCCGAGGTGGAAGTACCGGTCGGTGCCAATAGCAAAAATGCCATGGTGCCCCTGGCTACGGTGAACACCCGCAATATCCTGTTTATCTGCGGCGGTGCATTTCCGGATCTGGATGAGATCATCAAGGAGCGCCTGACCAAGACCGCATCCATCGGTTTTAATTCCGAACTGAAGGACAAATACGATAAAGATACCGATATTTTATCTAAGGTGACCGTAGAGGATATCCGTAAGTTCGGCATGATCCCGGAGTTCATCGGACGACTGCCTATCATCTGTACTCTGCAGGGACTGAGCAAGGAGATGCTGGTGAAGATCCTGAAAGAGCCGAAGAATGCCATTTTGAAACAGTACCAAAAGCTCCTGGAACTGGATGAAGTGAAACTGGAGTTCACGGACGATGCCCTGGATGCCATTGCCGAAAAGGCCATGAAACGTGACACCGGCGCCAGAGCCCTGCGTTCCATTATTGAGGATTTCATGCTGGATATCATGTACGAGATCCCCAAGGATGACAATATCGGAAGAGTCACCATTACCAGAGAATACATCGAAGGTACCGGAGGACCTATCATTGACATCCGCAGTAATGAGATCCTGGAGCCTGTGGAGAATCTGAAGCAGATTCCGGTGGAAGAGAAATAAATTGAAAGTTAGTGAAATACCACCCGGATGACTTTGTTGTCTTCCTGGGTGGTATTTTGGTTTTGCTGTTCCAATCTTTACCGCCTGAAATCTATTTTGTGCTGTATAAGCAGTAAGTTTGAAGTGATTTTCTTTTATAGTGACTGATACTTACTGCCGGAATGGAAGCATCCTATGCTGAAGCAGTAATTTTTAGAACGTTTTCATGGATTCTTCCATAAAAATACTGCCTGGATTTCTAAAAGCACTTTCAGGGCAGTAATATGCTTGCCCTACTAAGCAGGGAGTTAGCGAAACAGCCCCGTAGCCCTCTTCCTATTGCTTTGGTGAAAATTGCATCAAAATAGCAAAATCCGTACAAAAAAAATTCTAAATCAGGAATTTTTGTACGGAATTTCTTCATTTTGCACGCTCAGCGAAAATAACAGCTTTTTACATGGCAAAATCTCATGTTTTTGTATTTTTTTAGCAGAAAATGGTGTTTTTAATACAAACAGATCTCCCCGGGTGGCAGATGGCATCTGCAATGAGCCACGCTATTCATAAGATTGTCAGCAAAAACACTGCCAATCTTATTTCATATCGCGGCGTTCGCCGCATCACGGCATAAGTAAAGACAGCGATTTGTGCGCAAGCGCCCATCGCTGTCCTCACTATGCCTATGCGCGGCTCATTGCTCGCGTAAACTCTCCAGTTACAATATTAAATCCCTTGTTGTATTTTTCTCCAGAATCGGTATGATAGATACAAGTGAGGAAATATTTATGTTCAACGTGGAAGAAGAGTTAAAAAAGCTCCCCCGCAAGCCGGGAGTGTATATCATGCGGGATGACAAAGATGTCATTTTGTATGTGGGAAAAGCAATCAACCTGCACAATCGTGTAAGGTCTTATTTTCGTGAAAATATCGGCAGAGGCCCGGCCATTGACCAGATGGTGTCGCTGATCGCCCGATTTGAATATATTGTGACGGATTCGGAACTGGAAGCATTAGTGCTGGAGAATAACCTGATCAAGGAGAATTCGCCGAAGTATAACACGCTGTTAAAGGATGACAAGACCTATCCCTATATCAAGGTGACAGTGGGAGAGGATTATCCCAGGATCCTGTTTTCCCGTGCCATCAAAAAAGATAAATCCCGCTATTTCGGTCCCTATACCAGCGCTGCGGCGGTGAAAGATACTATTGAACTGCTGAACAAACTGTACCAGCTGCGTACCTGCAACCGGGTGCTGCCCAGGGATATAGGAATCGAGCGCCCCTGCCTGAATTATCATATCAGGCAGTGTCTGGCACCCTGCCAGGGATATGTGAGCAAAGAGGAATACAGACAGCAGGTGGCAGGTGCACTGGAATTTCTGAATGGTAATTACAGTCCGATCCTGAAGGATCTGGAGGAGAAGATGAAGAAAGCCGCGGAGGCTATGGAATTTGAGGATGCTGCCAGATACCGTGATCTGCTCTCCAGTGTACGACAGGTATCCCAGAAACAGAAGATTACCGAGGGCGTCGGTGAAGATAAAGATATCCTGGCGCTGTACCAGGATGAGACGGAAGCAGTGGTACAGGTATTTTTCGTCCGGGATGGCAAGCTGATCGGCAGAGAACATTATTATATGACACATGTGCCGGAAAATAACAAGCCGGCAATTTTACAGGATTTTGTAAAGCAGTTCTATGCGGGGACCCCATTTATCCCCAGAGAGCTGATGCTGCAATATGAGATCGAGGATGCGGAATTGATCGAGAAATGGCTGTCGGAGCGAAAAGGCAGCAGGGTCTATCTGAAGGTGCCTAAGATCGGCAGTAAGGAAAAATTGGTGGAGTTGGCAGCGCAGAACGCAAAACTGGTATTGTCCCAGGACAGAGAAAAGTTAAAACGTGAGGAAGGCCGTACCATCGGTGCAGTGAAGGAAATCTCGGATCTGTTGCAACTGCCGTTAACCGGCACGGCCCGGATGGAAGCCTATGATATTTCCAATATCAACGGTTTTGAAAATGTAGGATCCATGGTGGTCTACGAAAAAGGAAAACCGAAACGCAGCGATTACCGTAAATTCAAGATCAAAAGCGTCTCAGGTCCGGATGACTATGCCTGCATGCGGGAAGTGCTGACGAGACGGTTCCGTCATGGTATGGAAGAGAGCAGAGAACTGGAAGAACAGGAGATGGATCAGGAGTACGGCAGTTTTACCAAGTTCCCGGATCTGATCCTCATGGACGGCGGCCGTGGACAGGTGAATATTGCCCTGTCCGTACTGGAAGAACTGGGAATCGACATTCCGGTCTGCGGTATGGTCAAGGATGACAACCACCGTACCAGAGGTCTGTATTATCATAATATCGAGCTTCCGATCGATACCCATTCGGAAGGGTTTAAGCTGATCACCAGAATCCAAGACGAGGCGCATCGCTTTGCCATTGAATACCACAGGTCTCTGCGCAGTAAGACCCAGGTGAGATCCGTACTGGATGATATCCCGGGAGTGGGGCCCGCCAGACGAAAAGCCCTGATGCGGCACTTCAAGTCCTTAGAGGAGATCCGGCAGGCAACGGTGGAAGACCTGATGGAAATTCCCGAAATGAATGAACGCACAGCGCAGGAGATTGTAGCCTTTTTCGCTTCACAGAAGCGACCGCCTGTGGTACAATCATAAGTAATATGGTAACTTCAAAAGTTACAGCACGATAATGAGGCGGGGAACCTTCGAGAAAAAATGCAGGGGTGGGTTTTTCGCAGAAAGGTATGGAAATTAGTATGGCAAGTGTAAGTTTGACCCGTGTTATCGAAAAAATGAAACTGGAAAATCTCACACCGGAGATCGATGTGAAACATGTGAAGATCACGCAACCGGATATCAACCGTCCGGCACTGCAGTTAGCCGGATATTTTGAACATTTTGATGCCACCAGACTGCAGATTATCGGATTTGTCGAATATACTTATATGGAGGGGCTGACAGATGAGACCCGCAGGGAGGCGTATGAGAAGCTGATGGCTTATGATATTCCCTGTATCGTATTCAGCCGTGATCTGAAGCCGGATTCTATATTCCTGGAGACAGCGATCCAACATGAAGTCCCTGTATTATCTACCAAGAAATCTACTTCGGATTTTATGTCAGAGATCATCCGCTGGTTAAATGTCAAGCTGGCCCCCTGCATCTCCGTACACGGCGTATTGGTGGATGTCTACGGCGAGGGCGTCCTGATCACCGGAGAGAGCGGCATCGGTAAGTCCGAGGCAGCCCTGGAGTTGATCAGAAGAGGACATCGTCTGGTAACCGATGATGTGGTAGAACTGCGTAAAGTCAGTGATGATACGCTGGTAGGTTCTGCCCCTGATATCACGAAGCATTTCATAGAACTGCGCGGAATCGGAATCGTGGATGTCAAGGCGCTGTTCGGTGCATTGTCTGTAAAAGATACACAGACCATTGATCTGGTCATCCGCCTGGAAGACTGGGATAAGGACAAAGAGTACGACAGACTGGGACTGGAAGAAAACTATACCGAATATCTGGGGAATAAGGTAGTATGTCACAACATCCCGATCCGTCCCGGACGGAATCTGGCGGTGATCTGCGAGACTGCAGCTATCAATCATCGTCAGAAAAAAATGGGATACAATGCAGCAAAGGAATTGTACACTCGTGTACAGAACTCTTTAGCAAAAAGACGTGAGGAGGACGAAGATGATGAGTAAGTATGCATTTGGAGTAGATGTGGGAGGAACCACAGTGAAATTAGGACTGTTCAATGACGAAGGACAGGTGCTGGACAAGTGGGAGATCCCTACGGTCAAGGATAACGGTGGAGAGAAAGTTCTGCCGGATATCGCAGCATCCATCAAAAACAAAATGCAGGAAAAGAACATCACCGCAGCTGACCTGGTGGGTGTAGGAATCGGTGCTCCCGGTGCGGTAAATGCCGATGGCTTCATGGTCAACGGTGCTGTAAATATCGGCTGGGGATCTTTTGATCTTGCTGAAACGTTGAAAAAAGAACTGAATCTGGACGTTACCGTGAAGGCGGGCAACGATGCCAATGTGGCAGCCCTGGGCGAAATGTGGCAGGGCGGCGGTAAAGGCTATTCCAACCTGGTAGCCGTTACCTTAGGAACCGGTGTCGGCGGCGGCATCATCATCGATGGCAGGATCCTGACCGGTACCAACGGTGCAGGCGGAGAGATTGGCCATATTCATATCGAAGACAACGAGACAGAGGTCTGTGGTTGTAAAAATAAGGGTTGCTTGGAGCAGTATGCATCCGCTACCGGGATTACCCGGCTGGCGAACAGACGCCTGGCAAAAGACGATGCACCCAGCATTCTGCGTGGTGGTGAGATCTCTGCCAAGACGGTATTCGATGCAGTTAAGGCAGGGGACAAAGTAGCAATTGAGATCGCAGAACAGTTCGGAGAATATCTTGGCAAGGGACTTGCCGCAGTAGCCAGTGTAGTTGATCCCCAGATTTTTGTCATTGGCGGCGGTGTGTCCAAGGCCGGAGATATTTTATTCAAATACATAGAGCCTTCTTATAAGAGATGTGCTTTCGGACCCTGCAAGCAGGCAAAATTCGCCCTGGCGGAGCTTGGAAATGATGCCGGAATCTACGGCGCTGCAGCACTGGTATTAAAGTAGGCCTGTTTGGAATAACTATAATAAAAAAGAAAGAGCGGCCTGATATACATGATAAGTGCAGCAGTGATAGAAGCATTAAAGGAAATCGTACCGGCAGAGAGGATTCTGTTTCAGGAACCCATGAAATTGCATACTACCTTCCGCATCGGCGGACCGGCGGATTACCTGATCTATCTGGAAAATGAAGATCAGCTCTGCAGGATACAGAAGTATCTGCGCCTGGTGGATGTGCCATACACGGTCATCGGTAACGGAAGTAATCTGCTGGTCAGCGATGACGGATACCGCGGAATTGTACTGGTAATCGGAAAATATATGAGTGAGATCACGGTGAAGGATTGTTATCTGGAGGCAGAGGCAGGAGCGCTGATGAGCCAGGTGGCCAAAACTGCAAAGGAGCATGGTCTCACCGGATTGGAGTTCGCAGCGGGAATTCCCGGAACCGTCGGTGGCGGTACGGTGATGAACGCCGGCGCCTACGGAGGAGAGATGAGCCAGGTGGTGAGCACGGTAACCGTGGTGAACCGCAATGGGGAGATCATGGAACTGGATAATGGTACTATGGAATTCGGCTATCGGACCAGTGTGATCCAGAACCAGCCTTTTGTGGTGACGAAGGTGACTTTCCGCCTGGAACAGGGAGATCCGGAACAGATCGCAGAGAAAATGGCTGATCTGGCGAAAAGGCGCCGGGAAAAACAACCGTTGGAGTATCCCAGCGCAGGCAGCACATTTAAGCGCCCCGCGGGACATTTTGCGGGACAACTGATTATGGAGTCCGGACTTCGCGGATATTCCGTAGGGGGAGCCAAAGTGTCGGAGAAGCATTGCGGATTTATTATTAACACAGGAAATGCAACCGCAGAAGATGTAAAAGACGTGATTTGGGAAGTTCAGAGAAGAGTAAAAGAGCGTTTTCAGGTAGACCTGGAACCCGAGATCAAATTCCTGTAAGACAGGTGAGAGGTGCATATGAGATTTGTAGTAGTAACAGGCATGAGCGGAGGGGGAAAAAGAACTGCATTAAAGCTTTTGGAGGATGCCGGCTTTTATTGCGTGGATAATCTGCCGGTGTCATTGGTGGAAAAGTTCGTGGAACTGATTGCCATGCCCGGAAGTGAGATCAGTAAGGTCGCACTGGGACTGGATGTCCGTGCGGACCAGAATTTCACGGACGCCACCCGCATTTTGGAACAATTAAAGGAAAAAGGCTACAAATTTGAGATATTGTTTATGGACTCCGATGACTCAGCTCTGATAAAACGGTATAAGGAAACCAGACGTGTACATCCTCTTGCTGCGGATGGCAGAGTAGAGGACGGCATTCACAAAGAACGTAAGATTCTGGAGACGATCCGCAAAAATTCCGATTATGTAATAGATACTTCGAATCTTCTGGTAAGAGAACTGAAAGAGGAGCTGGATCGAATTTTCGTACAGAATGAAGAGTACAACAGTCTCATGGTAACAGTCATGTCCTTCGGATTCAAGCACGGAATTCCTGCGGACGCTGATCTGGTATTTGATGTGAGATTTTTGCCCAACCCTTATTATATAGAAGAATTGAAGCCGCAGACCGGCAATGATAAGGGTGTACAGGACTATGTAATGAGTTTTCCTGAGACCGGAATTTTCCTGGACAAGCTGACCGATATGATTCAATTCCTGATCCCGAATTATATCAAAGAGGGAAAATATCGGCTGGTGATCGCCATCGGATGTACCGGAGGCAAACATCGGAGTGTTACTCTGGCAAACAAGTTATATGAACGTTTGAAGGCAGAAGGTCATTACGGTATCAAACTGTATCACCGCGATGTACCCAGAGAAGGAATCTGACATGTCATTTTCGAGTGAGGTAAAGGAAGAACTGGCGAAGAGAATCAGCCCGGCAAGGCATTGCCAGATTGCAGAGCTGGCTGCGATCATGCATTTTAGCGGTCAATATGGACGTTCTGCAGAGGGCGATTTTATGATCGGTTTCCAGACGGAAAATGAGGCGGTCGTCAGAAAAGGCTTTACATTATTGAAAAAAACATATAATATAGATACTGATGTT
>OLQI01002269.1_pt1 | contig 10052 bp, 10 predicted proteins | sample 1672171 | NCBI WGS metagenome assembly OLQI01 (sample SAMEA3136655, study PRJEB25190) | human gut metagenome
CCGGTGCGCGCGCTCATCGTGAACGCCACGAACCCGCTGCTCACCTATGCCGACACGCACCGCGTGTTCGATGCGCTCATGGGCCTGGACTTGCTGGTGGTGCTGGACTACTATATGACGCCCACGGCCATGATCGCCGACTACGTGCTGCCGGCGGCCGGTGCCATCGAGCGTCCCGTGCTGCAGGTGCACGGCGGCGTGGCGAACATGGGCTACGGCGGCCCCGCCGCCGTGGAGCCGTACTACGAGCGAAGGTGCGACTACGACGTGTTCCGCGGCCTTGGCCTGCGCCTGGGCCAGGTTGACGCGTGGCCGGAGGAGACGCTGGCCGACGCGTTCGCGGCGCAGCTCGCGTGCGCGGGCATGGACTGGGACGCGTTCTGCCAGCTGGGCATATACTGGCAGCCGCCGGCGTACGCCAAGCACGAGCTGCCGGGCTCCGACGGCAAGCCGCAAGGCTTCGCCACCACCACGGGCAAGATAGAGCTGGCGAGCGAGTTCTTGCCGACGCTCGGCGGGCCGCGCCTGCCCGAACCGGCCGCGCCGGCGGAGCCCCTGTGCTCGCCGGAGCTCGTGGAGGACGCCGAGCGCGCGGGCGGCGCGCACCTGCCGATGATCACCGGCTCGCGCAAGCAGCCCTACAACGCGTCGATGTACTTCAACAACCCGGCCTTCCGCCAGAAGTCGCCGCACCCGGTGGCGGAGGTGAGCGAGGCCACGGCCGAGCGGCTGGGCCTGGAACCGGGCGACCGCGTGGAGATCGCCACCGACAAGGGCTCGGCACGCTTTATACTGGAGACCGCGCCCCTGCGCGACGACTTGGTGAACGTGGACTACGGCTGGTGGCATCCCGAGTGGGAGCCGGGCGGCCCCGACCTCGGCGGCATGTGGGAGTCGAACGTGAACTGCCTCACGTCGTGCGAGCCGGGCGAGCCGCTGATCGGCACGTGGTCGTACAACGCCATCGACTGCGTCATCCGGCGGGTTGACGAGCCTTTGAGCTGGGAATGAACCTGCGAGACGGGCGGAGCGGAAGAGGGGGCCATGCAGCACTCCTCGCACACTTCGCGAAAGCTCGTCGCACTGCATGGCCTCCTCTTCCGCTCCGCCCTCGCGGTTGCTGCGAAGGGCGGTGGACCGGGAGCGGATGCAGTTGCGTGATCGGTTGAGGTTGGAGGGGGTGCAACCTGCGGGGCCTTCCGTGGTGCGGGGAGGGGCGACGAAGAAGAACTGCCGTGCGCGAGCGCACGAACGAGAGACAACGGATAAGAACGACGAGAAGGAGAATGTTCCTATGGCCGAGAAGAAGCAAGCGCTGCTGCTGTTCAGCAAGCCCCCGGTGCCGGGAATGGTGAAGACGCGCCTGACGACCGAGCACGACGGTTTCCTGAGCCCGGCGCAGGCGGCCGAGTTCTTCAAGCGCAGCCTGTACGACGTGAGCGAGCTCGCCATGCACGCGCTCATGGAGCTGCAGATGGAGAACGACGCGGCTGTGGCGGCCGATCCGAGCGTCGACAAGATCACCTACGACTTCTTCGTGTCCACGACGCCGGCCGAGAACGTGGAGCTGATGAAGGAGACCTACGATGCCATCGGCCCGTGGCCCATGGAGATCCACTACATGACGGACAAGGGCGCCACGTTCGACGACCACTTCGACTACGCGTTCAAGGAGATCTTCGCACAGGGCTACGAGCACATCGTGTCCGTGGGCGGCGACATCCCCACCATGCCGAAGTCGCACATCGTGGCTGCGTTCCAATGGCTCGACTACTTTCAGAGCATCGGCAAGCCCGGCTTCGTGCAGGCGCCGTGCCAGGAATGCGGCACGTCGCTCGTGGGCTTCAGCCACAACACGCCGATGGACCATCAGGGCGTCTACTACAACCTGGACGGCCGCCCGGCGCTCGACGGCTACATGGAGAAGCTGGAGGAGCGCGACGTGCCCTCCGCGTTCCTGTCGCCGGTGGCCGACATCGACGAGAAGACCGACCTTGCGCACGCCATCTCGTGCATGCGCGCCATCAAGCAGGCGGCCGTGTTCCAGACCGACCTGTTCGTGCCCCAGCGCGTGCTGGACTGGGTCGACTACATGGGCATCCAGGTGATCACCCCGCCGAACGACGAGCACGACCCGCGCCAGTACATCGACCAGGAATAGGAGGTTCCGTCGGCCTGTCGGCCGACGGAACAAGTCGATGCTGCGGTCGGCTGCGGCACCCGATCTTCGCACGAACACGTGAGACTCGCGTACCGCAGTACGCTTCGCCTTCGCGATCCTGCGAATCTCGGGCACCGCAGCCACCCTCGCTGACTTTTACAGACCGTCGAGATCGACGATGATGAGGAAGAAGACGTGATGAGCGAGTACGAATCGAGAGACAACGAGCGCACGCCGCTGCACAAGACCACGGCGCTCTGCCCGGACTGCCTCGCCGAGCTGCCGGCCGACGTGTACGCCGATGCCGAGGGAGTCGTGTGGATGGAGCGCACCTGCCCCGACCACGGGAGGCTGGCCACGCGCATGTGGCCCGACGCTGCGCACTATGAGTGGCTGCGCTCGCTCGCGTTTCCCAAGACGGCGCCGCAGAACACCCTTCCGGCCACGGCGCCATGCCCTCACGGCTGCGGCACGTGCAGCCGGCACCAGCGGCGCGGGACGCTGCTGGAGATCGAGGTCACGCGCAACTGCAACCTGCATTGCCCCGTGTGCTTCATGAGCGCCGAGACGGGTGAGGGTGACCCCACGCTTGAGGAAATTTCGGATATGTACGACGTCATCGCGAATGCGGTGGGCACCGACGGCGCCGTGCAGATCACGGGCGGCGAGCCCACGTGCCGCAAGGACTTGCCCGAGATCATCCGCATGGGCCGCGAGAAGGGCTTCTGGGGCATCGAGGTCAACACGAACGGCCTGGTCATAGCCGCGCGCGACGGGTATCTGGAAGAGCTCGTGTGGGCGGGGCTCACCGGCGTGTACCTGTCGTTCGATGGCCTCACGGGCGAGGTGTACGAGGGCACGTGCGGGCGCGACATCCTGGACGTGAAGATGCGCGTCATCGAGCGTTGCCGCGAGGTGGGCATCCAGGTGGTGCTGTCCGTGGCCGTGGTGGCGGGCCTGAACGACGGGCAGCTGGGCGACCTCTTGCGCTTCTGCCTGGACAACGCCGACGTGGTGGCAGGCTTGGCCCTGCAGCCGGCGTTCACGTCGGGCCGCTTCGACGCCGAGCGCGCCCTGCCCATGAGCTCGGGCGACGTGATCTTCCAGCTGGCCGAGCAGTCAGACGGGCTCATCGAGCCGCGCGACGTGTGGCCGCTCGGGTGCTCGAACCCGCTGTGCGACACGGGCGTGTTCTTCGTGAAGGGCGAGCCTCCCGCGGGCGTGCCGGCGCATCCGTCCGGGTTCTACCCGGCCACGCGCGCCATGACGATGGAGGAGTACCACGCGGGGTACTCGCCCGACAGCCCGCAGGGCTCGGTGTTCCTGGACATCCTGGACAAGAAGGGCGTCGAGGTGGCGAGCGGGCTCTCCGTGGTCATCATGAACTACATGGACGCGGTGTCCATGGACACGCAGCGCCTGCGCGAGTGCTCCATGATGGTGACGGTGCCCGACGGGCGCGCCATCCCGTTCTGCTCGTACCATCTGACCGATTCCGCCGGGCGGCGCGTGTACCCGCCGTGGTGCAAGGAGGAGCTGCGCTGATGGCCGACTACCGAATTGTGAACGACCCGAACCGGTGCGTGAAGTGCGGGCTGTGCATCGCGTTCTGCCCGTGCGAGGTGCTGGAGGCCGACGAGGAGGGGCATCCCTTCGCGGCGCGCATCGAGGACTGCGTGGGATGCACCACGTGCGCTGGTAACTGCCCGCAGCGCGCGCTCTCCGTGGAGGCCACGGGCGACGCGGTGTACGATCCCTTTGCCGACGAGCCGCGGGCCGAGCCCATCTCGCGCGAGCTGCGCGAGCAGTACGCGGAATGGCAGCGCGTGATCATGGAGAAGCTGGGCCTGCGCTGGCAGCCGGTGGCCGTGAGCCTGATCGACAAGGACGAGCCGCTGCCCGACGTGCCCCTGCCGCCCGAGAACCAGCGGTTCTGCCAGGCCATGATGGCCGCGCGCCGCGGTGCGAGCATTCTCATGCCGCCGCATCGGCACTCGTGCCCGGACGGCACGTCCATCTTCGGCATGACCGGCGTGCCCGAGAAGCTGGCCACCGGCGAGATATACGTGCTGTTCCACAAGGTGGTGAACGCCGAGGCCGCCGCCCGCATGGTGGCCGAGCGCCCCACGCTGCCGCCGAAGAGCCGCCGTGCCACCTATGTGGCGCCCCTGGCGAAGACGGTGCGCAAGCCCGAGGTGGTGGTGGTGACGGGCACGCCCGAGCAGATGATGTGGCTGTGCATGTCCATGAGCTACTACTCGGGCCACCGCTTCGACTTCCACGCGAGCGGGTTCAACTCCATGTGCGTGGAGGCGGTGCTGTACCCCCTGACGGAGCAGGAGCCCAACATCACGTTCGGCTGTTACGGCTGCCGTGCGGCCACCGACGTGGCCGAGGACATGATGTTCATGGGCCTGCCCGTGGACAAGCTGCCCATCGTGGCGCAGGGCCTGACGGAGCTGGCGAAGAAGGCCATCCCGGATTCGCGCATGAAGATCTACGTTCCGCCTATCATGTAGGGAAGGAACTCCTATGACGAACGAGCTGTTCACCATCCGCGATGCGCGGCCGGACGACAAGGCCGTGCTCGACGGCTACGCCAACCTGGAGGGCATGGACGCCATCCCCTCCATCGAGGGCGTGCGCGTGGCCGTGAACGAGGACGACGAGGTGGTGGGGTTCCTTCGCATCGCGCTCGCCGAGGACGGCACGGCGTTCGTGAACCCCGTCATCACCCACGAGACCTGGCGCGGCTTCGGCGTGGGCCGCGCGCTCATGGAAGAGGCTCTTGCGCGCCACGGCGAGCTGCGCCTCGTGTCGCGCGGAGGGAGCCTGCCGTTCTACGAGGCCCTCGGCTACGAGCGCATAGGCTGGGACCTCATCGAGATGTCCCTCGTGGACGACTGCGACCACTGCGAGATGCGGGACGAATGCGGCCCGGTGCCGGTGCGGAAGGTGCGGGAAGGGTAGGCTCTTCCTGCGCGGCGGCCCCTCCGTGCTCCGGGCTTCGGGCGCAGCGGCATCGGTTCCCGAAAAGCAAACGGCGCTCACGTCGGTGGGCGTCGTTTGCGTTATGCAGCAGGGGAGGGGCGTTGCTAATGCGAGCACAAAGGCGCGTCGGGGAGGTCGATGCCCAAAGCACCGGCGGCGAGGCCGCGGAGCTCCTCCAGGGTGAGCTCGTAGCAGGCCAGGGCGTCGATCCACCGGCGCAGGCAGCGGCGGCCCTTGTCGGTGAGCGAGAACAGGCGCTTGGCCGAGCCCTCCTCCGGCGTGTCCCATACCGACGTGACCAGCTCGGCCTCCTCCATGCGCTTGAGGGCGCGGTAGATGCCGGTGGCGTCGGGCTTCTTGCCGCCGAACATGGGGGATTCCGCCGCCTGCTGCACGATGACGTAGCCGTGCAACGGCTTGTCGGAGCAGGCGAGCAGCGTGAGGATGGTGGGCTGAGACAGGCGGTTGAGCGACTTGCCGAGCTCGGCGCACTCCTTCATATCCTCGTCGGACTTGGGATGGCAGCTGCTCCACATGGGCGGGACCTCTTTCTCGTCAGAATGGACTTCGTCCCTGTGCTCCGGCATCGGCTGCGCGGTGGGCGGACGTGTCTTCTTAGGTAGAATTGCAAACACTATCATCTCATAACTAATTGCATTATGCCAATATTTTCTTGGCGTTTTGGTGTGGAGGAGGGCGAACGGCGCCCGCTCTTCCCGTGCGGAATCGGGGTGGCAGTGGGGGCGATCGGCGGCCAATCCGCCCGTGGGGGAGCATGTGGCGGCGAAGGCGAGCTGCTCGCCCGCGCCGCCACCCCGTTCGCCGAGCAATCGCCTCTGAAGGGTGTCCGGTTGCTTTCGCCCTATGGGGGCGATGCGCGTGATGCCAAGGTGCTGAAAAAAGCACCTCATTTTACTTCTGACCTGCGAAAACTAAAACCTTACGCCGCTCGCCGCTTTGATCGCACCGTTAGGGTGGCGGGTAGGCCGGTGGCCAAGAACACGTTGCCCAGCTACCGAGTTCATCTTTAGGAGGAGGTTGCGCCTTTCTATCATGGATGCATGGACCGGGCGATCGCGGGAGCGGCGCCGAGGTGCAAGAGCGACAAGGGAGACGATTGCATGCATGAGGACGTTCGCGGCCATGCGCGCAGGCTCGACAACGCAGAGGCGCGCGTCGTGGAGCGCTCGGTTTTCGGTAAGGGTCCCACCCGTCGAACCAAGGCGGCTGCCTACGAGCGCAAGCCGGTTCTCGGCACGAAACGGGACCAATCGGTGATCGATGCCTTCTTCGCCGCGCAGGACATTCGCCCTTCATCTGATACCGAGAAGAAGGGCGGCGCCTCGGCTCCCGACGACATCGAGGACCCGCCCTCGACCTGAAGGGGCTATCACGCATCACCCCTTCAGGTATACGAAGTCGTGCGGGGCAGGACGCCGAGCGAGATGGGGCACTGGTCGAATGCAGCGCCTAGCGCAGCGGGCGCAGCCTCTAGTTGTCGCGCGCCAGGCGTCGGTAGAGCAGGGCGAAGGCCACGGCGGCCACGGCCACCCAGGCGAGCGTGGTGGCTACGGGCACGATGGCGTCGGACGAGAGCAGCTCGCCCCGCGCCAGAAGCAGCCCCAGCTCGTTCATGCCGCCGGTGGGCAGGTAGGGGGCGATGTCCGAGAGGCCGTCGACCATCTGGGCGAACATGGGGGCGATTCCCGCGATGAGGATGGGCATGCTCAGCACGCCGGCAGACATCTGGTCGCGCGCCACCAGCCCCAGCAAGAGCGACAGCAGCACGATGGGCACCGATCCCGCCATGCCGATCGCGAGGAACGCCGGCAGGCCGGCCGGCGGCTGCCCGATCACCAGGTAGCATGCCGCATCGACCACGCCGATGGTGAGCAGCGTGACCAGGCCCCGCGAGGCCAGCATCTGCTCGGCGCTCACGTTCGCCAGCACGAGCGTGCGCAGCGTGTGCTTCTCCTTCTCCTCGGCGATGGCGTTCAGCGTGGCCATGGAGGCCACCATGGTGGCGGTGAACAGCAGCGACCACGACACGAGCATCGAGGAGAACGCCTCGGCCTGCTCGCCTTCCATGCCGCCGCCCACCGCATTCTTGTAGAAGAGCATGAACCCTACGGGCAAGAGGCAGCATACGAGCATGGTGGGGTTCTTCACCACGTCCTTGAGATCCTTGCCGAGCAGCGCCCCGGTCTTGCGCAACGTGGCTTCCATTTAAAACTCCCTTCCCGTGAGCTCCAAGAACACTTCCTCCAGATCGGGCTCCACCGAATGGATGGACAGGCACGCCCCCGAGGCCAGCGCCTCTGCCACGGCCGGCGCGCCGGCCGCGTCCTTCGACGTGCGCACCGCGCGGCCGTCCGCAAGGCGCATGATCACCTCGTTTCTCGCGAACCGCAGGCGCAGCGCGTCGGGAGCGTCGCAGGCGACGAGGGCGCCCTCGTTCAAGATGCCCACGCGGCGGCACAGGATCTCGGCCTCGGCCATGTCGTGCGTGGTGAGGAACACGGTGGTGCCGTGGTCGTTCAGCTCGTGCAGCATCTTGTGCACCTCGGCGCGCGCGGCGGGGTCGAGGCCGCTCGTGGGCTCGTCCAGGAACAGCAGCTCCGGCCCGTGCACGAGCGCCGCCAGCAGGGCCGCGCGCTGGCGCATGCCCTTCGAGCAGTTCTTGATAAGGGTCTTGCGGTCGTCCGCGAGGTTCATGCGCTCGAGCAAGGTGGGGATGTTGTTGCCCGTCACGCCGCGGACCTTCGCGTAGAAGCGCAGGTTCTCCTCTATGGTCATGCGCTCGTAGAGGGCGCTCGTATCCGAGAGGATGCCGATGCGCTCGTAGTCGCCGTTCGTGGCGTGCTCGATGGCGCGCCCGAACAGCATGATGCGCCCGGAATCCTTGACGAGCTGGCGCGTGAGCAGCTTGATGGTGGTGGTCTTGCCCGCGCCCGAGGGGCCCAGGAAGCCGAAGCACTCGCCGCGCTCCACCTCGAAGGAGAGGTGGCAGAGCACGCGCTTCGCCTTGAAGCTCAAGGACACGTCGTCCATGGACAGCAGGGGATTCATGGGTGATTGCTCCTTTCGTTTCGGACGGTGAGCAGTTTCCCGTGAGACGAAGCGCTGATCAAGGGAAACGCGACGCCGGGAGCGCGCCGCGCGACGAGAGGAGCAGGGGGAGGGACGAAAGGAGCACCGAGACAGGGGGAGACAGGGGGACGGGGATGATGTCACGCCCCTGCCGCGCCTTCCCCTACTCGTCGCGGGGGATGCGCGGCGCGACCGCGACGAGCGCGACGACGCTCGCGACGATCCATGCGAGCTGGCCGACTGCCGGCAGGATGGAACCGGGGGCGAGCAGCGTCCCTTCCGCCAGCGCGTAGACGAGCGCGAATCCGCCGCCGGTGGGCAGGAGGGGGAGGGCCTGGAACGTGGACTCGGCGTACATGAAGAACAGGGGCACGATGCCGGTGGTTATGACGGGCAGGCTGGAGAAGCTCGCCGCCATCTGGTTGCGCGAGACGAGGCCCAGTGCAAGCGACAACGCGGTGAGGGGAATGCTGGACGCCAGGGTGACCAACATGAAGGGGAGCATGCAATCGAAGGGGGCTCCCGACACCAGGAAGCACGCCGCCGCCACGAGCGCGGTCCACAGCGTGCTGACGATGCCGTGTGCGGCGAGCATCTGGGCGCGGCCGACGCCGGCCAGCTCCATCGTACGCAGCGTGCGCTTCTCGCGCGCCTCGGCCATGGGGTAGACGGTCGTCGTGCCGGGCACCATGCTGGTGGAGAACAGCATGCCGGTCACGAGCAGGAACATGCGCGTGTCGTCGTGGGCGATGGGCTCGATGACGACGAAGCGGAACACGAGAAGGAACAGGGCGGGGAACAAACAGCATGCGAGCAGCCCGGGGCTCTTCACCACGTTCATGAAGAATTTTCGCACGAGCGTACCTAAGATGCCCGGGCGGGCGGCGACCTGCTTCGCGTTCACCATCGGTAACGCTCCCTCATCTCCTCGGCACGCCCTTTCGCCAGAGGGATGGACGAGTGCGCGGCGTCGCTCAGCGTGAGGTTGAAGCTGTTGCGCGTGTAGCGCTCCACCTTCGCCACCTTCTGCACGTTCACGAGGAACGATCGGTGGCAGCGGAAGAACCCGGCGCGCGACAGCTCGCGCTCCAGCTCGTCCATCGTGCGCGGCGTTTGGTAGCGCTCGCCGCGCACCGAGAGGTACGTGGCCTTGTTCATGCTCTCGGCGAAGTCGATATCGCGGGGGTCGAACAGCAGCGTGGCCGTCTCGGTGTGCGCGGGGATCTTGAGCACGTGCACCTCGTCGCCCTCGTACGAGGGCTTCTCGCCGTCGGTGTCATCGCCGTCTTCGTCCTGGTCCACCGCGATGAAGCGGCCCTCTTCGTGCCAGCAGGCCACGCCGGGCATGAGCAGCGCCTCGCGCAGCGGCTCGACCGTGGTGACGAAGCGGCAGCCCTGCTCCATACGCTCGGCGATCCAGGTGAGCGCAACGGCGCGCCCTTCGGCGTCGAGGTCGGACAGCGGGCGTTCGAGGAAGCACATCTCCGGTTCGAAGAGGCTCGCGCGCGCCAGGTTCACGAGCGCGAGCGCCGAGGGGGAGAGGCCGCCCATCTTGCGTTTCGCGACGCCGCGCAGGTTGAAGTGCGAGATGGCGTCCTCGTAATGCACCGAGCTGCGCGCGATGCTGCCGTAGAAGCGCAGGTGCGAGGCCACGGAGTCGCGCTCGAAGCCGCGGTCGGTCTCCAGGACGAACGCGCAGCGCTGCGTGCGGTAGCGGGCGCGCACGGCCGCCAGCAGGGCGGCGGACGTCTCGCGGCTGCACTCGATGTGCACGCTGCGGCCGTCGGCTACCAGCTCGGCGATGGAGGCG
>OLQI01002272.1_pt1 | contig 10039 bp, 6 predicted proteins | sample 1672171 | NCBI WGS metagenome assembly OLQI01 (sample SAMEA3136655, study PRJEB25190) | human gut metagenome
ACGATACCACCAACGGCCACCGCTGCTGATCCACTCATTTTTTGCCTGTGTTTTTCCTTCGATCCAGACACCATTTTCATCCACATAATAATTGCCGATCCAGGTTTCCTTCGCCTTTTCTCCTGCCTGGTTCAGATAATACCAGCTTCCGTTTTCTTCCTGTACCCAGCCTTCTGCATGAGCTTTTGTCGGAAGAATTCCTACCAGAAACAGCATTACAAATAGCATACCGATCATTTTCAGTTTTTTCATTTGGCATTTCCCCTTTCTTTTTTCTGTCACTTTTTCTTATTCTCAGGACGCAAAGTACTGATCAATTCCATCTGCTATCCCCGTCACCATCTGCTGTTGATAATCTGCTGTCTGCATCCGGGTATCTTCCTCCTGATTGGTCATATATCCCATCTCAACAATGGTTGCAGGAATATTGCACCAGTTCAGCCCACTCATCTCATCGGTCTGATACACACCCTGATTATTTGCCCCTGTGGAAGCACAAAACGCAGTGATGATACACTGTGACAGTTTCTGACATTCAGCAATCATTTCCTGACTCAGATATGGGTTAGCCGTACTAGGTGCCATTGTCAGAGCTCCTGCTACAGAGGTATTATCCGACCCATTGGCATGGATGCGAATCAGAATATCTGAACCCGATTCCGCTGCAAGCTGTGCCCGCTCCGCATTACTGATATCCACATCATTGGTTTCCCGGATCATATAGACTTCGTATCCCCTTGCTTCCAGCTCATCGCGAAGCTTCAGTGCCACATCCAGATTCAGCTGATATTCCGTTACTCCTGTTGTTCTTCCGGTCGTTCCGGATGCCACTTTTGCTTTTGTCTGAGACGCCCCCGGCCCAATTGGCTCCTGTTCACTGTTTCCATGTGCCTGATGGCCTGCATCAATGGCAATTTTCCTGCCATTGCCTTCGGGAGTCGGTGTCGGTGTGACAATCTCCGCCTCTACGGTTTCTGCCGGTTCTTCTGTCCCGGTCATTTTCCTGAGATTTGAATCTGTCAGAAGAAGGTACTGTATTCCCTCTTCTTCTCCTACTGTAACACTCTCATCCTGCAGTTTTTCCACAAAAGCCTGGTAATCTTTCTCGTTCTTTTTCAGATGCAGCAAAACAGCTGCCACATCTTCCTGCGTATATGCTTCTACCTGACCTTCCTGTGACGTATACCGGAGATCTGCGGTCATAATTTTTACATCATTATGTTCTACCGCCTTTTTGATCTCCGTGATCAGATTCTTTTTCTGTACTGCTGGATCTGTCGGATCATCCGTAGGCTCCGGTGTCACCGTCTGCGTCGGTGTTATCTGCGCTTCTTTTGCCTCCTGTTCCTGTTGTGCCTGTTGCATCTGTTCCATCTGCTTTCTGGCTTTTCCATATCCCAGGATGGCTGCAAGACCCAGGGCAAGCACCACGATCACAATTCCCATGATCATGATGTTCACTCTGGTTCCTGAAGGTTTTTTCATAATTGCTCCTCCTTCCGGAAATCACGCTTACATTCTTTCCGGTGCTTCAAATCCCAGCATATCGATACATGCTTCCAGAATATTTTTTACCAGCATCAGCAAAGCCAGATAGGATTCTTTCTTCGCCTGATCCTCTTCAGCCAGAATCTTTGTTTCATGATAGAAGCGGTTAAATGCATTTGCAAGTTCATAAATATAAGAACAGATTTTATGCGGTGCTTTCTCTTCATAAGCATTCGTGATCACCTGATTGAATTTGGATGCTTCCAGCATCAGCGCTTTCTCACTGTCACTTCCTGCCGCAAGAATCTTCAGGGTATCCAGATTACCGCCTTCTTCTTTATATCTGTTCAGGATAGATTTGATACGAACGGTTGTATACAAAATATACGGACCAGTATTTCCTTCAAAAGATGTAAATCTTTCAATATCAAAAATATAATCTTTGGATGCCTGGTTGGACAGGTCTCCATATTTGATTGCAGAAAGTCCTACGATTTTTGCAGTCGCTCTTGCGTCTTCTTCTTTGATGCTGCGGTTGTCCACGATTTTTTTATACATTTCTTCGTTGATATCACGAATCAGATTTTCCAGACGCATCACACCGCCTTCTCTTGTCTTGAACGGTTTTCCGTCTTTTCCGTTCATGGTACCAAAACCAAGGAACGTCAGTTTGGTATCATCTTTTACCATACCTGCTTTTTTGGCACAGCGGAATACCTGAACAAAATGCATCTCCTGACGTTTGTCTACCACATACATGATCTCATCCGGATTGTATTTTTCCATACGTTCCACGATAGTAGCAAGATCTGTAGTTGTATACAAAGCAGCACCATCTGATTTTAAGATCATACACGGAGGTACCTCTTTGGTATCCGTCTCTTCTTTTACATCTACGACAACCGCACCCTGGTCTTCATAAGCCAGTCCCTGATCCTTCAGCTTCTGTACCATCGGTGCAATGGTATCCTGTACATCAGATTCTCCGTTCCACAGATCAAAGTCTACCTTAAGGTTTGCGTAGTTTTTCTTCAGGTCAGTAACCGATACCTGCAAAATATGTTTCCATAATGCACGATATCCTCTGTTACCCATCTGCAACTGATGGGTTGCTTCCAGAGCTTCTGCTTTATACGATTCGTCTTCTTTTGATTTTCCACTGGCTGCCGGATAAATTTCTTCCAGCTCACTGATGGTAAATGGAGCTTCTGTCGGATATTCTCCTTCGTAATCTTCCTGGAAATATACCAGTTCCGGTTTTCTTTTATGCAGTTCTGTTATGATCAGACCCATCTGCAGTCCCCAGTCTCCCAGATGAACATCACCGATAACTTTATGTCCCAGATATCTTCCCATTCTCTTGATGCTCTCACCGATGATTGCAGAACGCAGATGTCCGACATGCAGTGGTTTTGCAACGTTTGGTCCGCCGTAGTCAAGAATCATGGTCTGTGGATTCTTTGCTTCTTCCACACCCATTTTCTCACTGTTTCTCATCTCTTCGAGATACTGTGCCATATATTCGCCGGATACTTTCAGGTTGATAAATCCCGGATTGACAGCTTCTGCCATCTCAAGCACCTTGCTGTCGGCAAGTTTTTCCACTACATCTTTGGCGATCATGATCGGGGCTTTATGATATACTTTTGCACCTGCCATAGCACCATTACACTGATATTCACACAGGTCCGGCCGATTCGACAGCGTAACCTTTCCCATATTTTCATCATAACCTGCTTCTTTAAAAGCGGTCATTACTTCATTGGAAATCAATTCGATTATTGTTTTCATACTTTCCTAAAACTCCTTTGTTAAAATCGTTACATTATATCATGATTCGCACCTTCGGTGCTTGACGCTGCTTTCGCAGCTATCATGATCGCCATTCGCCGCTCCCGATGAACAAACTTCGTTTGTTCCCACTCGCTAACGCTCATTATATCTTATCACGGGCACACAGGCTGGTCAACTAAAAGAATTCACCCTGTCTGCCCCTCTATCAACTGTTTTTATGCAGACACGCTCCAGATTCCCCGCCCACATAAAGAAAGACAGAAGCGATTGTTTGTTTTTATTCCACGGATCACTTCTGTCTTTCATCTGCTATGCTTCTTCCTGTTTTTGTCTTCCTGCTTTGCTTTGTTTATAACAGTATTTCAAAATATCACTTCTGCGGACAATACCAATAAAATTATCCGCATCATCCAGTACCGGAACAAAGTTCTGCTTCATGGCCGTATCCACCAGATCCTCCATGTTACAGTTAATATCCACTGTCTGGTACTTCCATCGGAGAGGTACTCTGCTGATGCTGCAATCCTCCGCTTCCCGGATATTCAGAAACCATTTTTCCTTGATATACCGGAGCAGATCTCCCTCTGTTACAGTTCCCACATATTTTCCGTTCTTATTTAACATCGGAATAGCAGTATATTTGTGATATTCAATTTTTTCAAGTACCTGACGCAGAGTGTCATCATTTTCCACATAGGCAACTTCATTTTTTGGTGTTAAGAAAAATAAAATGTTCATTTACTATAAATCCCCCATAGAAATCTTTTTTTGAAATGACCGGACATTCTTCCCTTTCATTTCAGTTTTCCATTACCAGTATAACCCATTTTCCATCCGATATGGTGAATTTCGCGTGAATAATTTCTAATATTTTTCTTAATTTAATTCTGAACACTCGTATCCTTTTTCTACTCGTGACGAAGTGCATCGATTGGATTCAGATTTGCTGCCTTAATGGATGGAAGCAAACCGAAGATAATACCAATTGCCATAGAAAATACTACAGCCAGTACACTGACAGGTACGCTGATCGCCACCGGAGTCTGAGACATCTTCGATATCACCTGTGACAGGATCACTCCGGCGATTACTCCAAGAACCCCTCCGATACTGGTCAGCACAGCAGCTTCTGTAAGAAACTGCCACAGGATCCTGTTTTTTCTCGCTCCGATTGCTTTTTTCAGACCGATCTCACTGGTACGTTCCGTAACGGATACAAGCATAATATTCATAACACCGATACCTCCGACCAGAAGAGAGATACTTGCGATCCAAAGCAGCTGTTTGTTGGTGTTTTCACTGACCTTCTGCAGGTTCTTAACTGTTTTCAACAGATCCGCCGCCTTATAAGAGACGTTGCCACTGTCAGCACCACTGCTGCCGGCACCGTCCATCATTTCCTCTTCAGAATCAATCATACCGGAACCGGTCTGTCCGGTTACCGCCTGATTCATAATGTCCTCCACTTTTTTTCCTACAGAGCTCATCAGGTCTGTCTCACTAGCCATCACGCTGACTTCTTCCGGCTCATCATAATTATAGACAACCGGCCAGGTACTGTCCGGAATCAGCACGATTCCGTTGGTATTCTGATTATACGTATAGTAATCTTCCAGACTGTTGATCACCGGTTCGAAAGCATCTGACTTGCGGATACAGCCGACCACGGTAAATGGTTCCCCACGGAGTTCTATGGTTTTTCCCACCGGATTGTCTCCCGGAAATAAGGTCTGCACTGCCACATCGTCAAGCAGCACCACTTTCCGAAACTCTTTAAAGTCGCGTTCTACAAAATCCCTTCCATTTTGTATTACATAACCTTTTGTTTTCAGAAACTCCGCATCCACACCGTACACACTTCCACTGTCCAGGCTGGTGTTCCGATAGGTGATTCCGTCCGCATACCCTCTGCGGTTATAAAAAGTCGCATTCGCAACCCCTTCAAGACTGCGAATCTGTTCTTTCTGTTCATCGGAAATCACGGAAATATTATCCGGCAGACCATTGTCCATCCAGTACTCACTTTCTCCCTGGTAAAGCCGTACATCCACATTGTTGTTTCCTGCACCGATCAGATTCTGTTTGATCTGCTCGTTGGTTCCCTGAATCGTAGATGCGATGGAAATGATGGAAGCGATACCTATAATAATCCCCAGCATGGTCAAAAAAGACCGCATCTTATGAGACCATATCCCCCGAAAGGCCAATCTGATATTTTCTAGCATTGTTGTTCCTCCCATCTGCCGTTAATAGTTATAAAGGTCATCAAGCGTACCTTCTTCTGTCTTTGCACCCTCTCTGACATCTTTTCCATAAGGAAATGTGATCTTATCATCCATACTCAGACCGCCTGTGATCTGATAACTGGATCCATACTGAATACCGCCAACCTGTACTATCTGTTTGGTCAGATGTCCGGTTCCGTCGTCCTTCATAACGTAATACTGGCCGTTTTCTGTCCGCACAAAAGGTTTCTCCAGATAGATTCCTTGTCCCTGTCCGTCGCCCTCATCCAGCAGCGTAAGTTCTGCCCAGCTGTTATTACTAAGTCCGCTTGCATCTGCAATGTATGCGGTAAATGGATAGGAAGATGCATTGGCTCCGTCCTGTCCGTTATCGGAAGGATACGGGGAAATTTCCCGTACCTCTGCGGTAAAGCTGACACCATTGTCATAACTGTATCCGCTCAGTGTAGCTCCCACTTTCAGTTTATTCATTTGAGATTCACTGACCGTTCCCTGCACATAAAGTCCTTCACTGCTGACCACCTGAATCAGCGGTTTTCCATCGTTGCTTTCTTTTTCAGGATCACCGACTGTTTTTACCACACCATTTAATGTACTCTTAATCGTCTGATTATTCAGCTTTTTCTGGATATCTTTAATCTCAAGATTGGCCTCTTTGATATCCAGCTGATAATCCCTGATTTCTTTTTCTTTATCCTTGATCTGCTGCTGAATCTCTGCAGCGGTTCCTCCATAAGAAGTTCCTGCATCACCGGATCCTGTCGTATCAGAACCAGTATCGGTAGAGATCACTTTTCTGCTTCCACTTCCCATTACGCTGGTAACGGTCAGATAGCGAATGGCGGCACTGTTTTTCTTTGTGCTCATTCCATCCACGGTATTTTCCTGTTCTGCCGTTTCCTGAGGATTGCCGGCTTCCGGTGTCGGTTCCGGGTTCTCTCCGGGAGTAACTTCCGGCGATACCGATGGTTCGGTTGGCTTTTCTTCCGGATTCGATGGTTCAGGTGGCTCCGGACTTTCTCCCGGCTTTGTTGGCTCACTTGGATCGGTCGGTTCGGCTGGCTCTCCCGGTGTCTCTCCACTTTGCTTTTTACTCAGATCCACCAGATATTCCCCGTCCTCTTTTACATCTGCTGCGAAATCCTCATCTGCTCCGTTCTGTTCCCACGCCTTTATAAGATCACCATTTTCTTCCCGAACCTCGATACGGAAATACTTTCCGTCTTCTTTTCTTTCCAGAAAAAAGCTTCCTTTTACAATACCATCTTTTTTCACCAGATAGGTCAGTGGTTTTTTCTCTGTTCCATCTCCCTGATAGGCACTGGCTCCTTTTTCAAGAACCGCTGCTGCTTTCAGATCCTCCGGCAGTTGACCAGCACTGTCATCTGTTTCTTTTTCAAGATTTACCTGAAACCGGTCAGTATCCGCTACCTGAAAATCCTCTTCCGTAATCTTCTGTCCCCAGATTTTTAACAGCTCTCCATTGCTTACATCGCCCTCCCGGACCTCAATCACAAAGAAACACTGTTCCTCCGCCATTCGGTTTAAAAAGCTTCCCAGAATCACACCATCAGCAGCACACAGGAAATGATACGGTTCTTCCACCGTTCCCTCTCCCATATACGGTTCTGCCTCCGCTGTAAGCTCCTGATAAGCCTCTGCCGGCTCTTCCGGCTCCATGGACGGATCCTCCGGTTCCTCGCCCGGCTCTTCCGGTATATCCAATCCCGGATCTTCATTGCCGTTATCACTGGACGGTTTTGTATTCTTTAATTTTGTAATTTCCCTGTTTGCTTTCTCTATGTTCAGCTCGATTCCCTGTTTTTCCAGTTTTTTCATTTCCAGATCCAGATTCTCCAGGGTCATATCATACGTGAGCAGATCATCGCCGACCTTTACCGTATCCCCTTCTTTTACATATATTTTCTTTACTTTCTGTGAATCTGCCAGATAAATATTCTGCGATACATCTGAAGTAATATTTCCTGACAGACTGTTGTCGGACCATCCACCGCCACCTGACATGTCACTGACTGATACCACCTTTACCGTACTCTGACTGCTTGTTTTCACCGCATATACAGTCACCCCTCCAAGCAGTAGTACTCCTGCAGCAATAAAAGCCGCAATCCATTTTTTCTTCATGGCTGCTCCTCCTTTTTCATTATGCCGTCGCGGATAATTACTTTTCTCTGTGCTTTCGCTGCAATCTCACTGTCATGGGTGATCATCAATACGCTTACTCCTTCATCGTTCAGGCTCTGAAACAATTCCATAACCTGTTCTCCGGAAGTACTGTCCAGTGCGCCGGTCGGCTCATCCGCCAGAAGGATCTTCGGCCGGTTAACCAGTGCTCTGGCAATCGCTACTCTCTGTTTTTGCCCACCGGAAAGCTGATTCGGCTGAAAATTCACTCTGTCTTCCAGTCCTACACGGGTCAGTGCCTGCAGTGCCCGTTCCCTCCGCTCTTTTTTCGCAATTCCCGCATAAGTCAGTGGCAGTTCCACATTTTCCAATGCAGTCTGTCTCGACAACAGCTGAAAGTTCTGGAAAACAAAACCAATCTTTTTCAGTCTCAGATCCGACATTTCATTTTCCGTACATTTGCTGATATCCTGCCCGTCCAGAAAAAACTGGCCGGAAGTCGCCTGATCCAGACATCCCACAATATTCATCAGTGTTGTCTTACCGGAACCGGAAGGTCCCATAATGGCCACATATTCTCCCTGTTCCATCTGGAAATCAATATGTTTCAGAACCGGAATGACCATTTTCCCCTGAAGGTAATCTTTGCAGATATCTTTTAACTCAAGAATCACTGTGCATCCTCCGTTCCTCCGATGACATCTTCGCTGCCATCAGCATTTGACTCATTCTGCTGCATCCCGTCTTCTGTGAGATCTTCCTGATTCGTCTCTCCGGAATCCACTCCATCCATATTCTCATCAGAAAGATCGCTGCCGGAATTCTCTTCTTCTGAGTAATCTTCATTTGAAAAGTCCATATCTTCGCCATCCGTCACCGGGTTGCTCTGCCCCATCTGACCGTTACTTCCCACTGCAGTCTTCATACCTTCTTTTAATCCGTCTTCCGGATAAGTGATCATATCATCTTTACTCAGTCCATCTGCAATTTCATACTGGAAAAGTTCATCATCATGCTGTCCCAGCGTCACAGAACGCTTCTCCAGTTTTCCTTTTCCATCGTCAACCCAGACATAGGGGTTGTCCGTATCTGCATCACAGATGAAAGATTCATCCAGCCAGATACCCGCCTTTTCCTCACTCTGTCCATAATCGGCTTCCACATAAACATGCTGTCCAAGCATCAGCCCCTCAGAAGAATCCAGTTCGATATAGAACGGATAGGAATTGGACTGGGTGGATCCGTCACCGCTGCTGAAATAATAGCCATTATTGGAATCGTTGCCCGGATTTTCCTTATCTACCGCACCCATCGTTCCTTTCCAGGTAACAGAATCATCTACTCTGGAATGTACGATTACAGCCTGCCCCGGCGTTACAGACGCGATATTCTGTTCGTTTACCTTACATTTAATTCGAAAATCTCCCATCGCAATTATGGACATAAATGCCTGGCTGTCTCCTGAAGAAGAATAACTGTCCTGATTTCCGTTATTGATGGACTTGACTACACCATCAATCTCACTGGTGACCTGACAGTTCTCGATGGAGTCCTGTAATTTCTGAATCTCCACCTGTTTGCTTTTCTTTTCATATTCGCTCTGTTTCAGTTCCATCTGGGCACTCTGAATCTGCATCGTATAGTCAAGCTGTGCATCATTTCCTGCACTCTTTTTTTCCTTTTCCAGTGCAGCAATCTCATTTTGTTTATTTCCGATGTTGTTATCGATCCGTTCCAGCTCCAGCTTTGCTTTTTCCAGGTCTTCCTGTGATTTTTCTGTATCATAAGAGAATAACGGATCTCCCTTGGATACTTCCTGTCCGACTTCCACATAAATATCTTTTACTGTTTTATCCTGACTCTGCTGAATATCCACCTGTTTCTGTGTTTCTACCACACCGGCGAAGCGATTCACTGCCCCGTTACCGCTTCCCGGGTTCATCAGATTATCTACGCTGTTTACATATACTACATTTTCCGTACTTCCATCCGATGATGTTCTGCCGAACAATGCCCACGCACCGATTCCGATTACCACAACGGCTGCAACAGCTGCTCCGGTAAGAATAATTTTCTTTTTCTTCATGTCTGCCTCCTGTATCTGATAGGTTCTCATGGTTTCAGTATATCATAGTGCATTCTGCTCTTCCTTACTTTTTCTTTACATTTCTATGGACATTTCCGATATTCTTTTCTTACCATTTTCCCCTGCCCCCGGAGTTGACATTTTTCCTGGTTCTGTTATATTAAATCTGTTACCGCGATTCCGGTATTTTCTGAAAATACAATGCTTTATAGCAACTATTCAATAGCCACTGTACCGCGAGGTGTTTTGGCATGTATATGCCAAAATCCCGAGACATACA